>Ga0209712_10003499_pt1 | contig 12705 bp, 1 predicted proteins | sample ArcOceMetagenome_FD_187443 | JGI IMG/M metagenome (GOLD analysis project Ga0209712, IMG submission 187443) | Marine eukaryotic phytoplankton communities from Arctic Ocean - Arctic Ocean - Greenland ARC118M Metagenome (SPAdes) (version 2) | ecosystem: Environmental > Aquatic > Marine > Oceanic...
ATATCATTGCCATGGCCACTGAGAATTGGTAATGAATCAGACTCGTCTTTTTCGGATGCCCTCGAAGATCCTGCAAGTACTGTTGACGAAGTAGACTTTCCTGAGGAGTGCTGACTTGACACTTCCCATTCCAAGCTCACCGGAAGACTGTTTCTTAAACTCAAGCTTGAACAAACATCAATACACTTTGTTCTGTAGGCTTGGGGTTCATAGAATTCGTTTTGATGAAGGAAAGCAGGTATCTCAGAGAAACTCTTTGATGAGTCGTGCAAGCAATCATAAGACAGCCATACAGAATCATGTGCGTTTGATTCTTTCTCACACGCGACAGTTGTTTCAAATTCCGATACAGTCCATTCCCAAACAAAAGAGCTGCGGTCGATGAAAAAGGGGTCGGTATTTTTCAGGCGTTCAAGCCGCAAAATACACGAACTGCTCCACTTAAACGAACTCGAGTTTGTATGAGGGCGGACAAGGATCTCTGCTGGAGTAAAGCTTAGCTCAAGCCATAGCGGAAGGAAGCAGATGTTATTGCTTGTCGAGGTGCCAATGTATTGAACATTTGTAGAATCTTCGTTTTGATCATCTCTGATTTGCCTGACTCCAACCTGGATTGGAATCCCACATCTGCCCGAAGACACTCTCACAGCGCTGCTGAGGGTGATGATCCTCCTATTATTCTCCAATTCGACGGACCATACAATAAGAACTGAAGTTGTCTTACACTCTTCTTCGGATTCATTTTTTTTCACAAACAGACTTCTCATCGTGTCTCCGATTCTCACGACAGACATGTGCTGCAAGACCTCAACTTGAACTTGGCTTGAAGTCTCGAAATCAACACTCAAAAGAGGAAACTGTCCGTCATACGATCGAACTTTGTTGCCGGGTCTTGCTGATGTCTCATCGTTGTAGCTGGTTCCTTCCATTGTTTCAAGATTGAATCTCGCTTCTTTTCCGTCTTCGATGGTTGTTACACCATTTTGGCGGAGATGGCGCAGATCAAATGTTCTATCTGAATCCATTCCATTCTTGCCAGACTTTTTGCTCTGACTCCTCATCTCGGGTACAAATCTAATGGTCATCCCTGTTCTATTTCGAAATACAAATGGTTTCGATTCTCCTGCATTTTGGGAGTCCAGCCCCCGCCTTCTTGCATATATTAATGCAGCTTGTGCCGCATTTTGCGCAGTACCAAATTCAGACGAATGAACATCTAAAAAGCTATTGGAAACATCGCCAGGTTTTTGCGGCGGTGACCCGTGAATACTTCTTGCATGAGCACTTTTCATTCCAGAATAATTGCCAACGTTATTCTCTTGTTGCATAGATTTCCGCCACAACCGCCATTCGTGCAGGGCAGTCAACAATATATCTGCCGCAGAATCAGTTACATTGAAGCACATAAATGGCAGACCTTCCAAATCATCTGCTGGCCGAAAGTCTGATATAGAAACCGATAAAGCACCAGCTCGTGGATTACTGGTAGATTTGTTGCCTTTCTGCGATTCAACTTCAATACTGAGAAGTGCAGGCTCCACTAGCGGCTCCCACACAGCAATGCGTGCGTTATAATAGTCAATATGAATTTCAGCACTTGCACAAGTTCGCGTAATAGCTTCAGTCAGATCGCTGAAAACATATAGAGAAGAAATCCGTGCGTCACTTGAAGGCATTTGTAATGGAAGTTGGCGCATTGTAAGTAGCGATGGAGGGGCGGCTTTGATTGAGTCACACTTCAGTCCTAGGCCTCGTTCAAATTTCAAAGCAACTGAATTGAGAGTTCCTCGGAGCAACGGCATATCACGCCCATTAATATCGTCAATCAATGTCAGTTTTATTTCGGAAATCACAATATCTACCTTGTCTAGTGCTCCCCAGTCATCAGAGGTTGCATCGAGAAATGTCAACGTATATGTCCCAATCTCTATTTTTTTCTGACTTGAGGCCGCGATGTCTAGGAATTCACTGATACCTTTGAACCCTTTCTTGTGGGATGGTATGTTATCGAGAGCTATTACTGCAGAGCCTGGTACTGGGAAATACTTGAATGAACTTCTATCCACAGTGCACGCTGAGTAAGCTGCACGATCGATACTCGACACCACGGCTATGTTGCCACATGCGCTTTGCTCAATTTCCATGCCGTTGGCCATGCCTTTTCTAAAGGAAACTGTATTCGTTTGACGGATTCTTGACGGATCTATTACGGTTGATCGAGTTGCTTCACTCTGGCACGAAGCGGAAGTTGGCGCATTTTCTATTTCCTGCAAATCTGAATTCATCGCAACATTTGGATGGGTCTCATGTTGAGGTATTTTTGAAGGTGCTTTCTGGAATATTACTTTCATCGGCCGTTTAGTCTTCGATAAAAGATTGAGAACGGACTGGAATGGTATTCCAGCAATTGCAACCCCTTCAATGGAAACCATCTCATCGCCGATATTAATTTGTCCATTGAGGTTTGAGTCGGGAATACCTTCTATGATCACCGACGACTCTTTCTTTCTCAGTGCCAGACCCAATTTCTGTTCTTTAAAAAGAATTTCGTATACATTTTGATCAGAATCAACTGCATCAAGTTCAAATGAATGGATCTGTGTTCCACCAAAACAAACCGAATCGGTTGTTGTTGAAGGTATGCAGTTGCCACAAAAACCTGCAGAGTTCTGTACCTCCAAGCTTGTAGATAGCTTGATATCACCCACACAATCCCTGTTCAAGGTCTGTTCAGCCTTAAATGAAGAAGACAACGGCACACCGCTTTCACTGTGCGTTGACGGACCGAAAGATATTTCCATATCATCTGAAGCATTCCTCCAAGAATCAGCAGATACAATATTTGTAAGGCGAACTAGCTGCTTTTCTGACTTCCATCTCGAAACTACCACCTCAACTAGTTTGATGTCCTCAAAACTCAGAGTAGTCGAGACGGGCTCCATACTTATAAAAGCTTCCCGCACAGTAGGAAAGTTTGTTCGCTTCGTTTGGCGAAAAGTAAACGACGCAGTCACAGGCTCGATCAAGGCTACACCGAGATCATCAGCAATACTATCTTTATTCTCTACAACTTCCTCATCAATTTTGCTTGCAGCTCTAGAACCTCTCATGGAACTACCCTCTAGCACACTTCGCGGGTCAGGATTTATATAAGACTCTAAGGCGTGGACTTGGCCTTGAATTGAAGTGACAGTCGAATTTGAGTAACCTGTACTCGCAGTCTTCTTTATCACAGACGCATTTAGTATTGTCAGCCCTCGAAGAACCAAGGCTCGTGATGATGGATCAGTCTCGTCTGGTACCAAAAATACTCTGGGATAATTTGTAATTATGGTGACGTGGAATCCTTTTGCCGGACTCTGTGCTGATGACTTTGTCGCAGTAAAAGAATTGGGCAGAGTTTCTTGATCTTCCCTGCATTCAGTTTCATCTGAGTGTTCATTGCTAGTAGTCGCACCAGTCTCGGCTTCTGCGGCGGCGACTTCAAAAGGCCATGCGCCAGAGATAAAGTCTGCAACCTCACTCAAAGGGCGAATAAGAGGATTAATGTTCATATGATTCAATGTCACACGGATTGCTGTGACTTGTATATCCTCGTCACCTAAATTGAGATCCTTCGTATCAACTTTTGTCGACGAATTTGTATCAACAGATATGATCAATTGAGGATCTTTCATAGTATCTAATACGAGGTCATTTCTTATCTCTTTCGTATTGTAACCTCTTGCGATGACACTAAAAGCTGCAGGTTTCCTGCGTTTGCGAAAAGAAGCGGCATCAATAGAATATTCCGTCAACATTTTTTCACGCTTTAATCTTCCAACATCTCCAACGTCTGTCAATGCAAAACTTTTAAATGTCACCGTTCCTGTTTTGCTCTTATCTGTATTTGTAGTGAGCTGAAGATCGATATCATCAACTTCCAGGAGAATAATATCGTATCCCATCAAATCTTTTACTTCGGGGATGGTATCGTCTCTGTGCAAAACTAAGGCCACGCCATCTAGACTAAATTGTACGTCGAGACTCGATCTTACAGTTGCTGACAAAGAGATCTCTTCCTTTTTTTCATGTTCAAGAGCGTGCCTTTCTGACATATCACCATATCTCACAAAACGAGCATTTTTAGAATAACGTACTCCACTCGATTCATCTTCGTCAGTCAAAAATGAGTCCTCTGGATTATCCCAAAGGGTCTTGTCCACCTTCTTGGTTACATTTTCCTTCAAAACGGCCCTGAGCAACATGTACTCGCTATAACACAGTACAAGCTCCATCGCTGTTAACTTACAACGAACGATGGTCGGTAGATCACTCTCTGAAGGGGGCGTTCGCATTTGTAGATGAAAATTAACAGGATTTTCAATTTGAAGGGAGGAAGACAAAGATTCGCCTCTTTCCCTGCTGACTCGCCATCCAAGACCTGTTATCGTCACAGATAAAACTCGCCACCAATATTTTCGATGTGATTCCTTTATATGAGCTCTTGGTGTAACTGGAACTTGGTCATACATTCGGACTTCGACGCTGTTCAGTTCATTGCAATTGATATTTTTACTCTCTTCAACTGTTGCTTCGTCAAACCAACTATTCAAGCGGACATCACCAAGACATACAATGACACCTTCATCATCTCCTCGATGGCGAGGAAGAAACAATTGCGGAGAATTGACAAGAACATTGGCAAAACTTCTTGTCTTTATTCTTTTCGTAATAAAACCTTTTGCAGCGCGAGATGTTGCCCCCATACTTCGACCTGGCAATCCATTCGAAAGATAATCAGTAATTTCCCCCGTGCGTTCTTTGATATGGTTGAAGCGAATAGTTGCTATTGACAAAAAGAGACAATCGTCTACAGCATCAATAGTAGCATTTTCTCCCACTTGATCCCTAACCCAATTCGGAAGATTCGGGAGTGCGACCTTATCGAGGTCCTGGAACCCATTCATTGGGTTGGAATAATATTTGAACGTAAGGAGTCTTTCGTTTTCAGGTTCGAAATTATCGTGCAAGTCGTCACCTTCGTCAGAAGGACGGTGCAAAACACCAACAACCAATCTATTCTTCTGACAAATTGCAACTTGTCCTTCACGATTACCGTCAGAGTCCCACGCATTGACATCACCCAGGTGCCCACATATATTCACTCGAGAAGACTCATCATATTGGAAAGTCACAAAAGCCTTTGACATGGTAATCTGAAGCAGTCGTCTGTGCTGGTGTTCTTTGTTAAGACAAAGCGTCAACGAATCAATCCGAATCTCGGCTCCTTGATACTTTGCAGCAGCTTCTTTCGAGATAGTTTTATCTTCATCAGTGTCACCTCTTCTTGATCGCGATACTAGATTCTTCGCAGCAGACTGCTTTTTCAGTCTTCCCATAAATCTCTGAAGAGCAATAGCCATGGATGGATTCCATTGTAAAACTGTGGCACGTATTCTGAATTTGTAGTCATGATGATTTTGTGTTGATATTGTGTGATGAATGTCAATGAGATTCAAATCAGTAAAAGGTTGGCGCATCTGTGACTCTGTTGCAACATTGCAACGTTCGTTCATCAAGGAAGAGATTTCATAACCCCAATCTTGAGACTCTTTCATCGAAAAACCTTTCCAATCCATAAAGTCATCGAAGACCTTTCTGTTCATGCTTTGCCATCTCTTTCTTTTATCGTCGGGGACTCCACCCATTTCCTTCCCATCGTATGATTTTACATGATTTCCAACTGCAACAATACGGAAAGGCGATTGCAGCGGTTGCAGGCAATCGGCAAGTTCAAGGTTTGACATTTGCAGCCTCATTTCGAGTGGAGACGACTCTGTCGCCGTGAGTTTTTTATATAAGATTCCACTGAGAGAAACCTGAACTAATTCTTGTACACCAGCAAAATGCCTACCACTATCATCAATAATGAGAAGATCAAACCCTCCGCATGCTACACTCGTAGACGTCTTTATATCAGGCAAAAGTATGGGAGTATTAGCTTTCCACGACACTGCTGGGCTGGTGGCGTCATTCGACGACAACTTTGCTGCATTCTGAACCTCACGATAATCTGATAAAACTCTTAAAAACACGTCAATAGCAAGCGTCATATCTGTGTAGGCAGCTCGGACCGCTAAAACGTCGGAGGAAATCCACTTGCTTGTCTCGACTAGATCACCACTTTTGTAGCAAGAAGTTTGGCCAGCTCCTACGCAGAGAGGATATAATAGTGAATGCTGCTGTTGCTGATTAAAAGCACTTATTGCATCCATCGTTGCACCAGTAAACACTTCTAAATCGTGCAAAAAAAGGGTTTTCTTAATAATCCCTTTTTGAGGAGCATTATGATGCAGAAAATCCAAATGCCCAAGACCAAAAGTTACAGCATGACCCTTTTCAAGGATACACGAGTCTTGGGAAGGGTTATCCACAAGCACAATTCGAGGAGATTCAAGAACTATTCGTAATTGAAAGTCTGCTGGTATTGTTTTGGAAGGAAATGTCTTTGCCTGATCGATTGGGATTGGTGATGAATCGTGCACATGCGGTAAACATTCTTTTTGTATTCGATACCATCTATCAGCGATCTGAACCGAGCTTTGCACTTCCTCCTTGTCCATAATATCTGGGTTCGGAAGATTCTGAAAAAATGATTTCACATACATCCAAGCGGGATAAATCAAGAAGATGCAGGCATCTTTCACAGTTAGGGTCCGCGCGTTGTCTCCAGTGGGTCTTGAAGTTGATTCATAAGTCAGCTGTGCAGCAATATCACCTTCCCTCCTACTGCTTTCCTTTAACGGAAACAACAGTTCTGGAACCCCAGCCCATTCTTTATTGGAACTCGTTTGAGAAAGGCGAATGCTGTCAAACGTCAGAACTTGTCGGGATACTCTATTTTTCTTCTTCAATAGAGACCATTTCATTTTTGACCCTTCGACATCGGCGACGTGATCATTGTCACAAATGCAAAAGTGAAAAATCACTGATGAAATATCGATAGTGAAATGAAGTGTTGTTGGTGGTCCATCCTTCTTGTCGTATCCAAAATGGACCATGATTTTCTTCTTGTAAGCAGCTAATTCTGCAGGTGGAAGATTTTGCAGAGCACGCCACTCATCTAGATGGCGAGATTCTTCACCAATGTTATTCCAAAGAATATGCTGAAAGAGAGCGTAGTCGTTCTTCCGGAATAGCAATCTAAAATAAATATCAAAGAGAAGGGACGAAGAATGAGTTCAACTATCGAAGAGATTGAAAGAACCGAGCACGCAACTTCACCATCTTACCTAATATTGTCAATGGAGCAGTGGAAATTCCATTTTGGCACAATGGTATGAGCAGAAGGACCGACAGGCCACCTCAATGACAATTTCATAGGTATACTGCCAGCAATTTTACTTTCAGCACTGCTGTGCGCAATCTTTGGATCCTCACTGATATTTAATTGAGTACCGCACCAACTCAACAGGCGAAGGCCCTGGAAATCTATGCTACAATTGTTGTACCATTGAACATATCGAGCACACTCTTTCAGGGTCTCAATTGTTCCGCTAAACTTGTTTCTGATATGTATTTCGTCAAGGTCGAATCTCAGATGTTGAGGAGAACGGTATTGGACGGGCAGAATTATCACAGGGGAGTCCATTGTAATATCAAACCGAAGAAATCTCATCCCATCTGCATTTGCTCCGGGAAGATTATTATCTTCCAAATCATGTTTAGTACTGTTCAGAATTTCTGTTTCAACCTTCTTTTGGTGCTCATCAACAGCACTCAATACATCTGGCCGTTGCCTCCCCCACACTTCGGATCCAATAATTCCTTCAAAGAAGTAATCCATAACTTCCATCCACAACTGTTGGAGTAGGACAAATCTCATTGGACTAAAATGCATTGTGATCATTGTATCACACCACTTGATACATCTCTTATCTTTGTCGATTCTCAGAGTTTTGTCGTTATCTTCGGAGGCAAATTGCTCAACGTTATAAAGGTTGCTTTCATCTCGAGGGAATGTTTCGCGAGTAATTTTCAGCATCGATTCTGAGCGATTTGCATCTGTCTTCAGTCCAAGGATTTCGCCGTAAAGTGTGGAGCCATCAAATGTCGAAGGGTCCGTGAGTGTAAAGTTGCCAAACGTTGCAATTGTCTTTGCTCCTCCATAGGGTTTACTTTGATATCGGATCAATGTCTCGTTCATCTCAGCAACAATCAGCCGTCGTAATCTAGATTCCTTGTTGAATCGGAACCTCAGCCTTGATAATTCAAAGGACACCGATATGGTAGGAAGTTCACGCTGTTCTTCGTCAGGATAATCAGAATCTGCACTATCGCTATGCATAAGCCCTACGAGGTCCTCATTACAATTGAGCTTGCGTACAGACATGGCCTTCATTGCTTTTTCAACAAGCGGGGTAAACATCAGGACAGGGACACTTTTCTGCAAATTCACAGGCGAATCAAAATTGCTTTCACAATCAGATGAGAAATCTGAGAGAAAAATGTCTTCATCATCGGATTCCTCTTCCATAGCATCAAAGAAAGCAAAACTTTCATCAGCGCTGGAAGTTCTTCCTATATCAACTGCGTGTAAAGTATGTCTTTCAGGGGAGTGAACGGGAGAACTGTGCCTGTCAAGATTACCAAGTTCTTTGAAGAATGCCTTTTCTTTCACTGTCAATCGCAAAGCTTTCTGAATCGCAGCAATGGTCTCGGGATTCCATTCTACATACAATTCATGAAATTGAATAGAAAGAGTTTTTGCACATTTTCCAAATTCTGTATCGACACCGCCCTCATTATTACTAAACTTGAGTCGAACAAGGTCAGAATCCTTTAGTTTGGAGCCAGATGACCCACTCATTACATTCTTTTGTGTTGCATCTTTGTCGTCTTCGAGACATTTAGACGAAAGTAAATTGGAAAACATTTTACCAGCTTGTTGGTAAAGGTCTTCGGCATGTAGTGATTTGAGTCTTGCACTAAAAGAGGTCCTACTCGCATGGCCATCATCAGTAGTACAAGATAACTCTCCTCCGATGCCTTGGATAGTAAGTTCTACTATTTTGGTACTGATCAAATTATTATCAGGGACGCAATCGCGACCATCAACATCATTCCCTAACCGTAATGCTACTAAGGGCGCAGAGAATCTAAAATTGATCGTTGCAGTTTTTTTTGGCTCTACGGGACTCTTTGCGGAACTGAAACTCGAACTAGACAAACTCACTGTTTTCAATTCCTTCGCCGCAGTCGAAGAACTTGGCTTTGGCGCCGATTTTCGAATAGCTCGATAGTCTGTCAGACGATGTACAAGCCTAACTGCGGAAGACCTCAAGTTAAACACGAGCCTTGGAAGTGTTGCATCTATTAGGATTTGGCTGCTCAATCTACCCGAGTCTTGCCCCATAAATTTGGTAGCGATCATGAACTCAAGAGAGAAGGGTTCTACAAGATGGCATTTGTCATGGTAATGGACAAGATTGTATGTTGATGGTGAAACTCCCTCAGGGCGAGGCATACTTAGCACTTGCACATTCTGTAATGAAAGCTTCCACGTATCATCAAATCCTTTATCTTCCATTGAATTGTCAATCACATTTCGGAAAAGGAGGCGTCCTAAATCGACAACTAAAGTTCCGTTGCTGGTTTTGTCATGCATGAGGAATACGGGAGCGGCGATATCCACGTTTGTTACGAAGCGATTTTCCTTCTGAGAAAGAACCTCGATGATTCGCTCCTTCTGCTGAGCTCTCCAATTAGAAAGGATTAGCTTCAGCCGTTGATAATCATGCGTAAGTTCAGTAGTCTTGGTGTTTGAAAACACTTTTGATAATGTCTGGACTGTCTCAGGAGAATATACAATCTCCATAGGCGATAACTTGACATTTACCGAAGTGACAACGCTGCTATGACCGTGATCCCGAAATTTGTTGATATAAATGGTCCCACCATGTTCGAATAATTTTGTGCCAATGAGAACAGATCCCTCTAAGTCTTCATGACTGCCCAAGCTTGATACTTGATTTACCCAACTTCGTTTTCTGGTCAGAAGTTTAGGACATCTGTCTACATTTGAGTATGTTTCCATAAGATCAAGCATCTCAAGAGATGCAAAGGTACTTGTCATATCCCAGTTAGAGCTTTCATGGAAACAAATTTTCTGTATAGAGGCACATCTCACTTGTACCACTGGACATTTTTGTGGACTAAACTTCGGCTTTGCGAGCGATGGAGAAGTGAAAGTAGACGGTCCAACTGAAGTGATATCATCAATCTGTAGTAACATTTGAGGGCATAACACAGTAATTTCTGAATTGCTTCCAGAGTTTACATTCTCTTTCAAAAGCAGGAGACCTGTACTTCCCAACTTCCCCTCTTTTTTGGAAAATAGAACTTCATATCCCAAATCTTCCTCCAAATCAAGAGCAGCCACCAGCTCTGTATAGACAGCCTCTCTATACCAAAGAGTGAGCATATTGTCTTCACTAAATAGCTCTTGCTGCAGACCTTCTTGTTGAGGCGGGCACTCTGAGTCTATATCCATTCCATTATCATTTTTCCAACTAAACCAGGTACCTTTGGTCACAGGCCCATGTGTCGATAATTTTAAAACTGATTCATTAGAGCGGGCTTCCATCAACATTTTACTAACTGCGTCAACCCTGAAAGCAACAATTTCTTGCGACTTGAGCGAGTCTTCAAGATCACATAATTGCGCGTTCAGTTCTTCTCGTTCCTCAAGAGGAGTTTGGGCGTTCAACACAGCTCTGTATAAATTAACGTACTCTCTCCTCCTCTGGACAGCTTTGACAAAGCCCACCCAACCCTTCTTGGATTTACATTTTTCTTTTTCACTCTCTTTTTGCATGCGAGACAAGGTTTTGACGGCTTCAAACGAGTACAGCCACCAACTTCTAGGATCTATGAGAGGGGAAACTTCAGGTCTTGAACTGGTTAATTCTGCGTACATCTTCCTCGCCAGGAAACTAGTTCTCATCTCGTTCCATAATTTGAATGATCGTCGCAAATACGCAATATCCTCTAGAGTATTTTTATTGATAAACATTTGGAAAGAAGGCAGCGTAAGAACAGCTCTAGACGGAGGTAGCTGTTTGTGATTTTCACTAGAACCAGCCGAATTTTGAATGGCGCTCACTATCGTGCAATGCAATGATGGCGAAATTGGCTGCACAATGAACGTTCGTTGGTAGTCTTGAGAATGTAACGCATCATCTAGCATTGAGGAGAACAATTCCTCACTCGAGTCATCTATCATGGTTTCAGACTCCATCCTATTGTCAACTCTAGAAGTTGCAATGCCAAAGTCATCCTCGTCCTCATCTTCAGACGAATCTTGACCGCGATCGACATTGCTCAACTTTTGCTTTTCTATTCTTCTCCGTCGCATTATTCTCTTCATAGTTATGTGGATCAAATCACTAGGTGACAAATCACTATCCCAGTAGACAGATAAATTCTTTGCCGCAGCGAGTTTATGTTGAAGAGAATACAACTCATTTCCAGCGCCAATCGTTGACTCTTCACGCTGCACTGTAATGCCTTCCATATCAGGAATACGATATAGCTCGTCATCTCCTTCAGGTCCTCGATTTGCGTTGCCAAGGCTAAACTCTTCCAATGCAATCCCCACTGCAAATGGTGGACGATGTCTTGTCTTTCGTTTTGTATTTGAGTGCACTTCAAATCCAATGCAATCACCAGGATCTTCATATCGAATATGCACATTGCGTATTGTAATTGTCAGCGATGACAAAATATTCTTCACGATATTCTTGACAAAAGACTTCTTGTGATTCGAATCATCAATGTTGCTGTCTGCCACCTCTTGAATATTTTTACGAAAGAGCGCCTCATCTAAGATGTTTTGAATCATACGTTCCTTCTGGATTCTTTCAGCATGCGGATCTTTACTTTCTTGCTCCTCTGATTTCTTCTGCGATGCTGCGCCAGGGCTGATGAGGATATTCACATCCGATAAAATGACAGAACAAGATCCTGCAGCAGCTTTTTCTCGTTTCATCGATCTCTTCGTTGCCCTTTGCGAAAGCTTTAATACATTCCACGGTATATGTAATTCAAATGTTCCAATATGTCCATGGGATATTTTGAATGGTAAGTCGGCGCCACCTTTAAATTGCTGTATAGCGTCCTCCTTGAGAGTTAGATCTTTGAGAACGACTTCACCATTCCACACGGAAAATTTTACTTTATTTGAGTCAAAATCAGCAATGATGTGGCTGAAGTGAGTTGCTATTGCCTCTGCCAGGTACCTCTCAAACATATTTGTTTTCGATGCGTATATTTTCCGCAAGAAAGGGAAGTGCTAAATGTTTGCTACAACTCTTCTGAAGGCTCCGTCCTGCACTTGTTCTATACTTTGAACTTGTTCTTTGCTTTTACTAGTTCTTTGCAATAATACTAGCTGTTTGTTGTGTGTGAAATGTTTTTAGTACCGGTACTGTTGTATGCTGTACCGAGCTGTATCATACCACAGATTGTCAATAGTACTTCAAACTTGTAACTTGTAACGACTTTTACCACAGAACTTCAAACTTGTAACGGATGGATACTTCTAGATGTCGCGCTTTTTTTCTATAATGGCCTTCACTTTGTTTCAGAAATTCCACCACTTTGTCGAGAGACTATCGAGAGTCACCGGTAACAACAATCACTCCAGATTCTTGCAACATCCAC
>Ga0209712_10003500_pt1 | contig 12704 bp, 9 predicted proteins | sample ArcOceMetagenome_FD_187443 | JGI IMG/M metagenome (GOLD analysis project Ga0209712, IMG submission 187443) | Marine eukaryotic phytoplankton communities from Arctic Ocean - Arctic Ocean - Greenland ARC118M Metagenome (SPAdes) (version 2) | ecosystem: Environmental > Aquatic > Marine > Oceanic...
AGTTGTTCAGCTAAAACGAAATTATCAGCTCTTAATGCCTCATCCGTATTTTTATATTCCCTGACAAATCGTTTTCTACCACCTTTTGCTGCTTTACCTAATTTAAAATCCATTTGCACGCTATTGCGACACTGTTCGATTTTTTCTCCGTTACGGATAGCAGGAGAATATTGCCATTGTTTAATCGCTCTCAAACTGGCCTTCTCGAAACCACGAATGCCCGATGAGTCTTCAATAACAGGATCAACCACTGCACCATTTTCATCTACAACAAAACTTAGCTTGACCCAACCTTCATTGCCATTTCGAGCCGCTTTGGTAGGGAATCTAGGAGAAACACGTTCGATGGGTTCGGCCGCAGTAATGCTTTCTAACAATTCAACATTGGATGATGACTCAGGCTCAGCGATTAGAACCGTCGAAAAGAAAGATAAAGCAATCATATAGAATTTCATTTTACGTCCTTGAAAAGTGATATTATATTGCAAATTTTTATAAGCTGATGATAGAAATTTATCTTCGTAATTACAAGTAAAGTAAGACGAATTTATTTGTTAAATCAGGCACATTGCCATTATTTTAAAGGATATCATGTGAGCAAAAAAATAGTCCTTGCTACAGGCAACAAAGGCAAAGTTAAAGAACTTGCTCGTATGTTGTCAGGTTTAGGAATTGAGGTATTACCACAAAGCGAATTTGACTTAGCAGAAGTGGCCGAAACAGGGTCCACGTTTGTTGAAAATGCAATAATCAAAGCTCGCCACGCTGCAAAGCAAACAGGTTTACCGGCTATCGCTGACGACTCGGGTTTGGCAGTGCATGCATTAGGTGGCGAACCTGGCGTTTTTTCTGCACGGTATTCGGGAGACCAAGCTACAGATAAAACTAATATTGCCAAGTTACTGAATGTCATGGCTGATGTTCCAAAAAGTAAACGCCATGCCAAATTTTTATGTGTATTAGTTTACATGCGACACGCTGATGATCCCACACCTATTATTTGCCAAGGTGAATGGTGTGGTGAAATCGCGACTGAGCAACAAGGTGAAAATGGTTTTGGCTACGATCCTGTCTTTTGGGTCAAAGAACAGAATTGTAGTTCTGCTCAGTTATCACCCGAACACAAAAATGTATTAAGTCACCGCGGTAAAGCCTTAAAATTAATGTTAGCCCAACTACAAAATCAAATAGGTTAAAGACTTGTCACAACCACTTACTCTAAAACTGCCGTCTCTTTCGTTATATATCCATATTCCTTGGTGTGTACAAAAATGTCCTTACTGTGACTTTAATTCTCACGGGCAAAAAGGACAAGTGCTGCCTGAATCTGAATATGTTAGCCACTTGTTAGATGATTTAACGGAAGATGCAAAATTAGTAGGCGACAGAGCTATTCACAGTGTTTTTATTGGTGGTGGCACACCGAGCTTATTTTCCCCGCAAGCTATTTGCACTCTTTTAGAGGGAGTAAAAAAACGAGTGAACTTGTTAGCCGATGCTGAAATCACGATGGAAGCAAATCCCGGCACCGTTGAGAGCCAGAGGTTTGCTGATTATGTTAAAGCAGGCATTACTCGAATCTCCATAGGTGTGCAGAGTTTTCAGCCAGAAAAACTAACAGCGCTAGGGCGTATTCATGATGAAAACCAAGCACTTAAAGCTGCAGAATTGGCCAAGAGCATAGGACTAGATAGTTTTAACCTAGACCTAATGCATGGCTTACCTAAACAATCATTAGAAGATGCAATGTTTGATTTAAACACGGCCATAACGCAACAGCCCCCGCACATATCTTGGTATCAATTAACCATTGAACCGAATACTCAGTTCCATTCCAAACCGCCTAAATTGCCAGAGGATGAACTGTTATGGGATATTCAAGAACAAGGTGATGAGTTACTTAGGCAAGGGGGATTCGAACAATACGAAATATCCGCATACAGTCAAGTGGGACAACAATGTCAGCATAATTTGAATTATTGGCGTTTTGGTGACTACTTAGGCGTCGGTTGTGGAGCACATGGTAAAATCACACTGGCCAATGAAAATCATATAATTCGAACGGTTAAGGTCAAGCATCCCAAAGGTTATATGGATTTAACCCGCAGTTATACTAGTGACAAAAAAGTCGTGCCTAAAGAAGACTTACCCTTTGAATTTTTTATGAATCGCTTTCGTTTACTTGAACCATGCCCTAAGTCTGATTATTCAGACTTTACCGGTATACCGTTGGATAAAACCACCCAACAAAACCTACAAACGGCAATAACTCGAGGGTTGTTAGTTGAGTCAAACGACGAGTGGCAAGTCACGCCATTAGGCAGGCGTTATTTAAATACGTTATTGGAAATGATGGTATGACTCAAGAGCATAATATTTAAGAGTGATACCCTTGCCACATTAAAATACATTATTTATCAAGATATGCGTTGGTACCAGTTATCAATACATTGAAGGCATTTAGCTCTTTTATAGAAGCTCTGAGTTTATCTTCAGCTTTATCTAATTCTTTGAATTTATTACAAAACCATTGAGCCTTAAGCTTTAGGGTTTCAGCTTTTGGACCCACTGTTTGACCAATTTCTTCACCTAATATTTCTAATTGGTTAGCTATAGTGGTGACCTTTTCTTTACTAACCTCACCATTAGCAACCAGTCCACCGATAACCGATAATATACCACCTACAGAAGTGCTCATTGCTTCTTCTAACTGTTCTTCCAATTCGTGATCGACCAAATCGTTTACTTGCTCAAGACTGCCAGGGCCCATGTAAAAATTATCGTTAGCACGTATAAACTTCTCTTTGACGCTCAGTTGTACACGTTCGAGAGATTTTTGCAGTTTTTTCTGACTTTTATCATCTTTCACTAAGCCGCGATACACTTGCTCTATAGTCTCAACAGCAAGCTCTACACCTTCGTTTGCCAACAATATCATTTTAGGCACAACTTGATGGATGCCAGCAGAAAACTCAGCAAGCTCGCGCTCTTGTTGCTCATCTAGAGCAATCCATTCACCTTGAACAATCAGCTGTGATGGATGGTTAATCTGGTAGACAGCACGGCCACCATCTCCAGTAATTCGGATTTGTTGTTCACTCACTACGACACCATAATTAAGAGACACCTCACAATCTGTGCTCGCGTTAACAATGGAGCTTAAAAGCAGTAAAGTAAAAACTAAGAAACGCATAAAATTCCGATGATTATAAGTCCGAAGTCAGTGTGCCTTTAAACAGAATAAAAGCAATATAAGATCAGATAGGACAGACAAAACACAGGTTAATCTGCAGTTCTCACCAGACGGGTAAAAATAAATAAGCTTTTATCTTTAAGAGAATTGCTGCTGTTAGAAAATGCAATCACCCATGCACGATTAGGATCAACAACAGAAGGTGTGGAAGTCCAATAAGCGTCAGAATAGGAATCCGGAAAAAACAATTCGTTGATCGCTGGCCTTACACAGCTGCGCTCGGTTAAACTGGCTAACTCTTTCATGTTAGGCACACGCCAACCCAATTTTTCAGCATATTCATAGCCATGGGCTGTTTGTAACGCTTGTTGCCACGTCAACTCACTTGCATTACCGGTACAGGTTTCATCTGCCCATGCTTGACCAACACTACAACGCATCCATACTAGGCCCAGTGACACATCGGTAGCGGTGCCATTGTTGTTATCAACAAATTCATCAACTTTTAAGGTTACATCAAAACCTGGCAAACAAGTTTGACCTGCAGCCATATAAGATACAAAAAAGCAAAAAAGACACAATAATCTCATATTATCCCCCTCATATTATCGCCCTGCCCTAACTAATCGAATTCTGGCCGCGGTCGATTTATTTAAAAAATTATCATTGCCAGAGGCAAAATCAATGGCCCATGCATTCTGGGCTTGTTCATTGGTAAAACCATCGGCACCTGGGTCTTGTGTCCAAAACCAAACTGGCGCAGTTAATGAATCGGTAGTATTGGGAAAATAATCACCATCAATCATAGGTGCCGAGGCTTGACCAAGATGCACTATGGATAACAACTCGTTGTGTGTGGGTAGGCGCCAATCCCTAAAGTTACATAATCCTTGTGAGTTAACCTCAGCTATGTAGCCTTCTGTGTTGCAGTTATTTATCGAACAACTTGTAGTAATGCCGTTTACATCGCCATCAAATACCTGTTCTTCTTCGTCGCTTTCATACCAAGAGTAGCTGTGACCACCGCTGTGTAAGGTGGAAGTAATAACCTTGGTTTTGGACTCCCAAATCAAACCAGTAATGTTATCTCGCACGCAACTCCAAGATAACACTTCAGTGTCTACCTCATCGCCAATATCATCGAGACGGGTAAAGTCGAACCCTTGATCACCCCTTCCCGCCTTTTCAGACAAGCCATTTGCGTGGATAATATCTTGCCCACGTTGACCGTCTTGGCCGGGATAATCACCCTGATAACCGCTGAGTATTTGTGAATCAGTTGCTTGTAAAATAACCCCAGTATCATTAAGCGGTTGGATTGGTAGTGGTTTAATGGTGACAGTCAAACTATCGTCCACTACATTTCCCTGCGCGTCCTCTACCCTTAAGGTAAAAGTTACCGTATCAGTGTTCATCACTGCAGGCGCTATTGCGACAGTTTGCACTGCATTGAGGTTTTCAATTTGTGGATCCCTTTCGGAGTCATTCAACCATGTAAAAACTAAAGGCTCGGACGCCGCTATTGATGTGCTCGCGGTTCCATTTAAGTTAATGCTTTCTCCAGTAAAAACTTGATGACTGATGCCCGCATCTACCTCAGGCAAAGTATCTGCAGAACGTTGGATATTCAGGGTCACAGTTTCAACACTCTCTGCTCCCTCTTGATCAGTCACTGTCAGGGCAATAGAAACGGAGTTGATGTCGGTTAGTATAGGTGTAATAAAAGCGAGGCTGTCACCTTGTAAACTAATGCCATTTAGCACCGGTTCTCCGGCAGTTTGTTGCCATAAATATGCCGCTATAGGATTGTCTGTATTTGGGCTATCTGTATCCGTACTTGTTGTACCATCTAGTATTACTTCGTAACCAGCAGGAAACTGGTTGACTGATAACCCTTCGAATTGACTCACTTGTATAAAAGCGTTAGGAGAAACGTTAACTGGGTTAATTTGATATGATACAGAGTCGTTACCCGTATTGCCGTCTGCATCTGTCACAACAACCGTGAAGGTATAAGTCAATATATCGGTAGTAACTGGAGCGATAAAAGTAGCACTACCTAAACTAGCATCATCTTGGATAATAGTGATGTCTGGCGAGGCTTTCCACGCGTAGGTCAAAGTATCCGTCTGACCGTTAGCTTGCGCACTCAAGGTCACGGTGGTTTGTTCGTCAACGGATTTATCAGCACCGGCATTAACAAGCACGTTTGGAGTAGGTGTATCAGTGTCACTGTCGAGAGAACTTCCCGAACAACCCACTAAAAAAGTGGCAATACACAGAACATTTAAAAAGTGATTATGGACGGTCATAGTAAAATGCAATCAAGTATCTTCTAAATCAAATATGGGGTAACCCTATGCACTTACTGTACCAGTTGAACGTCATTAAATTGGCAGAGCGAAATATACCTGTCGGCTAAGATAGGTAGCCGCTCAACCAAACAATATAAAAACAACCGTTAGAATATCGCTAGCTGCCGGTTTTGACATCTTCTAAATGATATTTTTCAATCAGAGAATACAAAGTAGGTCGAGTGACACCTAATAATTCAGCGGTTTTAGACATGTTATGTTCTGCTACCAAAAATGCGTTACGTATTGCCCGACTTTCAGCATATTCTCTGACTTCTCGTAAATTAAGCGTGCCGATATTGGGCTCATCATCACGTACCAACAAGCTCAAATCTTCTGCCTGAATATGAGTGCCCTCTGCCATTATCACCGCAGATTTTAGTTTATTTTGAAGTTCACGAACATTACCTGGCCATTTATGTTGATTCATAGCTTTGATGGCTGAATCACTAAAACCTTTAATCTTGGTTTTAAATTCCTCATTATATTGAGCCAAAAAAGTCTTAGCCAACAACACAACATCATTGTCACGCTCTCTAAGTGGTGGGATTATGATACTAATTTCACCTACTCGATAGAACAAATCTTCACGAAAGGTTTGTTCTGCTACCATAGCGGGGATATCTCGATGAGTGGCACAAATCACCCGAATATTCACAGGTATTTCAGATCGCCCTCCCACTCTTTCAATCACACGCTCTTGTAAAAAACGTAACATTTTGGCTTGCAAACCAATAGGCATGTCGCCAATTTCATCTAAAAACAAGGTGCCATTTTGAGCTGTTTCTATTTTGCCTGGCGTGGTTTTATTGGCACCAGTGAATGCGCCCTTTTCATAACCAAACAATTCACTTTCTAATAAGTTTTCTGGGATTGAGGCACAGTTGATAGCAACAAAAGCTTTATTTTTACGTAGGCTGTGTTCATGGATACTGCGGGCAAACACCTCTTTCCCTGTGCCACTTTCACCGAGTAATAAAGTACTGATATCAGTTTGCGCGATACGCTCCGCTTTTCTGCTAGCCGCTAAGAGCATTTCACTTTGACCAATGATCTTGTCCATCGAAGGTGCCACTTCCGCCAAATGTCGATTTTCCATTTCTAAATTAAATAGGTTAATGGCGCGGTTAACTAAAATTTGAATAGTGTCTGAGTCGATTGGTTTTTGATAAAAATCATATGCGCCTAAGTTAATTGCTTTCAGCGCATTTTTTTTGTCATTATTACCGGTTATCACTATGACTTTTGTTTGTGGCGCTAAGGCTAAAATTTCTTCTAGAGTGGCTAATCCTTCAGTTGCATTACTTGGGTCTGGCGGCAAACCTAAATCTAACGTGACAACTTTTGGTTCAAAACGCCTCAACTGTGCAATAGCCGAACTACGATCTTCAGCAAAGACAACGTCATAGCCTGAAAAGCTCCACTTTAATTGTTTTTGGATCCCTAAATCGTCATCAACTACCAAAATCTTGTCCATGTATAAAATCCTTTATGTTTTCTAGTCTGTTGGAATTCGTAATGTAAAAGTAGTACCTTGTTGTTGTTTACTATGCACCAGTAACTGACCACCAATACGTTCTAAATAAGCTTTAGCATCAAACGCCCCAATTCCCATTCCTGCGTTACCTTTAGTTGTATCAAAAGGTTTGAACAAACGTGTGTAAAGAAAATCTTCACTCATACCAATGCCGGTATCCATAATACTAATCAACATATACTTCTCATCAGCGGATAACTGTATTTCAATATCTACTTTGCCATCATCATTGGTGGCTTGTTGTGCGTTACTGACAAGATGGTAAATAACGTTACTTAGTTTATCTTTATCTAAAACCACAGGAGTTTCACTATTGACTAGCACCGTAGGTGCAGGTAAATGTGAGGCACATCTTTGTTCAACCACATTTTTAACACACTCGGATAGGTTAACTAAGCTATCAAATCCATCTCGAGAAGCATTTTTTTCAGTCAACTGATACAGCATTTTATCCATTCGAGCTTTGGTATGATGCAAGGTTTCAAAAGTATCATCAATAAATTCAGGGTTATCTTTATGTTGTTCCGCATTAGACAAAATAAGGTTAATTTGCGCCGCTACGTTTTTTAAATCGTGCACGATGAAGGCAGACATTCGGGTGAAAGCGGCAAACTGTGCATTTTCAGCAAGCTCTTGCGCAGCTTGATGATGAAACAAAAAGTTCGAAATTTGTGCGTTCACAGCTGTCAAATAATCTCTTAACTCCCAATTGAGTTTTTTACGGGTGTTATCTGAGCCTTGCATCACCGCCATGCCCCAAAATTTTTCTTCATTAAATATGGGGATAACCAGCTGGAAAGAAACATTATTTAACAGGCCATGGTTAAGCTTTAACCCTTCATAGACATAGGGTCGCGTTCTAAGCTCTTCAATATCGATTATCCAATTTTTCGAAGTGAAAAAGGCTGAAAACTGCAACAAAACTGCTTGTTCATCATCATTCAAAGCGGGCTTATCGATGTCTGCCAATACCTTGAGTTCACCATTTTGACTTTGAATCAAACACCCTGTTTGGTAATCAATTGCCTGAATTACCCCTCGCAAAGCCGTGGCATATACATCCCCATCGGATTCATTGGTATTAAGACAATGCGTTAACTTCAACCATTTATGCCTATAATCAAACTGATTGGCAAAAAAGTGTTTAGTAATAAAAACTTTAACCTTAGTCCGAAAACTCAAAGAAAGAAATAAACTCACTAAAAGAGACAAAGATAAGACGATAAGTACCACTTGAATGGCATAACCCCATTGGCCACCAAAATACTTAACTGCATAACCTAGCATCGCCATCACAAATAGATAACCGCCCGCTACCATCAAAAGAGTGCTGTGCATCACAATTTCTCGGGAGATATAAATATCAAGCCCCCAATTTTTAACTCGCCTAATAGCTAAGACTAACAATGGAATAAGGGCAGAATAGATATAACCTCTGGCAGCAATATAATTAGTATTAATTTGATCCACCATTAAAGCATCCGCAAAAGTAACAAATTCAAAGACGCTGATAACTGCCAAATATATTATTAAAGGTTTTAATGCCCAACGACTTTCACCAGCCTGACGATAGATGACTTCAAGCAAGACAAGCACTTGCAAGGCAAGCACAGTCTGAATAAGGAACCTCCACGATCCTTTTTCAATCCCTAGGTAAGGTATTGAAATAGCAATAATCGGCAAGGTCAAAATCAACCAGGTCTGTTTTCGGCTTAATACTTCAATAATATTAGTAAAGTTATCTTTTAAGCATGAAGCTAAAAAAAGTAGCCAAAAAAAACTTTTAATATTGTCGAAAAGTAATAGCTTTTCGACAGATACTGGGTCAAATAGGAACGGTGTGATAGACCATAAACATGTCGCACCTGTGGCAAGAATTAGCAGATACTTTGCTAATCCTGATTTGCGAACGGTTAATAAAAGCAGTAAAAGAAAAGCATAACCAATGGCACTGATTGCATAACCAACAGTTGCGAGCATAGAGGACTAACCCTTTATAGTTTTTTTAATAGTAAACTACCAATCGAATACCCTGCCCCAAAAGAACAAAGTAAGCCAATGTCACCTGACTGTAAGTCTTTGTGATGCTGATAAAACGTAATAATGGAGCCAGCAGAAGCAGTATTAGCGAAGGTATCTAATACTATTGGGGCTTCTTCTAAGGTTGGCTGTTTGCCAAGTAACTTTCGGCTTATCAAAGTATTCATATTGATATTGGCTTGATGTAACCACCACCTTGAAACGTCTCCAGTACTGAGTTCATGACGAGCTAAGTGCTCAGATATATGCTCCACAGCCATAGGGCAAACTTCTTTAAATACCTTACGACCCTGTTGATGAAAGAGTTTATCTTCAGCAAATGGTTCGGCATCGTTAGCACGGCTAACATAACCAAAATTTGAGCGAATATTGTTTGAATATTGAGTAACCGCTTTAGTGCTCATAATTTCGAAAATATGCTCTGAATCAGCAGTATCTATACTTTCAACTATCATAGCCGTAGCCACATCACCAAAAATAAAGTGACTATCACGATCACAATAATTGACTTGTGGCGAAGTTAATTCAGGATTAATAACTAACACCGCCTTAGCCGTGCCAGCAGCAATCATTTCATAAGCACGATGCAGGGCAAAAGTAGCTGCGGAACAAGCTACCAGCATATCAAAAGCAAAACCTTTAATACCTAATGCACATTGCACTTCAATCGCCAATGCTGGGTAAGACCGCTGTGTATAAGCACAAGATACAATAACAACATCGATGTCTTCAGAGGTTTTATTTGCGGCTTTTAACGCATCTTTGGCTGCATAGATAGCCATTTCAGCTTGATCAGATAATTCATCTTCTGAGCGCTCAGGAATATTGGGCCGCATCCTATCGATGTCTAAAACGCCATCTTTTACATAGACGTAGCGACTCTTAATGCCCGAGGCCTTTTCAATAAACTCTGCACTTGAAAGTGGTTTAGGTTTAAGTTTACCTTCCTCAAATTCTTTTAGATGCTGTTGATTGAACTGCTCAGCATAAGCATTGTATGCATGGACTAGTTCTTCATTGCTAATACTGTGAGCAGGTTTCCATAAACCAGAACCGCTAATCACTACAGAAGTTGTCATGTAAAGTCCTAACTTAAATATATAAGGCCACATATGTTAAACGCTATGTGGTGAATCGCTTGTTAGCTTATCGGTTTGTAATAAAAAAGTCAGCTTCAAGCTGGCCTTTTAGTTTAATAGGTTTTCTGCTTATATAAAACAGATAGGTTTTGGAAGCTGTTAACAATTTATTTTTGTTGGACTTTCCTGTCGCACAAGCTTGTATCGTTCTTGTAACACAATGCAACGAAAGTGCGCAATACAGAACATCCAACTATTAAAGCTGCCCTCGTTACGGAATTTATCGACACACCGTAGTTATAAACTTTTTTTCATAACGCTTAAGCAATTCAGCCAGGGTTGTTTATTGCCTTGCAACACTTTTGCAATAAATTGCTCGTCGGTTTTTCAAATATTTATTTTTGTTCCCTGCGGGGTGTGCCCCCTTTCCTAGTTAAAGTCGAGGAACACACTAAAAAGTTTATTTTTTAGTGAATTATCTTGATAATCACTTTGAAATTAACGAGTCAAGGTAGGAATGGGAGTTAAGGGAGCAACTAATTCAGCCAAATAACGAAACAATCTGACTCGGGTTGTACCATTTCGCCACACCATACCAATTTCACGATAAGCCATATCCTCAGCAGGCATCGATACAAGAGGAGTGGTGCTTAATATATGATTTTGAATAGCCAGCTCTGGCATAAAAGTGAAACCCAGTTTGCTATTGGCTAACTGGACTAAGGTATACAAACTACTGGCTGCTAATGAACTCACTTGTTCCCTATGCTGCAGACCACAAGCGCTAACGGCATGCCCAGTCATACAATGCTCTTGTTGCAATAAAAAAATACTCTCTTTAGGTAAGGCCGACATTTCAAGTGGCACAGGTAAGGATTCGACTAAATCGCTATGGGCGATTAAATGAAAGGGATCATGACCTAAAACTAATTGCTTACAACCCGGCGTATCCATCGGTAAAGCTAAAATAAGTAAATCTAAACCACCTTCATTTAACTGTGTCAACAAATTAGCGGTTGTGTCTTCTTGGAGTTGCAAGGTGATATCGGGAAGGTGATGCTTAACTTTTCCAATCAACCCCTCAAAAATAAATGGCGCAATGGTAGGAATAACCCCTATTTTGAGTTTACCTGCTTGCCAGTTCCCCGCACTTTGCGCAAAATCCACCAATTCGTGGACGTCGGTTAATAAGGATTTGCTGCGCTCAACTAATTCCAAACCAAAAGGCGTAAATACAAATGTTTTATGATCCCGTTCTAATAACTGAGAGCCAAACTGCTCCTCAAGATTCTGAATGGCAGTGCTGAGTGTAGATTGGCTAACATGACAATGCTGTGCAGCTCTATGGAAGTGTTGCTCTTTATGTAAGATCACTAAATAATGAAGGTGTTTAAGGTTGGGCCATTTCATGATTATTCATCTACAAAAACGATTGATACCACCATAATAGATTACATGTACTGATAAAAAAAGCGCCATCAGGGCGCTTTTTTTATCAGTTGGGGCTAAATATTAACTACCAACGGATGCATAAGTAGCAAACTGCTTTCTTTCGCCTTCAACAAATTTTGACCATTGTTGCGCCATACCTCGGCTACTATCGTATTCTTGCGCTTTAGCAAGCTGGTTTAAAGCTTCGTTGTATTCGCCAACATTAAATTGCGCTAAACCAATTACCAAATGCGACATACCTTCATTACGCAAACCGCCTTTTTCAAGAGCTTGTTGCGAAGCGGCAACCGCTTGTTTCCATTTGTCCATGTTAAGGTACATTTGACCAAGCTGAGCATACAACTCACCTGTGTCAGATAATTCAGCCGCAGCTAACATAACAGGGATCGCTTTTTCTGTTTCCTTAGCAAAATTCCAAGACTGTGCTAAAAACGTTAAGTTACGCTCATCTTCAGGTAACTTACCCGCATCCATCGCTTTTTGCATAATAGCGGCTGATTTGTACGGCATTTGGTGATAGTAATAAAGTTGTGCCAAATTAAACATATCTGAACCTGTGGCGATAAAACTTTTTTGCTCAGCAATTTCCATTACAGCCAGTTGTTTTTGTTCTTGCTCTAGCTCGCCATACATCCCAGCAAGTTGTAACCAATACTTAGGCGCTTCAAATTTTTTAACTAACTTAAGCAAAACATTTTTAACATCTTCTGGCTGTTTCAGTTCAAAATAAACGGCTCTTTGAAGCACGTACCACTGCTCGTCTACTTGGAAACCTAAATCGTTGGTTTCAATTTGAAGTACCGCCGCGTTGATGTACTTAGATGCAGCAGCATAATCTTGCTTTTGATACATAGCTTGGGCTTTTAATACTAAATTTTTAGCTGGGATATCTTTAGATGGATACAAGTTTTTTTGAATAGCTTCCCACTGTTCTATTTTTACAATAGTTTTGTCGTAGTTGCCACGCATCATGTGTAACTGAGCCAAACTAAACAAGGTAGCTTGTTCAAAGGTTTCTGGAATGGGCTGTTGTTGTACTACGTTTTCAA
>Ga0209712_10003501_pt1 | contig 12704 bp, 7 predicted proteins | sample ArcOceMetagenome_FD_187443 | JGI IMG/M metagenome (GOLD analysis project Ga0209712, IMG submission 187443) | Marine eukaryotic phytoplankton communities from Arctic Ocean - Arctic Ocean - Greenland ARC118M Metagenome (SPAdes) (version 2) | ecosystem: Environmental > Aquatic > Marine > Oceanic...
GTGAGGCAACAATGAATAAAGAAATTCTGTTAGTGGCTGAAGCCGTTTCAAACGAAAAACAGGTTCCAAGAGAAAAAATCTTCGAGGCATTAGAGTTTGCTATTGCTAGCGCCACCAAAAAGAAGAATGAAGGCGAGATCGAAGTACGCGTTAGTATTGACCGCGAAACTGGAGGGTTTGATACCTTTCGGCGTTGGCTAGTGGTTGCAGATGATCATGAACAAGAAAACCCTATGGCTGAAATGTCATTATCTGCCGCTCAGATGGACGAACCAGACAAACAGTTGGGTGAGTATGTTGAAGATCAAATCGAGTCTATCGCATTTGACCGGATCACTACACAAACAGCTAAACAAGTTATCGTTCAAAAAGTCCGTGAAGCAGAACGCGACCAGGTCATCGCAGAATATGAAGACCGAGTTGGCGAATTAGTCACAGGTACAGTTAAGAAAGTCAATCGTGATAACGTTATTATTGATTTAGGTAATAATGCTGAAGGCGTGATTTACCGTGACGATATGCTTCCCCGTGAAACATTCCGCCCTGGTGATAGAGTGCGTGGTTTACTTTATGTTATTCGTCCTGAGGCTCGTGGCGCACAATTATTTATTAGTCGTACTCATCCCGATATGTTGGTTGAGCTGTTCCGCATTGAAGTGCCAGAAATTGCCGAAGAAACCTTAGAAATTAAGGCTGCGGCACGTGACCCAGGCTCCAGAGCTAAAATTGCTGTTAAAACTAACGATAAACGTTTAGATCCAGTCGGTGCATGTGTTGGAATGCGTGGCTCTCGTGTCCAGGCCGTGTCAGGAGAACTCAGTGGTGAGCGGGTAGACATCGTACTTTGGGATGATAACCCAGCACAATTTGTTATCAATGCCATGGCACCAGCAGAAGTCGCTTCTATTGTTCTAGATGAAGACAAACATTCAATGGATGTAGCGGTAGAAGCAGACAACCTAGCACAAGCCATTGGACGAAGTGGTCAAAATGTCAGATTAGCCAGCCAACTAACAGGCTGGGAATTAAACGTAATGACAGTAGAAAACCTCAATGCGAAACATGAAGAAGAAAACGCTAAGGTCTTAACCGTTTTTACCACTGGTTTAGACATAGACGAAGATTTTGCTTCTATTTTGGTAGATGAAGGTTTCACGACGCTTGAAGAAATAGCTTATGTGCCTATCAATGAACTGCTCGATATCGAGGGTTTAGAAGAAGAGATGGTTGAAGAGTTACGTAATCGTGCTCGTGCAACCTTGACGACTCGCGCATTGGCTACAGAAGAAACACTTGAAGCTGCAGAGCCTAAAGAAGAGCTGTTAAACCTTGAAGGTATGGACAGACACGTTGCCTATACTTTAGCAAGTCGCGGCATAACAGATCTTGAAGGCCTTGCAGAACAAGGTACTGATGAGATTTCAGATATTGAAGAATTAAGCGATACGAAAGCCGGTGAGTTAATCATGGCCGCCCGTAATATCGTTTGGTTTAACGAAGAATAGGTCAACAGGAGGAATTCCCATATGGCAGAAGTATCCATAGAAAAACTTGCCACTGATATAGGTACGACCGTTGACCGTTTGGTTCAGCAATTTAAAAGTGCAGGCATTGATAAAGTAGCTAGTGATGATGTAACAGAAGACGAAAAACGCACATTGTTAGATTTCTTAAGCAAACAACATGGCGGTTCAGGCTCTGAAGCACCTAAACGCATGACGTTACAACGCAAGACAACCAGCACATTGAGTGTGGGTAAGTCTAAAGGGGTGACAGTTGAAGTGCGTAAGAAGCGAACTTATGTGAAACGTTCTGATGTTGAAGAAGCTAAAATAGCTGAAGATGAAGCGAAACGTTTAGCCGAAGAACAGCAAGTTAAGCTAGAAGCAGAGCAACAAGCCGCTGAAAAAGCTAAAAACGCTGCGCAAGAAAAAGCACAAAAAGCGGCTGAATCCAAAGCCAAGTCAGATGCAGAACGTATTTCTCGTGCTGAGAAAGCCAAAGAAGCGCGTGCTGCTGAAGAATCAGCTTTAAGCCCAGAAGAAAAAGCAGAACAAGAACGTAATCGTTCTGAAGCTGAAAAACTTCGCAAGGCTCAAGATGAAGAGATTCAACGTAAACTTGAATTAGATGCGAAAAACGCAGCAGAAGAAGCTAAAAAGCTGGCTGAAGAAAATTCCCGTCGCTGGAAAGAAGAAGAAGAGCGTCGTAAGAAACAAGAAAAAGAAGAAGTGCATGTGCATTCAAACCGTTATGCGCAAGAAGCCGAAGATGCCGATGACATCAAAACTGAACTTGGCGGCCGTAGACGTAAAAAATCTAAGAAAAATGCTGGCTCAGAGTTAAAACATGCTTTTAATAAACCAGCACAACCGGTTGAGCGTGTTGTACGTTTGGGCGAAACCATTACAGTAAGTGAACTCGGTAGTAAATTAGCTATTAAAGCCACCGAAGTCATTAAAGCCCTTATGAAAATGGGTGAAATGGTGACTATCAACCACGTACTTGATCAAGAAACTGCCGTATTAGTAGTGGAAGAAATGGGTCACAAGTATGAATTGGTTAATGATAACGCCCTTGAAGATGAGTTGATTGCTGACGCTTCTGGCGGTGAAAAATCGAGTCGTGCACCTGTTGTGACTATTATGGGCCATGTTGACCACGGTAAAACGTCACTGCTTGATTACATTCGCGCCGCGAAGGTAGCCGATGGCGAAGCGGGGGGGATTACTCAACATATCGGTGCTTACAGTGTTGAAACCTCTAACGGCCGTATCGCCTTTCTAGACACGCCAGGACACGCAGCGTTTACCGCTATGCGAGCTCGTGGTGCAGTTGCGACAGATATTGTTATTCTGGTGGTGGCTGCTGATGATGGCGTTATGCCACAAACAAAAGAAGCGGTTCAGCATGCAAAAGCGGCAGGCGTACCATTAATTGTAGCCGTTAATAAAGTAGATAAAGAATCTGCAGACCTTGACAGAGTAAAAACTGAATTATCGCAAGTTGGAGTGATTTCAGAAGAGTGGGGCGGTGAACACCAGTTCGTTTACGTTTCTGCTAAAACAGGCCAAGGGGTGGATGAGCTATTAGAAGCCATTAGCCTACAAGCCGAAGTACTCGACTTGCAAGCCGTACCTTCTGGACCTGCAAAAGGTATTGTTATTGAATCACGACTTGATAAAGGCCGTGGTCCTGTTGCATCTGTGCTTATTCAAGAAGGTGAGCTTCGTGCTGGTGATATCATGTTGTGTGGTGAGGAATACGGACGTATTCGCGCTATGCGAGATGAAAATGGTAAAGATGTAAAAGTGGCTGGCCCATCAACACCGGTAGAAATACTGGGCTTGTCAGGTGTGCCTATTGCGGGTGAAAATGCGATTGTCGTTCAAGACGAACGTAAAGCTCGTGAAGTTGCGTCTAAACGTCATACCAAACAACGTGAACTAAAATTAGCTAAACAACAAAAAGCCAAACTAGAAAACATGTTTGCCAATATGGAAGCCGGTGATGTTAGCGAGTTAAATGTTGTACTGAAAGCTGATGTTCAAGGTTCTGTTCAAGCCATATCTGAATCTTTGACTATGTTGTCGACTGATGAAGTAAAAGTGAATATTGTTGGAAGTGGTGTAGGTGGTATTACCGAGACTGACGCAAGTTTAGCTGCAGCTTCTGGCGCAATAGTTGTTGGTTTTAACGTTCGTGCTGACGCCTCTGCTCGCAAAGTAATCGATACTGAAGAGATTGACTTACGTTATTACAGTATTATTTATCAATTGATTGATGAAGTGAAACAGGCCATGAGTGGTATGTTGGCACCTGAGTTTAGACAAGAGATAATTGGTTTAGCTGAAGTACGTGATGTATTTAAATCACCTAAGATTGGTGCAATCGCTGGGTGTATGGTCACAGAAGGTATTGTTAAACGTAGCAGTCCTATCCGTGTCTTACGCGACAACATCGTCATTTATGAGGGTGAACTTGAGTCATTGAGACGTTTTAAAGACGATGCGCAAGAAGTCCGTAATGGGGTGGAATGTGGTATTGGCGTGAAAAACTACAATGATGTGAAAGTAGGTGACCAAATCGAAGTATTTGAAACTGTCGAAGTAAAGCGCGAACTGTAACTTTGGTTTAGGTTTAATCAGCTTTTAGATAATAAGAATAAACGGAGGCTGCGGCCTCCGTTTTGTTTGTGAAAAGATACAGTAGGTATCAGGAGAAATTAATATGGCTAGAGAATTTTCACGTACCGACAGAGTCGGTCAACAAATTCACAAAGAAATCGCCAGTATTTTACAGAATGAGTTTAAAAATCGTGACCCTCGCCTTGGTATGGTGACTGTGTCGGGCGTGGAAGTATCACGAGATTTAGCCCACGCTAAAATCTATGTGACGTTTTTTGAAAACGATGAAGAACAAGTCAAAAATTATCTAACTATTCTTGAAGATAACAAAGGTTTTATCCGTACATTATTGGCAAGCCGTATGCGGATGCGTGCTGTACCTGCTGTGAAATTTGTTCGCGATGGTTCATTGGCTGAAGGTATACGTATTGCCAACTTGGTAAGTGACACCTTAAATAAAGATGAAGCACGAGCTAAACTAGCAGGCCGCTCTTTAGACGATGAAACAACAGACGAACAAGAGTCAAACACAGACGAGCAAAAGTAGTCGTTATGGCAAGAACAAGAAAAGGTCGTGCCGTTAATGGCATCATACTGCTGAATAAAGGCTTAGGCCTGTCGTCTAACCATGCATTGCAACAAGTTAAACGTATGTTTAACGCCGCAAAGGCAGGACATACCGGCGCTTTAGATCCCCTAGCGACAGGCATGTTGCCCATTTGCTTAGGTGAAGCGACTAAGTTCTCGCAGTTTTTATTGGATACGGATAAAACGTATCAAGTCACCGCTAAGCTTGGAGTGCGCACCACCACTTCAGATGCAGACGGTGAAGTAGTGGAAACACTGCCCGTTAATGTGACTCAAGCACAACTATTTGCTGCATGCGAACAGTTTAAAGGGCCCATAAAACAAGTGCCTTCGATGTTTTCAGCGCTCAAACATCAAGGTAAACCGCTATATTTCTATGCCCGTCAAGGTATTGATATTCCAAGAGAAGCGCGAGATATTACTATTTTTAGTTTATCCATTGACAGGTTTGCAGCGGATGAAGTGGATATGACAGTACATAGTAGTAAGGGTACTTACATTCGTTCTTTGGTTGATGATATTGGTCAGGTATTAGGCTGTGGAGCCTATGTGAGTAAGCTTCACAGAACGCAAGTGACGGATTACCCTGCAGATAAAATGCTGACGATGGCGTCTTTGCAAGCGCTCAGAGACGAGATAGATAGCGAAGCAGATGTATTAGATGATCAAACATTTACAGCCATGGATCAATTGCTAATGCCTATGGACTCAGCAGTGAAAACCCTTGATTCAGCTGAACTAGACCCAATTGCGGAAGGTTTTTTTAGAAATGGTAACCCTGTCAATTTTGTAGGCACAACTGACTACCCAGAAGATTCTTTGATACGGGCATATAGCAAGGACAGTGGATTGTTTTTGGGTGTTGGTTTTATTGATCCTGACGGTAAAATCGCACCTAAACGTTCAGTAGTGTATGTTTAAAAAACGTATATGTAATCAATACTTATATAATGGTGATGTTAGGCTTGTTATTATGTTTAACGTCGCTATAATACGCGCTCTTTTTTGACTCGCTGAATTAGTGATTGGCGGGTTGTATCTTTTAACTCTTATTTATTGGAGAAAATTATGTCACTAACTACAGAACAAACGGCAACCATACTTGCTGAGTACGCAGTTAAAGAAGGCGATACAGGCTCACCTGAAGTGCAAGTTGCTTTATTAACCCACAACATCAACAAATTACAAGGTCACTTTGCGGATCATAAGAAAGATCACCACTCACGTCGTGGACTACTTCGCATGGTTAGCCAACGTCGTAAGTTACTTGATTACCTTAAAGGCAAAAACGTTCAACGTTATCAAGATCTTATCAAACGTTTAGGCCTTCGTCGTTAATCGACTTAAGCTTTTAAAAAAAAGACGCGAAAGCGTCTTTTTTTATGCCTCAAAAAAAGTGTCATACAGCACTATATTGTTTGCTATAACGAAGTCTGCGAGTCAATCGAGCGATTAACTTTCAGTCAGTCGCTTTGGCGTGGCATAAGGATATTCGTTACTTAATTATTGACTGGTGCTGTGTTACACCTTATGCACATGTTGCGATGTAATTAAAAGTTTTAGCGCCTCAATTTTACTATCCAAAAAAATTGCTATTCGACATAAAAGGTTGCGAGACCTAGCTGACGAGTTCGAGCGAGTTACCTGCACTCATACATCAATTTTAAGCCAGCTTAAAAATTATGTTATGTTAAGTTTTGTATGATATATTTTTATCAATTGGTATTACCTCAAAATCGCGTAAGTTTGTTGTACGTGAGTAAGGATATTTTTTGAGAACGTGTGTTACTAAATATGTTGGTTGGCTACTCGTCATATTTTGCTTAAATATGTTTAAGGTATCTGCTTCCGAGTATAAATTTGAACTGCTGAATGAGAACGATGGCTTTGCCTCGTCGATTATTTTTTCGATTGTTCAAGACAAACAGGGGTTTCTTTGGTTCGGTACCGCATATGACGGCATAATGCGTTACGACGGTAAAAACATTGTTAGATATCTACATGAATCCAGCAACCCCAATTCTCTGGGCCATAATAATGCGGGTAACATTACCCTTGCCAAAGATAATAATCTTTGGATTGGCAGCTGGGGCGGCGGTGTCCTGAGGTATAACCAAAAAAGCCAACAATTTTCACAATTTTTAGTCGACAAAACTCCCGGCGCCTCGCCAGGCAAGAATAAAGTACAAAGCCTATTTGAGGATCAACAAGGGGTCATGTGGTTGGGGGCTAGAGACGGTGGGCTCTATAGATTTAATCCTAGATCAAATGACTTAAAGCTATTTTCCTTTAGCAAATTTCAAAAGAACTACTTTACCCACGCTGGTGTCTGGGATATCGCCGAAACCAGCGCCAATCAACTGTGGGTTGCCACAACTTTTGGTCTGAATCTATTGGAGAAATCATCAGACACATTGTCTCATTTTATTCCTGAGCCAGATAACTTTACTTCAAGGTCTAACAAGATACGCCAGATTTACGTCGATGAGAACCATAGCCTGTTCTTAGGTACCCAGGATGGAGTGTTATTATTTGACACTAAAAATCACACGTTTACTCCTTTGAAGGTGGCTGACAACCTTAGTGTAGGCGTTGTCTATTCAATGATTAAAACAGATTTTAACGAGTATTGGCTGAGCAGTGACAGGGGGGTGTTTTCATTTTCGACAGATGATTTGACTTTAAAAAAAGTGAACTTAGGCTTTGATGATCTTTGCAGTCAAACATTGTTTCAAGACCGCCAGAGTACTATTTGGTTGAGCTGTGAGGGAGTAGGGCTGTATAAAATAAGCAGAATAAACACCTTTAACGTTTATGAAAACCTCAAAATACATGGAGGCGCGGCACTTCTTCCGACAAATGATAACAGCGTATTAGTGTCCACCACCCAGCATGGTATTCAAAAATGGCGCCCTGCTACCGACGAATTGACAAGACTCGATATAGAGTCAGACAGTCTCACCCAGCCTGGTGCCAGGTATATAATCCAAACTTCTGAAGGAAACATTTGGTATGGCGATCAAAGTAGTGTATTTAAATTAGACACAGCAGGTTTCAGAGAGCAGATATATCCGAAGGCAGATGAGCCGGCTTTATTTACCGATATTAAGGATATCGAAAAAGATGATCAGGACAATATTTGGCTGGCCACAGACAATGGTATATTTATTATCCAAAATTTGGATGGGAGATTTGAGCATTTTCCCATAGATACACAAAGCCCTCCCCCATCAAGCAAAATTATACCATTTGTATTGTATCTGGCACCAGATAAGCGAATGTGGATTGGCACGAATATGGGCTTAACAACCCATAAGATTAAAGATACTAAAACGTTGCTGCCCTTCATCTCTGCAACCGATAATGAAGGTGTCGAGGAAAATATTGTCATCCACTCCATCTTTCAAGACAGTCAAGACCGCCTATGGGTAGGAACCAATCAAGGGTTGTATTTACTCAATGAAAATTTAACCGCTTATGAACCCTATAATCGCTATTTTTCTAGCGATGACAACCGAGAGATTCACTTTATTCATGAAGATACAAAGGGCTTTTTATGGTTAGTTACTCCGGTTAGCATCAGTAATCTTAATCCCAATAATGGTGACCTGCAACATTTTGACAAACGGGATGGACTGCCAAACGCTCGGTATTATCCATTTCCAACCGCCAGTATTTTAGATGACACCATATATTTACCCACGAGAAAGGGAATTTATTATTTTACCCCTCAGCACATTTCAGAACCTGCCTTATCTGAAAATATTCGCCTCACAAATTTTGAAGTCTTGGGCTTTGAGCGAGATGACAATATAGCTACTGCACAAAATGCTGGTATCAGGCTTACACATCAACAAAACAACCTGAAATTTGACTTTGCAACAATGGACTTATTGCACGCACGCCAAATTCAGTATAGCTATAAATTGGATGGGTTTGACCAATACTGGATAGAAAATGGAAACAATAATAGCGCGACCTACACCAATTTAGCGGGTGGCGATTATACCTTTCAAGTACGAGCAGCCGCTAAAAAAGACCTTTTGTATAAGAACGAATTAGCCATCAACATTTATATCGCAACCGTCTGGTGGCAGCAGTGGTGGATGTATCTTGTTTATCTGTGCTCAGTACTCCTGGGGATTAATTATTATCTTAAGCGACAAAAACGTTCAGTGATTAAGGTCGAAAGACAAATCGCTGAGAAAACTGCGTCCATTGCATTGGAGTCGAGTAAGTTAGCTGAGGCGAATAAAATAAAGACCCAGTTTTTAGCCAATATGAGTCACGAGATACGTACCCCATTGACCACAGTAATCGGTCAGGCTGAAGCCATTATCTGCCGAGAAGTCGCGCCTGAAGAAATTTATAAAGAAGTGGCCATTATTCATGACAGTAGCCTGTATCTATTGGCCTTACTTGACGACATACTGGATTTGACTCAAATCGAAGAAAATAGGTTTGAACTGGAGTTGGCGCCACAAGACTTGCATGAGTTGCTTAGAAATATTAATACGATGTTTGATTTGCAAGCCAAAGTCAAAGGGTTGTCTTTTACCCTAGATGATGACTTGTCTGTGCCTTTTATCGTCAATGTGGATGGCCTGCGCCTGAAGCAAATATTGATTAATCTGTGTTCTAATGCCCTCAAGTTCACTTTTAAAGGCCATGTCTCTCTTCATGTTTGTACTTTAGAAAATAAGTTGATTTTTACCCTAGATGACAGTGGTATTGGTATCAGCGAGAGTCAACAACAGCAGATATTCACTAGCTTTACGCAAGGGGATAACAGTATTAAGCGACGATTCGGTGGCTCCGGTTTGGGGTTGTATATTTCTCATCAGTTGGCGTTATTGATGGGAGGGGAAATAACGGTAAAAAGTAAATTGGGTTATGGCAGTGTCTTTACCTTTATGTTGCCTCTTAATGATATTTCTTCTGAAGCTGAGCCTGTTCAGAACAAACCTAATAATGATGTTTTATCCTCTGAAAAGGTGTTCAGGGGCAATGTCCTATTGGCTGAAGATCATCCTGAAAATCGTCGTCTCATCAGCAGATTACTCACCAAATTAGGGCTGAGTGTTTTTACCGCTAATGATGGCTTTGAGGCGCTTGCATCCTATAAAAAGCATTTGCCAGACCTTGTGTTACTGGATATTCAAATGCCCAAAATGGATGGGATCCAGGCCTATCAATCATTGCGTGCTCAGGGTTGTACTTGCCCCATTATTGCCCTAACCGCTAATGCTATGTCTAATGAAGTCGAACACTATAAGCGCTTAGGGTTTGATGGCTACCTTAAAAAACCTCTCGACAGACAGCTCTTGATCGCCACTTTGACAAAATATTTCGCTGGCGATGACGACGAGGTAGGGCTGCAGGTAGATAAGGCTCTGGGTAAGGTGGACATGTCAGATCTAGTTGTTGAGTTTAAAAACAGTCTAGTCACAGAGCGCCAGCAATTTATTTTACATGGCGAGAATAACGATCTGGGACAGCTCGCCAAACAAGCACATAGTCTGTGCGGTGCGGCCCAATTGTTTGGTTTTGAAACAGTAGGCCAAAAAGCAGCCAAACTTGAAACCAGTATTAAAACCAAGAGCCATGATTTAACACAGATAAAAATCATGCTTAAAAGTTTAATCGATGAAATTGAAAAAGAACTTGCAGACTAGGCTCAGTTCAAATTGATGGCGCAGAGACTGAGGCATCTTCCACAAATAATAAAAAAACCATAAAGATAGTTGAAAATGGGGATCATGCAGAGTATTTGGTAATAGTTCTATTAACTAATCAAGACACCCACTTTTAAAAACAACAAAATTTCTGCTTAAAACAGCAGAGTAATGCATGATTTATTATCTATTTTAGGCTTATAAGGAATATAAAATGGATGTCACTCTGAAAAATATAAGGCAGTATAATTTTATCAAAAAAGACTATGTCTGTTGCTTTATGTTCAGAACCTAAAACTATGCTGATTAAAAATAATCCTACACTTACTATTATTATGGTTTGTATCATCGGACTTACTCTTTCATCCACCGGTGCCTATTTGATCTTTAAATACAATGAAAGCATCAAAGAAATTGAAAACCAGAAAGCATTTTTGGAATTCAAGAATAAAGTCGATAATCGAGCAGCGACATTTAATCGAGATTTAGAAGTCAATTTTGAAGCCCTAAGATCAATTGCAATTTTATTTAGCGATGATAAAAACCCCAGCCTTAAACAATTCAATCAATTGTCTGAATCGATAATCTTCCGCCATAGTGCCATTCAAGCTTTCTCTTGGGTACCGCGGGTGCAAAATACCAACAGAGCTAAAATAGAGAAGAAAGCGCGCAATATCTTTCCTGATTTTGAAATTTTGCAACGCGGCCCTGATGGGTTATTAACCGCATCAAATCGCTCAAAATATTTTCCGGTTTACTACATCCACCCATTGGCAGGCAATGAGCGCGCCCTAGGTTTTGACCTTGCCTCAGATTCTAAACGCCTTGACGCTCTAAAAAAGGCCAGAGATTCTGGCGAACTAAGAGCCACAGCAAGTATTACACTCGTTCAAGAAAAAGCTCAGCAAAAAGGGTTTCTTGTATTTCTTCCTTTGTATTCTGGATCTCAGGCGGTGCTAGAGGACCGCCAAAAAAACCTGACGGGCTTTATTACCAGTGTATATAGAATAGGCGACATTTTTAATCGCTCTGCTTGGTCGACATCTAATACGCCAGAAATTCACTTCAAAATAGTTGAAAAAATTGCATCAAACGGCATAAATACGATCTATCTTTCGAACAATTCAGAAAATATTTTCAATAATCCCGTTACTCAATTTAACGGCAAAAATACCTCTATCTATTTTTACGAAAAAGAACTAGCCAACATACTTGGGCAAAAGTGGGTGCTTTTTGCAGCGAAGCAGAATATAAAGACCAGGGGCAGCGTACTAAATGGACCTGTCTTATTTTTTGCTATTGGGGCACTGTTTTGTATTTTTGTGTCTATGTACATACTAAGAATCGCAAATCACTCTAAAGAACTAAGCAACATCAACAAGCAGTTAGACGCCATGTCGTACACCGATGGCCTTACAAATATTCCTAATAGAAGAACATTTGATGAATTTATCGAAAAAGAATGGTTCCGCGCTGCAAGAAACAAAAGCTTTATTTCGGTTTTATTAATTGACGTAGACTACTTCAAACTTTACAACGACCACTATGGTCATGTTTGTGGTGATCTTGTTCTCAAACAAGTAGCGTCTGCCTTGCAAACATTGATAAAGCGGCCCGTCGATTTATTAGCCCGCTATGGAGGCGAAGAATTTATTATTGTACTTCCAGATACCGAACATGCCGAGTTACTAGCTAACACCTGCACTCAAGTCATCAGAGATCTAAAAATTTGTCACGAATTTTCTGAGGCGTCACCTATCGTCACTGTGAGCGTGGGCTTTGAAAGCTGCATACCTGATTTAAGCGAAGACCTGAGCATAATTATTGAACATGCTGATAAAGCACTATATCAGGCTAAGGACAGTGGCAGGGATCGAGCCATGAAATTTAGGGCTTAAAATATAAAAGATTTCGTGGGGTCGTATTCATTTTATATAATAGCTGCCAATCTGTTTTTTAGGGATGATTTTCTATATGTTTATGTTGTCTATCATGTTGATTTAATGGTGATTAGTATTACAAATGGCTTAGTTAAAGTGGGGGGGCTACATCACAGTACAACCCTTCCGCGACAGAGGTGTGGTTTTTTAGCATATATGCGCCATTATCGATCATTAATGTTGTAATTGTTATAACCACAAATACTCATCAACAATAATCAAGTGTGGCTTATTGATAACTAAATCAGTATGGAGATGCTCATAAGCGGACTTTTATTTTGTGCAAAAAAAAGCGAACATTTAAGTTCGCTTTTTTAAAAATAGATGAAGTATTATTTCTCTATTTTATTATATGAACGTTGAGCTTCACCTGT
>Ga0209712_10003506_pt1 | contig 12695 bp, 10 predicted proteins | sample ArcOceMetagenome_FD_187443 | JGI IMG/M metagenome (GOLD analysis project Ga0209712, IMG submission 187443) | Marine eukaryotic phytoplankton communities from Arctic Ocean - Arctic Ocean - Greenland ARC118M Metagenome (SPAdes) (version 2) | ecosystem: Environmental > Aquatic > Marine > Oceanic...
TAGTTAGTACGGTAGGTACCGATACCGACCCAAGGGAAGAGACATTGAACCAACATAACAAATAACAACAACAACTCCATACAACACCTATCGCAATTCTACACCATAATGACAGACACAGAAGAAAAGCTAACCAAAAAGAAACTGAAGAAGGAAAAGAAGGAGAAGAAGGAGAAGAAATCCAAAAAGAAAGATGAGAAGAAAGAAAAGAAATCCAAAAGGAAACGTGAGGATGAAACTACAACAGATGAGCTACTGGCAAAGAAAGGCAAAGATGAAAGTGATAGCGGCACCATCACTGGTCCAAAGTCAAAGTTTTCATTTCCCATCCAATACATCTTGGCACCAATGGTGGGAGCGTCAGAACTTCCTTTTCGTCTTCTCTGTCGAAAGTACGGTACACAGGCGGCTTACACTCCGATGATGTCCTCTACCATGTTTGCATCCGATGCCCAATATCGCAAAGAAGAATTTCAAACGATTCCAGAAGACCGACCACTTGTATGCCACTTTAGCGCCAATGATCCAAAAGAATTCACAAATGCAGCAAAACTCGTTCAGGATAAATGCGATGCGATTGATTTGAATTTAGGTTGTCCTCAGAGAACTGCATATCTTGAACATTTTGGTTCGTACCTTTTGGAACCAGAGGATCGTGAATTAATCTGTGATATTGTAAGAATGGCATCGAGAAATGTTTCAGTTCCCATTTTTGTCAAGATTAGATTGTTGAATACCATCGAAGATACAATTCAGTTGTGTCAACAGTTGAAGGATGCAGGGGCAAGTTTGATTGCCATCCACGCGAGGTATAGAGCTTCGTTTGAGAGAAAAGGAGCTGGGGCTAGAGACGGAGCTGCAAAAATGGATCATATTCTGAAAGTTAGAGAGGCTTTGGGTCCTGATTTTCCTCTTATTGCGAATGGAAATGTAATGTACGTCCATTGAACTACGTGCACTGAACTGTATTTGTTTTCAATTGAAAAGCGCGGCATGACATGTGTACTGTGATTGCAATGCCAACGTCATCTGTCATTTATCTCACTATTTCGAAATATTTATACGTTGACAGAACATTTGACGATGTTGAGAGTAATATGAGGTTCACAAAGAGTGATGGAGTTATGAGCGCGGAAGGAATCCTGGACAACCCCGCCTTGTATTTACCACGCCACGGCGAGGATGGAAATAAAGTGATACAGATTAAAGTTCCTACACCTTTGAATGAGTCAGTGGAAGTAAAATTGGAATTAGATGGAAATCAGAAAAAGATTAGAAAGCTAACCAAGAAGCTCCGCGAAATTGAAGCCATTGAAGCGAAAGCGGCTTCTGGGGAAGACCTGTCGAAAGATCAAACATCAAAATTGGCAACCAAGAAAGATGTAACAGCGAGTGTCTCGATACTTGCCGCAGAGGATGAACAGGGAAAACCTGAAACTGACAAAGTATCAGGTCCCAAGACGGCGAAAATTGCTTTGAAAGATCTGCAATTGGCAGCAGAGGATGCGACTATTCTTGCCAATGAATACATTGATTTGACAATAAAGTATCCAACCAAGATGCGTACAGTAATTTTCCATACTCGCCGAATATTGAAGAGTGAGCTAAACAAATATCAGCTCATGGAAGAATGCGTCGCATCAAAAACTATTGAAGATCTCCGCGAATTGGTTACCAAGGTTTCGAAATATTTGAAAGATCCGTCATTGTTTCATTTTGATAAAGCAAAGGCGCAAAAGGAAAAAGATGCAATGGAGCGTAAAAAACGCGAAGAAGGAAAGCGCAAGGCCTACGAAGCGCGAATGATGAGAAAGGCGAAACGAGAGGGTAAGGCTGATTTAGAATTTTACTTGCGTCAAGGAGCACAACTCCCAACAGTTGAAGAAGTTCAAGACCTCAAGAAGCGACCGAAAGATGAACAAATGAGTTTATGGAAATCACAGGATCATAGCCAACACTGCATGGCATTTCACATGGATGAATGCAAGAGAGATAGAACATGCGCATTTTTGCACGCCGATGCCAGGGGAGTAAATGCGTTTGCAGAAAGTGATGAAGTAGCAGGTTAAAGGTGAAGGTTATCCTTAATGCATTCCGGTAGTAACCAGCCATTCTGTAATTAGCACGTTGATAAACAGTTTCATCAATTCAAATTAGATTTATAAACAGAATGTCTGATTTCTAATAACGGAAGCAAGCGAAAGTGGTGGTGACCACAAGAGAGGAGCCACAAAGAGAAGATGCAGGACCTGAAGGAAAGCAAAACAACTCGCGTTGTAATGGCAAGTATCTTTCGTCATCAGTCATCAACGGTTTGAGGAGTCGCTTTCGAACCACAACTACTAGTATCAATACCAGTACAAACGTATACGGTACGGTACTGGTACCTCTAGGCCATTACAGATGTCAGTCTCTTTCTCCCTTTTTTCCAAACAACAACACTTGACACAAACGACAACTAATTTCTTCTTGCCTTCGTCCTTCGTTCATCCCTCATCTCATCCTCCTTACTAAAACCAACCAAGCGCTAAAACGAACTAGAATGAGACCTCTTTTGTCTCTTTTCACAGCGTTGCAATCTTTTCGTCCTAGTTCTACAGTATCTACCAGGCAATTGTCGTTATCTATGTCGGCATCAAAAGGTCTTGTCGTGGATCCATTTTGCTTCAGACAATTCTCTGAATCCAATAGCAGTAAATCATATGGTGGCACCGTATTCCCTATCTCTATTGCTGACTTTGAGGATATTGCAAATGCCCGGTATGATGAAAACAAACTTCAAGATGGTTATGCTCCATTTTGTAAACACATTTTTATCGAAAATGATATCACAGATGCCCAGGTAAATGTATTGGCAATCACCCCTGAAAACGAAAAGTTTCTTCGAACAAAGTACGAAACTCGAAATGATAAAGAAGTTCCTGTTCTGACTAGATTCTTTCCCAGTGAGTTGGTTGTGACTATTGACAAGGCACTTCCAAGGGCCAAGTATCTGGATCTTATACTTTATTCGCGGGAGCAGATAAATAAGGAGACTGAATCTATGGGAAAGGATGCATCGGAGGAGACTGCTCCATGGGGCATTGTAAGTATCAAGGCTCAAGATGTTGACTATGAAATTCCAATGACTCCAATTACAGCGATGAGAAATGCACTTGGAAAAGATGAAGGTGGAAGTGGAGTGCCTATTGATCGTGAAGCTTACATGGAAGCATACAGATTTTGGGACACACGTAAGTTTTGATTCTGCTATTTTTATTCTCGGAACATGCGAAATCATTGAGACTAATAACTAATAATGATGGGGTGTGCTTCATTGTAATATTATTATTCGCAGATGCAACTGTTTCATAGAATCGAATGTGAAAAGGATCGTTCAAGCAAGCGAGGAATGATATCTCTTCAAACTTTCGCCTGTGCAAGAACAATTGCAAGCGCATTTTGATAATCTTATTGATAGGGCTGGACGTACTGGACATTTGTAAATACATCAAATAGGGTGTATTACGATAAGATATCTTTTAATCTACAATACTGATAAATCTAAACAAAGATTCAATTGTCTGTACATTTTATTTCCGGTTTCGCTATTTGCGCATCACCGATTTGGTAGCATCAAATTCGAAAATGGTCAGCGAAGAAGGTACTGTACGGTACCGGTAGGTTTCGAGTTTCGAGCCGATCCAGAAAGTCCAACTGGTGTTACATCCGTTGGGACAGGCTTTCTTGTTCCGGTCGGAATTGGCAAATGGATTTTCAAGTACCGGTATGACTTGATAGCACCATGATAGCACGCCTCAACAAGTCTCTTCTTCTTTTCAGGAAAATGCTTGAACAAGATGAGCATTTTAGTATTGAACTCACAGGTCCGGACTCTTCTGATCAGAATATTCACGCCGAACAACATCATCAAGATTCGATGTATGCTCCTCATGTTCTTGCAGAACTTGGCCCGGAATATTGATCATATGCTTTGGCTTAAGCGGTCTATATAAAAAACAGGCTTCCGCATTCATCCTTGAAGAATGCTCCGTTCCGATTCACTGGAAAACGCACGGATTTATCTCGGGCTCGCATTTTTGGCAGTAGAGTTTTTGTCAGGAAGATAAGCCTCCTGCTTGCTGGCAAACATTCATTTGATTACGTCACTTGAGAACTCTGACATCACCAATGAAGAAATGGTAGTACAAAACGTCTCTGAACTGACAGTATCAAGTAAGTATCAAGGGCAGCCGAAGGCCCTTTCCCAGTTGACTATTACGTGTCAAATAAATGCAATTTCATTCCCACGTTTATTCAGTGAAATTACAGGTACCCTAACAGGGCACCCTCGACCCCCCATGCACCATTCGTCCCACCTGCGTCTGCGAAACGATAGACAGTTCTCTTCCTTTCATAGTCGTATTACATCACTTGGGATCCTTCCGGTTGTTACGTTCGGTCGGGCAAAGTGCAAGACTATGAAAGGAACAACAAGAGAATTGTCTACGGTTTCGCAGATGCAGGTGGGACGAATGGTGCATGGGGGGTCGAGGGTGCCCTGTTGCTTTGGTTAGGGTACCTGAACTTCAAGTGACAAACATGAAAATTTCAAAATTTCATGTTGAAGTAGTGGTGGGATTTTCAATTTGAAATTCGTGTACACTATCTTAGACATTCTTTTTTTCGTTTATAAGAAACGAAAAAAAACAGTTCGGCCTTTAAATTTTTAATGTACAAACTCAACAATATCACGATTGAACCGTAATCATGAAGAGATTACAACAGACAGGATTTCAAAAGAGAAAAGTTTCTGAGAAATATAAGAATAGTAGCAGTCACAGCGATATCAGTACTACTAGGCACAAAGCAGACGGTATGAGGACGAACAAAGCAATAATTGAAAAGGAGAACAAAACAGAGGTGGTCATGATGTCGGATAGGCCATTTACTACACATAATTTTAACGCATCTACTAGTGCTGCTAGTGATGCCCCAACGGATGGTCGTGATCATTTTACCATGACACCGCCAACACGTAAAGATGACAACAGAGAGAATCCCACCAGCAGTGCTAGTGATGATGGTTCTGACGGGGTTGAAATTGCTGTAACTAGTGACAAGAAAGCAGGAGATCGTGCTCTTCCAACGGTTCGTGTTTTGACCACGGCATCGCCAACAGCAAGTAAGGAGGACAACGGAGAGAATCCCATCAGCAGTGCTAGGGATCATTTTGCTGACGGTCAAATTGCTGTTACTAGTGGCAAGACAGGAGCAGCAGCAAAGGAGGAGCAGGAGCGCGAAAAGAAGGACGACCAGCAGGACGGTCAGCAGGACGACGACGAAGAAGAGGAGGAAGAGGACGAGGACGACAACAGCATCCTCGGCAGCACCACCCATGCAAACCGTGATGGTAAGCTGAAAAAAAATCGTACCATGGCCAAAGAGAGGCGAACCGCAAAGGAGAAAATGAACAAACTTATGAAGGAAAGAATCCAAGAGTTGACTCTATGCAATAACGTCTTGAGACGGAAAAATGATGACATGATAAGGGAGCTTGCAAGTCTCGGAGTGGACGTTCTGATTAATCCACCAATGTTTCATCAACCTGATTTTGACGGTGAGAGCGACATAATAGGACCTGGCCAGGTGCCCCTCTCTGTCTTTCACATGGACCAACCTGGTGTAGAAATGATAGGAGGCAGCAATTTTGCCGACCCAGCAGTCTTTGGCTCTTGCAACATGGTCAGTACTAGGGATGGATTGCTAAGGCTATCCGATAATTCTCATCCTGTCGCACAGACTTTCATTAACAGGCCTCCTCCTGTGATGTGGAATCAGGGAGGTGTAAATGAGATACGCCAGCACCCACCACTTCATGAGTTTGGGGGGTCTAGTAGCGCAGCAAGTAGTGGCCACCATACGAGAGGACCTGGGTATACTGGTGCTGCTTCTCTGGTGAGTATTTGAAGTGTTGGCTTTCATTTTGTATGTGCCATCAGCACCAAATGTCTCATATTCATCATTCCAACTAACAATAATGCACGCCGTCGTACTACTAGAATCAACGTCCCATCGGTTTTGGTCCTCAACCGCAACGCTACTTTGTAATGCCGTTCCAGATGCAAGATCATTTCCCCCGTCCCAATTTGCATGCTTATCACAGCCCGGCAGTGCTTGCCACTTCTTATCGAGGCGAAGCGGCTCGTCCAAACCTTTATCAAGAGCAAATGCACGTTGGGCGTGCGTCTCCCCAAAATGCCAGCACGATGAGAGATGCCAAGCGTCGTGCTGTCAATCAAGTTGGAAAAGGCCACCCGAACTTAGTGGCAAGTACTGCACCGGCAAGAATGACGGGCGTCAAGGGAGGTGTACCTCCTCCTAGCCGCTTTCTGGAGAGAGGTCCCATGCCTCAGAATCAGCCTAACAAGCGAAGTCAGAATGCAGGGTCACCATTGCCAATGGCGTCACCAGATCCGGCAGTCGCAACGTTTTTGAAGCAATTGAAGCAGAATGACGACCGTCATCGACCGTCATCGACGCACGTAAATGAATCAGACCCATCATTGTCGCCTGCTGGAGATGCATCATCTGTTCCAACAAGATAGAGTCCTCGAGTTGTTTTATTCAAGCCGTCAAACTTTGTCAAAACTTGCATTTGTAAAATTACATAAGTCCTTCAGCTCAAGGCTAAAAAGAAGTACTGGAACTAGAAATAGGTACAGACCAAAACATATCATGGGGCATACCTGAATGTCAAGAACCGGCTCGAACTCACGAGCAGTTGGGGTATTTGAGAGAATCTCCTTTTCTTTCGAACGTCCAGCTACTACGAGGACTACTACTAGCTGAAATCTACAAAATTATTTGATCGCGGGTCGATGTTACTGGCTCTCTTTTTCAACTTTACGCTTGTGTGAGATGGACGAAAATGCCTGAAAACAACTTCAAAGTTTTAACGTTTGGTGGTGCGTCGTCAAGAAAAAGTGACTTCGCGTTGGTATTGAGATTTAGCTGCCATCGGTCAATATAAGCAATGATTATACTAATTTAATCATACGTGATCATGCGTGAACGTACAAATCTAACTTACTGTTTCATTCACCACCTGCGGGTTACTAAACGTGTGCGAATAAACGTACCTTGGCTTAAGTAACAAAAGTAGTTTCAAAGTTATTGCAAATCCACGACCATTCTTGGATAGCACAAACTGAACGAGGAGAAATCGATGATAGGTAGTGCACCATTAAATTCAAAATTCATGTCACAATATTAGCCTGTTGATAAAAGATTGACGATCCTCTCGTCACAAATAGCAATTTCAGAAGTTTCGTGAAGTAGCAATGTGAGCTACTACGAATGAAGAACATGAATTCAACAGTTTGTAGCGCTCGCATTCGGAAAAATCTGTGCTGGCACACGTAGTAAAAAGACAGAAATTGTTTCTCCATATTCAACTCCTTGCTTTATGTCGATAGTATATGTGGTACTGAGTGGTACTGGTCGTAGTACTGTGTGGTACTACTGCTGTATGTTCATGACAAATTCAAAGTTTGAAAGGCAGCGCTCAATCATTTCTCAAATCGATTCGGTGATCAGTCATCAAAAGGGATCGGCAGCATTGCAACATCCTTCTCCTGTGGTAATTTCGAAGACCAATAAAAGGTAAGAGAAACTGTCTGTCTATTTCTCCTCGAATTTTAAACCGATATTATCTTATCATCGTGATCTCTCATTTTCTCCTCGTGAGGATTCAAGGATGGGAACAGGTGATAATGATGAAGATGTACAAATGGACCAAGCTAGGGTGCATGTTACAAGTGGTACTATTTTGTGAGTGCTGGAAATTCCGGATCCCTCTCTGTGAATACTAGTTCTGTACATTCATTTTAATAATAACTCGTCATAGATTTAGACAATCTTTTAAACTACAGTAAAAACTCAGAGAGAAAAGGTAGAGATCCTAGCCAGCCAAAGGCTTTCGTTGTAAATAAATCTGACCTACTGTACACTCATTCACTTCAAGCAAGCCTACTTTCAATGTTATCTCCAGTAATTGTCAGGGGTCTCCGGTCTGAACTCGAGTGCTGCAGAACCTCCGCAATCTGCTGTGGCAAACTCAACTCGAATTAAAATACCTCGAAATTGAATCTCTGGGAAAGCAATTGAATGAAAGCAAGTCCCCTCTCAAGAAACAAGACCTCGAATATGAATCCGAACTAAATTATTTGAGTAACATAGCATACTCCTCGTCCACTCTTATTAATTCGAAATCCACAAAAAAGATCTCGCACAAATTTACGTATTATTACTGAGACGATTAAGAAGATCGAAGAAATTGGAAATAGAAGAACTCTCTGCTAATATCATATCTATTTCTGAGGGAAATATCGAAGGGGGGTGTCCTCGTTGTAAGCACATGTCCACCATACTACTTGAGTGACATTTCAAGTTTGTGATTCGATTCATGGTGCGAGAGTCAAACTTGCTTCTTATTTAAAATTCATTAGAAGCTAATTCGTTTGTACGATTTTTTGCCGTTTCACAATGTTTCAACTTGGTTTGAATCACGACGTCATTCGTTACGGTAGGAATTACTCCAAGGACGATTCTGAGAACTAAGAGAAGGACAACTTTCTTAGCATCGAACTTTGTGTTTTGACGTGAAAGAAACTTCACTTGTGAGATGATGAGCACTTGTATTCAGAAGTCGCGCCCGAGAACAAAGCAAAAGTCAAAAATCAAAACTATTACTGGCAAAAGGAGCAAGCGAAAAGGTTATGCTGAAGCAACGGCCGACCAAGACCAGGATGATATTAAAGCCTCGCTTTCTTCCATAATGGAATCCTTGGATAGAAGAATGGAGGATGCTGTTCTAAGCACTCGTAGGCGTAAGACGTCACTCATTTCTCGACAAGAGGAACCCAACTCTTCTCCCCAGAACCTGACCTCGCCACACCGACGACTAAAATCTCGAAACCAAAACAGAGCTAAGGAAATAGAGGCGAAGAAAAGTGTCAAACCCGATGAATGCGATAGTACAAGAGATTGCACCTTTGTTCGAACGAAGAGAGAAAAGAAACTTCATAATCGAAATGAAACAAGCAGGAGGGCGACTCGAATGGTCGACACGAAAAAAAGACGACAAGAGATTGAAAAGGAAAGGATGCAGCATCTTCGGTTCAATAGCGGGCAGGCACGTCAGCAGCGCTTAAAGAAGCAATCGGGAGAGAAGAAGAAAAAGAAAGATAAAGTTAAGAATTGGATGTTGTGCGTTGAACTAGGGATGCGTGTACAGCTTGCAATTAATACTGTCAGCAGATTCAGAGCATACCAGCGCCAACTCATCACCGAGGATGCTGCTGCAAGGGTCATAACAAGGCAACTTCGGATATTCAAGTTCAACAAGTATCGTAAACGCGTGAAAGGTGCACTATTTATTTTGAGCACTGTATTCGTAATGAAGATAAAGTTGTGGAAACACAGTAGAAGGACACGCGCAAGTGATATAATCAGAGCGTTTTTGGTGTCATTGGACGATGCAAATAAGGGAAGTGGTGGATGTTTGGCTTTGATTGTGAAAGGGAAGAAATGGAGAGTGTATCGTCAAAAGATTATTGTTCTCCAGAAATTATGGCGATCTAGGATGTGCATCATACAAGCTCAGGCGGCGCTTGTTGATACGCAATGGCGAAGAGAACAAGATTTGCGGACGGAGCATTATGTTGACTCGTTGTACAACTCGTCGGTAGAAGAGGCAATCAAAGAAAATGAAAAGATTGAGAGCATTAATAGAACACGGAAGCTTATCAAGTTAAGGCCTTTCCCTCGAACGCAGCATGCCAATAGATCAGAAATAAAGAGAAACATTATGAAGGGAGAAGATTTACTCTCCGTAAATCATATATGCCCCTGTGAGATCAGGATTGCCATTATAAAGAGTACTTTGAGATATTTACGACTGAATCAACTCACGCAGCTGGAGCTGTACACGACTCACCTTGACGAGTACAACCAGGAAATGCAAAATATTCAACAGCGGCGGGCTGTACTTGTTGGTTTCTCAGGAAATAAGATAGCAAATTCTTGGATCAAAGTAGAACACAACGAGCGTCATTTGATGGCTTTGGGGGGTAGAACTAAACCAAAAAAACCCAAATGTTCCATTATTTTGCGACAGATGGCACTCGACAAGTTGATTGATACTGGAGAATCTTGCGTTAACATTATTAGGGATGCCTGGCAACCAAGTAGCATGCGAATTCCAGATGTCAATTTTGATGGAAAGCATATAGCAGAAATACATCTAAAGGAACTTGAGAAGCAAGGATGTAGCACATAATCCAAAAAATCGGCACTTATCGCGACCTATGCTTGTACTCATACGTTCAAGAAGAGAAGCTCGACTTTACTTTATTTATCCTGGCTTCGGGAAGGCTCTTCAAGGCTGGTACACATTCACGCCTCGAACTTGTTCCAACTTCGTAACCAGCCACTTCAAGTCTTCACTGTATTCCAAAACATCACCTCGTCCCTTGCGTATTGCAACGAGGAATTCATTATTTTTTTCTTCCGACACATTCACTGTGAGCCCTATCATTCCTCTTCTGGATTTCTTATATCCTTTGATTTTGTGCTCGTCAGAAGTGATCGCGGCGAATGAGAGTTCTCTCAAAGCAGTCATGATTGAATTTACGACGTCATGTAGATCACACGATGATGAACTGATGTTAAGCGTAGTGACCGGTGACTCATCTGTTGCACGTACAACTACATTATCTGCCTTTTCATCTGTATCCTTGTCAAATATGTACCAAGGATGTTTTTTTATATCCTTAATGGATACTCTATTTGTTGGATCTGGGACCAAAATCTTCGATATTAGATCGACTACTCTCGATGACAGATACGAAGGACATGAATAGTCGGCATGCTGTATCCTTTCAAAGAGTTTGGGAAGGGACGGTTCATCAAAAGGCAATGTCCCCGTAACCATGACGAAAAGAATCACACCCATGGACCTGAATAATTGTCAGTTCGTACAATATAGATTAAATAATGTTCAGCTTTTCTTGCATGGCTCTTACCAGATATCAGCTTTTCTTCCGTCGTATCCATCATCCTTGAGGACCTCGGGGCTCACATAGTTAGGAGTCCCACAGGTTGTATGCAATAAGTCCATTCGGCACGACTTCGATAGAGACGACACGTCGTCCGTGCCTTCGTAGAGTGCTGAGAGACCAAAGTCGCTAACCTTCAAATTGTTTTGAGCATCGAGCAGTAGATTCTCTGGTTTGAGATCTCTAATGTTTGATTAGAAACTAGAAACAACACATGATCCCCAAGACAAATAGATAAAGAGCACCTTACCTGTGACAAACGCCGAGCTTATGACACAGTTCAACACTTGAAATCAGTTGCCGAAAATAGTACCTTGCTTTTGATTCGGAAAATCTGTTTTCCTTCACCAATTTATCAAACAGCTCTCCGCCAGTAACTAATTCGAGCACCTGTTGACAATTCATAGTGACTCTAGATGAGTTCTTTACTAGTTTACGATAAAGTTCGGAACAAAAAGGCTTCACTTACTAAGTAGATCTTTGTTTTTGATGCAAGAACCTCATATAACTGAACAACATGTGGATTCTTGTCCTTGATTTGTTTCATTATATTTACTTCTCGCTTGATTTGAACACCCATATTTTGTTTCCTCACATTTTCCTTCTCGATAATTTTGATTGCATACCTTTCCTTTGTTTTGCTGTGTTTGCCAATTTCTTAAATTAGAAACAAAAAGATTGAAGACGAAGATGCTGCAATGTTACAGACATGGACACGCGTACCTATGAATTGCAAGCTTTACTTTTCCCCATGCACCTGAAAGCCGCAAATTAAAGACAGAGTTCGAATTTAACCACAAAATAAAAGTGTAAAAAATCACCAGGAGTTCTTGAGAACCAAAGACTCACCTTCACCCAAAGTATTCTTCAGTTCATAATCTCCTACTTTTTTCGATTTAATTCTTGGTGCTCCAGCCAAACATGGCGGTGGAGGGTTTTGTTTTGGACGTTCCATCATTGTGGTTGCTAAGCGTCATTGTCATGTTCTTGTTAACAAATGCGAAGGTGAAGTATTTCTTTGTTGAAACTTGCGGACTGGACTGACTCAAAAATCTCGTGTCACCATTTTTCAATGCCCTGATGAATTCTAAGGCCAGCACCAGCCAGCCAGGAGGTTCTTGCTTCACTCTCTAACGAAGAAGTCTAGGATGGAGATCAACAATTGGAGCGCATGTAAAAGTATCATAGTAAAGTGTTGGAGAGTAGTACGCGTGAACTGCACAATGTTTATTTGCCGGAAATACCACAATCAGTGCAACCTTATTATTGAAAGACTTGACAGGTACCGGTACCGGTATCTACTATTTTATTGTAATTGCACTGGCTCGGATCCCGGATGGGTTTGAAGAGGCGTCGTGATGGCGTCGTTGTTTGAAGATCAGAGAAAATCTTTGTTTCCCAACTTCAAACTATCCCCTCCCACGTGGTGTACAATAATTGAAAAGGAGAACAAAACAACAGTGATGGTCACGATGTCGGATAGGCCTTGCTGATCTTCAATCTTCAAAATCCTCGCTGGTAATTTACTAGCACGGGGGAACGGGGTGAAGAAGGCATGAGGCATGAAGGAGGTCTCTCCTCCATCTGACTCCTCAA
>Ga0209712_10003507_pt1 | contig 12693 bp, 10 predicted proteins | sample ArcOceMetagenome_FD_187443 | JGI IMG/M metagenome (GOLD analysis project Ga0209712, IMG submission 187443) | Marine eukaryotic phytoplankton communities from Arctic Ocean - Arctic Ocean - Greenland ARC118M Metagenome (SPAdes) (version 2) | ecosystem: Environmental > Aquatic > Marine > Oceanic...
TTAAGCGAATGGCTTCTAACTTGAATTCCTTGGTAAAGGTTTTGCGTTGATTACTCATATTGGATACTCCTAAGCGACTAATGTATTGTCGCTTATTTAAAGTGTCCGTCAAACTGTAGCAGGTTCACTCTGACCCCGCAGGTTTTGAGGCAACAAGAATTTTTGTGAAAGAGAAAGACCAATGGTTATGTATTCACTCCCATTTTACGGCTGTGCCTTAAAGGCAACTTAAAAAGGCGGCAGAATCGTCGATTTCCATAGTCGACACCGCTATCTCAAACGGCGTCTTCTGGCACAGTTTAAATTCTTAAAATAATGCTTTATCAACCATTTTAATCCATATTGGATTTGAGAAAGCCTTCTGCTGCTTGGTATCTTCTACAACCAAACTGACCCACCCAGATTTTTGTGGCACATCAAATACTACTGATGCTTTGTCACCCAATAATGTCTGTTCAGCGATAACTCCATCATTACCGATTAACTGCACTGACTTAAGCCCATTGACCGATAATAGGTCAAAACGGATAGATTGTTGCTGATTTTCATGTAACTTTAGGGTGTCACCAAACATCACATTTTTTGGGTAAATCACCGGTCCAAAAGAGGCGTACGAGCGGCCATTTTTCATTGCCTGAGCAAACGCTTTAGCGTTTGGTTTATTTGCTGTATAGACAAACATGCGGTTATGACCGGTTGTTTCATTCCAAACATCGTGGGTATCGGAACCTGCCGTGTAGTAATAAGGTAATCCTTGAGACCATAGCTGACGCGCTTTCTCAACTGCCTGCTTATAATCCACTTCTGAATTTATCTCGATTAAATCAATGCCTGGACTAAAGCCGCCGAGAGCTGTGTTTTTTTCTAGACTGCTCAGATAACCGTAAGGAATATAGGGATGGTTAGTCGCGACAACAGTTGCCCCCATGCGCCTCGCATCTTTAATAATGCTGTGGATATCGTCAACGCCGGGGTCTACTGATAACTGCGCGCCGACGTCAATTGGAAACACATTAAAATGTCCCCAAGATGCAGAGATTTCTATGGATGGAATAAATGGCACGTCACGCTTATCTGATAGTGCTTTGATAGTTGTATGATTTTTGGTGGAGTCATGGTCACTCACAAACGTCACATTAAGACCCGCTGCCAGTTGCGAACGCACCAGATACTCCGGTGATGTTGAGCCTTCCAACACATTTGCATGATGATGTAAGTCACCGGCATACCAACCTTGTTGGGTTGGATAGGTAATAACAGGGATTGCGCTGACCAAATTTGTTGTTTGATTGGGAGCAACACTGACGTCAATGAATACCGGTTTAGCTACGAAGTCAGCACCAGCGGAAACTTTAAGCTGATAGTCGCCAGGGGCTAAGGTAAATTGGGCCTGACCCACGCTGTCTAATTCTGTGAAGAATGTTTTTGCGCCTAAAAATTCAATCAGCGGTTTATTGCCTTTTTCGATTTGAATTTTTGCGTCTAATGCCAGTGTTGTTTCTGAATCGGTTACCTGAATTTTGACTTTACCCGGGGCCATAAGATCCGCAAATAAAAGTGTTTGCGACACATTACGTTTGATACTAACGTCATGCTTTGAACTGTCGGAATAACCTTTGCCTGCAGCATAAACCTGATAATTTCCCACAGGTAAATCAAGCTTATACTCGCCATCTGTACCAATCACCCAAATGTACGGCACACCGTTTTTAAGCACCACAACTGCTGGCTCATCTACAGGTTTGCCTTGTTGCGTTTTAACGCTGCCGGTTAACGTTCCTGCTTGCAGCTTTTTACGCTTAATCTCAGCGTGAACCACCGGCGAGAGGTCGCCACTGGCTAACACCTGATAGTCGCCTTCAAATGTGACCGATTCTGATTTTTTCAGACTATGTTTGGTATATAAATCTCGTGATTTACTTTTTAGTTCTGTCATATAGGGGGCGTGTAATGCAATTGCCCAATCCGCGTCGTAGCCAACAAAGCGGTCTGATATTGGATTATCGACAACGGCCTGATCTTTGCCTGCATAACCCGGCACGGCAAACTTATAACCAGCATCTGGCCACAACGTAAAACCGGATAACATATCAGCTATTGCTTCACCTTCGTTGGTCATAGTGGTTTTAATATGAATACTCTCAGAGCCTGAAGCTAGGCTGTAAATAGTGCTAATGACTACCTTGCCAAAATCACGGGTAACTTTAACTATTGCCTCATCTTTGCTGTCTTTAATAATATCAACGGTTTGATAGGTAGTTGGCCAGCTTGACCAGCTATTCGGAATAAAATCAGCAAAGGCAACACGGTCATTACTTAAGGTTCCATCTGCTTTCACATTCGCAATATCAACAATGCAGCCGCGCGCGACACCCCAAGGAGGCGCTGACCCCACCGCTAAGGAAAACGCCAACTTGTCATTTCTGATGGTTAAATCTTTATCAGATGTTGCGTTACCGGCGGGTATAATTGTTTTGCCATGAATAATAGAAACAGCTGCATGACTCTGCACTGCGACACACAAACCAGTAGCCAATATTAGAGCGCTAACAAGCAGGGAGTGATAAAACGGTTTTAGCATGACGATTACCTGGCCTTACCTTACAATGAATGGACTTTTTTATTTGGAGTCTGAGCGTAGGCAGGGTAAACGCTGTGTCTGAACTAAGCAATGAGCAGCAGGTTTACTCGATGGGTGCTGTGTCGTTGATTTTGTGGCAATTTTAAAGACAGCATCACTATTCACTCGAAATTAAAACGGGTAGTTTTGTCATGTAAAATGTGAGTATTTGTAATATGACAGAAACCATTGTCGCTTCTCTCAATCATCCGTTAGACTCTTAAAAAAAGAGACATTTATGAAATTACTCCATTCTTTAGTTGCCACCTCAATGTTTGTTTTCTTTATTTCGGCTTGTGCTCTGACACAGACTGAACCATCTCAACCTGAAGTTAAAAAATCTATACAGCTGCCTGTTCTAAAGGGCAAGGAAGACTTCACAATGTTGATTTCTGGCGTTGATGTAGGGGGCATGAGCGTGACACATTCCGATGGTAAGACAGCCATCGACTTTGAATATCGCAATAATGGACGCGGTCCTACAATTAAAGAAGATATTGTCCTAGGCGCTAATGGCATACCGCTTATCTGGACAATTAAAGGTGCAACAACCTTTGGCAGCAAAGTTGATGAAATATTTGAAGTTGATGCAATGACGGCCAAATGGACAGATACCACAGGAACAAGAACAATTGAGGCAAATAAGCCGCCACTTTACGTCGCACAAAACCCAAGTCCATATTCCCTTTGGCTTTATGCCCGTATTTTATTAGCGGATGCAGACCAGACGATGTCTGTACTTCCAGGTGGTGAATTGAAACTTCAGAAAATTGAAGAGCTGACTCTTACGGGTAAAGTCGGAATAGAAACTGTCACATCTTATGCTTTGTCGGGTATCGGAATGAACCCCTCATACTTCTTAACAGATTCTGACGGTGGTTTTGTTGGCATGATCACGCCTGGGGTTGCGCTTCTAAAAGAGGGATATGAAACTGATGAGGCAATGCTGCGTGAGCGCGCCGCAGAATATTCCGCGAGTCGTTTTGAAGATATTCAAAAAGAAGTAGCACAAAATTTCGACGGTCCTGTGCGGATTAAAAATATCCGAATTTTTGATCCAAAAACACTCTCCTTAACAGCGCCTATGTCGGTCGTTTTTGAAGGTAATAAAATTATTGCTATTAACGATGCTAAGACAACAAAAGAGTCTGAAACTGTGATTGATGGAGCCGGCGGAACACTGGTCGCTGGTCTGTTTGAAATGCACGGTCATCTTGGCCAAAATAGCGCGCTCCTGAATGTGGCAGCGGGTATCACCACTGTGCGCGATATGGGTAATAATGACGATGTACTCGCTGAACTGAATAATAAAATTGTTTCAGGCCGTTTAGTAGGGCCGCGAATTATTCGCAGTGGTTTTATTGAAGGAAAAAGTCCTTTTAGCTCTAATAGTGGAAAACTAGTATCAACTGAGGAAGAAGCTGTTCAAGCCGTCAAAAGTTATGGTAATGGTGATTTTCACCAAATCAAAATTTATAATTCTATGAAAGGCGAATGGGTGCCTGCGATGGTCGAAGAAGCGCGCAAAAATGGACTTCGAGTAACAGGCCATGTTCCCGCCTTTTCGACAGCTAATCAAATGATTGCGGCCGGTTATGATGAGCTTACCCATATCAACCAAGTGGTGCTTGGTTGGGTTTTGAAAAAGCATGAAGACCCTCGTACACTTTTGCGAGTGACAGCGATGAAACGCTTACAAGACTTGGATATGGACGATCCTAGAATTAATGAAACCATCACAGCAATGCTAGAAAATAATGTTGCAATTGATCCCACATTGGCAATTTTCGAACTTTTCTTTAATGGTCGCAATGGCGTGCCTAACCCCGCAATGGCTGACTTTGTGGCTAATATGCCAGTGAGTGAGCAACGACAGAGTAAAACGGCTTACCTTAACATCGCCACACCAGAAGATGATGTCGCATACAAAATCGCTTATGAAAAACTGCTTCAAATTGTTACAAAAATGCATACAGCGGGCATACAACTCGTACCCGGAACAGATCTTGGTGGTTCGTTTTTTCATCATCGAGAATTAGAACTGTATCAAAATGTCGGCATGAGTGCCGCTGAAGTCCTAGCTTGGGGAACCCAAGGCATGGCCGATTATGTTGGGCAAGGCGATGAATTAGGGTCTATTGCCCCCGGAAAACTTGCAGATTTCTTTTTAATCCCCGGTGATCCGACTGAAAATTTTAAGGCGATTAAGACCATCTCAATGGTCGTCAAAGACGGCACAGTGTATTTCCCTAGTGATATATATCCGGCTTTCGGCATCAAACCTTTTACGGACGCGCCCCAGATAGTTCAGCGCCAAAATTAAGGAGGTGATTCTGCGGGGCAGAGCGGTTTTTTAACAACAGACACCTGTCGTAATATAGCCAAATATTCTGAGTTATTTGGCAATATTTATAATGGGTGTTTTTGTAATTGTTTGTAATTGGGATAATGAGGCAGCAGAAAGGTATAATTGTTCTATTCAAGCTTTGCAAAATAACCGATAAGGAGAAAAGCAGTTAAGTGAATAAAATTAACCTCATCCAAGACGAAAGTCTTTCCATAAAGGTCAGTTACCAGTTATTGCCAAGTGACCATCAGAGGCTCGATCTGTATTTCTCTTTACCGGATGAAATGGGTATTAGCCCTAAAACCTTAGAAGAAGAGAATTATTTTAATAATAGTATACAAAGCCACAGTGCTTATTACTCAGATCAACTACATTTACCCTTAGTTAGAAGTCGTTTTATTAGCCAACAAAAAGGTGAGCAAAGTGACTACCGCTTAAATCTTAATTTGTTTTCATATCAAATTCGCATTGCCTTAGATACCGATATAAAACAAACCATTAAGATTAAAGAGAGTAAAGATTTTTATCCGCAAGCAATAGTGTTGGCAGAGCAAATTTCTGGCCTACTAAAAAAACTAAGAAGATATACCCCTCCCGATCAAAAACTCAGGGCATATTTTGAAAATGCCGACAACTACCTCAGTTGGCAAGTTGAACAATCGTTTTTAAAACTGCTGTCAAGAGCCCCAAAAAGTAGTGATTTCAGTAGTGAGAGAAATTTCTTATTTGCGCTGTGTCGTAGTGAAAATGAATACCGAGAAGAGAACCAATATAACTCACAAGTTACCTTGGATGACCCTAATCGCATCACCAATAAAATGCGATTGCTGCAACGATTAATCGAATACGGTGTGGTATTTCAAAAAGAAGTAAAAAGTCTCAATAGCAATTTAAAACGCATTGTACGTGGCACAGTGACTGCCATTATTATGGCTTTTGTGATGGTGCTAGTGTTAAACGCTCGTACTAATTTTACTGAAGTCACGATTGCATTAGTCGCGATGTTGGGGGTTATTTACGGATTGAGGGAAATATTTAAGGAAGATATTACTCGTATCATTTGGCGGAGTATTCAAAAAGGACTGCCAAAATGGAAAATCATTTATAGTCATAGTGTCAATAAAAGTAGAGTGGCTGGTCAAACTATTTGGCTTGAATATATTCGCAATAAAGATTTACCCAAACAAGTTGATAAATTATTTCAAATGCGCCGACAACAAAATAAACAGGCCGCGCAGCTTCTGCATTTTCGCAGTGATACTAAAGTAAATGAAAAAAGCTTTTTACACGGCTACGATGAAATTCAACAACGTATTTATTTCAATTTAACCCCCTTTATTCGTTTCTTAAAAAAAGGGGAAGGCCGTTTGTATTCTCTCGATAGCAGTAAAATTACAAAACAGGCTGTAGAGCGTCGTTATCAAATTAATGTAGTTTTAATGCATACCGATAAACAACATCAACGACAGGCACAGCGCTTTAAAATCACCTTAAATCGCTCTAACATCATTAATATTGAGGCAATACAATCAGATGACGATAATGCATGATGCATGATGGTTAGTAGTACTTCAGAATAACCAAGAAAGAGTTAATTCAAACTCATATCTTCCAGGGAATAGAGTGCCCGCTAAGGTACGTTTCTTGGACTAACTGTCAACCTTAGCTTGGCATAAAAAGTCAGCAGGATTAGAACCGTTGACGATTACTAGAGAAGAATGAACGCTGTTATTCAATCAAGCCATCAGACTCCGCTGATTTGTTATCTGGATTTATTGTTAACCTTAGATGTGGGTAATTTAAGGGCATAACCAAACCCAGCTCGCCACACGTCTAGGTGCACGTTATTTTCAAAGCCAGGCATATCATCGATACTGACATTGTGTAGACAGTCTTCATATCCAAGATGGAAAACCCGATAAATCACTGACATAGCTTGCCCTGCGCTGGCCACAGTAATACCTTTTAATTGCGCATAAAGCTGGGTCGCGTAATCAAGCTCTTTGGCTAGAATGGCACTGTAAATCTCATCAAGAGTCAGTTGTGTGGGTTCTGAAATGAGGATGCTGGACATTTGATACCTCCGTTTGCAAGACTGTAATGATGCTGATGGCTGTAATTATATACAGTATTTTCTTTTAATCAATCTGCTTTAGTAATTTACCATCACGCGGTAGGTTAATTTTACGACCCAGACCTGCCGGGTCAGGGTCTTTGAAATGTAACAAATGATGAGGTCAGTGTGGTTGATTTCCCAGTCGGTAAAGTGAACACCGTGCGACCGATGTCTTTTTTGTGTCTTCGCCACTGATTTTAAAGCTTTTACTCGACCCTAGGCTGAATGTTCGCAAATTATTTGATGAATATAGTAGGGGTTAATTAACTAAAAATTCATTGTGAATTTTTGATTGAATTACAATCAGTGTCTGTGTGATTTTCCTTAAAGCTACCTCAGCCATGCAAGAGCAATAAAAAAATGAGAGTTGCAGACGTTATCAAAAGACTTGAAGGGTTGGCAGATTTTGAAAATGTCAGGTTAAAACGTGAGAAATTTGGTATTAGCGCTGATAATTCACTCGGTATTTACCATAAAGATCTCAAATTAATTGCCAAGGAGCTTGGACATAATCATGAGGTTGCAAAAAATATTTAACTAAGTATTTAACAAGACACCCATCAAAATTCAATCGAAGATAAAATGGGTGTCTTAATAAACTACTGTTTAGGCATTATTTTTCCCAACTAAACGCTGGATATTTTGGAAGATTTAGCGCAGTTCTATCACCATTTTTCGCCTTGCTTTTGGCTTGTTCTACGAGTTTTGCCATATCACTTGGGATGGCTGTTCTATAGGTTTTAACTTCGTTCCAAGTGTTTTCAAACTCGTCCGTTATTCCGATATCAGTTTCTTTGTAGCTTTTTAATAATGGTCCTACAACTTGATATGCTTGACGTAATCGAGCGGCTTGCACCTTCTCAAACTGACGTATTTCGTCTAAATATGCCAACACGAGAGGATCGCTCATACCTTCTTCAAGTGGGATCTCAAAGTCTTGGGAGAAATATTCATTATATTCTGCTAACTCTAATGAATCAGCACTCGTCCAATGCATTATTGAGGATTCATTTAACAGAGTATTAGTCTTGGGGTCGACGATCAAGACTGCAGGTGTACCGTAATAAATTGGCTGGTTAAGTTGCTTAATAGCCTCAAACCCAGTGGATAAATAGCCGACATCAACAAATACAATTTCATATTGTTGTTGTAATAATGCGTTCATTTTTGGGGTTGAAAAGCGGTGTGACAAACCGCGACTGTCATGACACCACTCGGCCCCAAACACCACCATCAAGGGTTTATTATTTGATATGGCAGCGTTTCGCTTTTGATTTATTTCTTCTAACACACTATTACTCGGTAAGTACTGGTACTCAGGCAAAACTGGCATATCATCGGCAGCCACAGCGCTAGGTATAAAAGAAGCACCCAAGACTATTACCAAAAACATCATACTTTTTCTTATCATTGTTTTTCCTGGTTCTCCTATCTATTTGAATTGTTAATAGTATGCACACACTTAAAGGGAATTATAAGCGATTGGTTATGAATTTTATTCGGTAAAGTCGACACCGTTCATCACATATTTTTAAAATATCCAAGAGCCTTTGGCATGGGTAATGTTCACGCTATAAAAAATTCTTTTGATGCATTTATTAAAGATTACTTTGGTGCTCGGATTAATTTAGCGACTGAACTTGCAGTAGCGGTTAGCTCATTATCTTGGTTATAGATGTGACTTTCCATAAAAGCTGTTTTGTAGCTTTGCTTTATTACCCAGCCTTCAACACGTAGCTTTCCAGCGCGGGTTGCTGCAAGATAAGATGTTTTTATTTCAAGGGATGAGACATTCAAAATTTCTTGGTTGCAAATAAAAACAGCATGACTCATAGCTGCATCAAGCATGGCGGTAACAAACCCACCTTGAACAATATCAATTGAATGGCAAAAGTCTTTACTGATATTGAATTCAAAAGTACAAGCTGTTTTGTCAGTATCGAAATCGACTAACCGCCCACCAAGCATTCCAATAAATTTTGGGGCGTGGTTGTTTGTTTTTTCAATAATCATTTCTTTGTTCTGCATAAATACCTTTGTTAATTTAATTTTAGTTAATAACACCACGGAGCATCGCGATATAACCCGATGGCAAAGGTGTGTTTTTATAAGCTTCTTTGGCGACCAACCAACTATGCATCAATGCCAAATTGTAGGGAGGGACCGAGGGCAATAAATGATGTTCAATATGGTAATTTACGTAAACTGGGCACACCAATAATCTCTCCCACCAACTGGCGAGCGTGGTTCGGGTATTTTCAAACATATTAGGACTCATTGGATTTAGCACCGCTGCATGTTCACCCACATGGCGGATGCGTAGAAAAAGAAAATAGGTAGTATTATAAGCCAGAAACCAAATCAGGTATAACCAAGCCAGATTAAGAACATAGCAGCATAAGAACAACAACAGATTGACTGCCAACCCTCTAGATAAAGCGCTATTTGTCAGCATGCTATTTTGTGAATGATGCCGCGTTTTAAGTATATAAAACCAAAACTTTAGCGCGGTTAAACCACTGAGATCCCGTAAAACTTTACGCAGCAACGACGTCTTGCTTATAGGATAAGCAGCGTAGTTGGCTAAATCAGGATCCTTTGCGGTACCTACGTCTTTGTGGTGAATAGTGTGCTGACGTGAGTAGGTTTGCATATCAGTGAATACGGGAGCCGACACCAGCCATGTACCAACAAACTGATTAATTTTAGTTGATTTGAAAAGACTGTTATGGCCACAGTCGTGCATTAAGATGGCAAAGCTAAGTTGCCGACCGCCAATAATTAATAGGGCGATGACTGTCGTGACAAAGCTTGGCCAAATCACCACTAGCCCCATGGCAGCGAACACCCAAGCCCAGCTACTAAGTATTAACCAAGTGGCACGTAAGTTACTCTTGCTCATCAATTGCACAATTTCTTGTCTGGTGAGTATGTCATGTGCTTTCATCGGCTTATCCTATGTGCTGAGAAACATTAAACATGGCTGACTCACCCATAAACTGAGTCCAAATTTTATGGCCACAGGCATCGTAGTCGCACATTGCATGGCGCAGTTCTTCACGCTTCGGGGTACAAAACATTTCATCTGGCAGTAAAGGGTCCTTTACCAGCAAATTAATGGTCTGCCCGCCAATCATAAAGCTTTCACGTAGAGCGCTGTTAATCTCTAAGTTATCGAGGCGAGCTTTGCTTTTAGCCAGTTTGATTAGCTGCTGCTCATAAGTGAATTGCAACTCTTCAGTGTTCCATAAGGTACTTTCCCAAATAAATTGCTCGGGGTAAGGAATATCAGCCGCCTTAAATAATAAGGCTTCTTGCTCAAGCCCAACCAACTGATACAAAGCGCGTAAATCATTCAATATAGGCAGCAGATTATTCGGGCGAACCCATACGTTGTTTCGAGCCTTACGAAAACCGAAAAACTGTAAAGTAGTTTGGCTCAAGGTGCGAATTGCACGGTCAGGGTTGCTTGGCAACAGTACCATTAACCAGTTGTCTTTTTGCCATTCGCCGCGGCGTAAATCCCCAAGCTTCCATTGCTCAATGTAGTCGCTGAGTAGATCGGTATTTGGATTCATGCGATACCCGCTGCTGCCGTCGGCCTCTATTTTACCCGCGGCCAGTAGACGTGTTAATGCCACCCGCATGGTGCTCGCTTTAAAATCAAATAACTCGCCTACCGCGATTAATTTAGCTGATTGGCAATACCCGCCACGGGTTAACCGTAGTACATCAAGAATGATGGTTTTAGGCGTGATCTGACGTTTTCTATGCATAGGGCCAGTTAGAATGGTAGAAGAAGTAAATATTATTACCATAAAATACAAAGTATGCAAATTTATGTAATGTTTGGGAGGGGAAATAACAGCAACAGATCTTTTTACCTAGAATATCGAGTAACAATTTCTATTAGGGAATTACATACAGGCGTTGCTAAATACAAAAGTCACTTTATCAAAAATACGATCATTCAATAGAAGTGGTCTGTTTTATAAAGACTGACTTTGCATTTCAAATTACTATTATCTAACTTTATGTTGTTGTATTGTTCTTAGAATATTGGCATTTAAAATTACTATATCGCTAAGGTATTCCAATAGAGACCTCGCTGTGTTTAGAAGTGCATAGCCTGCTTGATCAGCAAAACCTAACAGAAAGGATTGCCCAAATGTCGAAATTCCCGTCACTACCTAAAAACCCGCATCTTATGGATGCCATGGCTGCCCATTCTGAAGGGTTTGCACATCTATGCGATTATCATGATGTTATCTTGCGCGGGCCATCGCCTTTAACCGTAGCGGATCGCGAGCTAATTGCGGCTTATGTGTCGGGGCTGAATCAGTGCAACTTCTGTCATAATTCCCACCGCGCTTTTGCCGAGAACTATGGGATTGATCCAGACATATTTGAAAACCTAATGGTTGATCCAGCAAGTGTAGGTATCGATGTAAAGCTGCTCCCGATAATGGCTTATGCGAAGAAGCTGACCTTGGCTCCGGCCACAGTGACAGAGGCTGATGCCGCAGCTGTTTATACCGCAGGTTGGGATGAAAAAGCACTTTTCCACGCCATAGCGGTAACAGGTATTTTCAATCTGATGAATCGGATTGTTGAAGGCATGGGTGTGGTACCCAATCCCGCGATGTTAGAAAAGTCAAAACAAAGAATGGCAGCCAATCTGGACAATCCCACACCATATGGGGATTTTTCGAGAATGCTAAAAACACTCTAATGCTGGTCGGGATTATCTTTTGTAGCAACACGTATTTACAGGAGATACATGAGTACTGAAAAACCGCTTTGGCATGGTGTGCTGTTAGTAGCAGGCGGTGCAGTTGGAGCTGGAATGTTTGCGTTGCCAACGGTATCGGCGGGAGCCTGGATGCTGTTGTCTGTAGCTGGGTTTTTGCTTGTTTGGTTAATGACGTATTGGGCGGCGTCTTTGTTGGCAAAAGTCAATTTGGCACTGGTTTCACAAGGTCAAGGAGGCTTAGGACATAACAGCAGCTTTGGTTCATTGGTGCTTGCTGTTCTCGGCCCCCGTTGGGCTGCAGTAAATAATGTAAGCATCGTGTTTATCATGATGATTTTAATGTATGCCTATATCAGCGCTGGGGCTAGTATCATTAGTTACAGCCTACAAAGCATTGGTTTTGAGGTGAGTCCAGACGCCCGTAATTGGCTCAGTTTAGGATTTGCTACAGTAGTTGCACTTATTGTTTGGTTAGGCACATCAATAGTGAGTCGAGTCACTTTGGTATTAATGGTGGCGATGGCGCTGACTTTTGGTGTTGCGACAGCAGGAATTTTACCCAGTGTTGACCTATCAACCCTCACGTCTCCAACGAATACATTTCCTTACTTACTGGGTGCGTTGCCTGCTTATGTTACTGCATTTGCATGTGCTGGATTGGTGCCGAGTCTGGTTCGGCATTATGCGGCTCAACCCAAAAGGGTGAGTCAAAGTATCTTGTGGGGCACTCTACTGGTATTGGCCGTGTATCTATTTTGGTTGTTGGTGACCTTGGGGAGCATCGGCCGTGAAGGTTTTATTGAGGTTATAGCAGCTGGTGGAAACATTGGAGATTTGGTAGCGGCTTTGGTCAATAC
>Ga0209712_10003508_pt1 | contig 12693 bp, 6 predicted proteins | sample ArcOceMetagenome_FD_187443 | JGI IMG/M metagenome (GOLD analysis project Ga0209712, IMG submission 187443) | Marine eukaryotic phytoplankton communities from Arctic Ocean - Arctic Ocean - Greenland ARC118M Metagenome (SPAdes) (version 2) | ecosystem: Environmental > Aquatic > Marine > Oceanic...
ATCCGGGTTGCCGCCAAACGCAGTAATATTACTTTGCACCCACTTTAAGGCCTCTATAATATCTAAGCTGCCAAAATTTGAGCTTTTGTCGACCCCCTTTTGCAACCCCTGAATAGCTGGATGAGTAAACCAACCAAGTGCTCCAAGGCGGTAATTAATCGCCACCACGATGACATTTTTTTCAGCCACTAAATTGCTATAATCGTAGTAATCCTTATGGCCAGTGACATTGCCCCCCCCATGGATCCAAACCATCACCGGGTAATTTTTATCTATAAAATCTTTCGGAGCACGAATGTCAAGATACAAACAATCTTCATTACCCACAATGCCCTCACCAGCAACCCCCCCATAATTAGAGGCCTCTTGAACACAAGATGTAATAGGCTTGTCGACGATGATGTTCTTGGGTGTACTCAAAGGACGCGGCGCCCGCCAGCGCAGGTCACCCAAAGGGGGCTGTGCATAGGGAATATCAAACCAACTGACTACTGACCCAGAAATGGCATAAGATTGCCCTTGGGTGATCCCAGATGAGGTGTTTATGGTGTGTTCTGTAAGGCGAACAAATTCTGGTTCTGAATCGTTAAGGAAACCATAAGATGATAGCGATATAATAATAAATAAGACGCTACAAACGCCGATTAGCTGTTTCATAATAAATTCTTGTTATTGTTACAATGCCACGACCTTTTTAACTACATAGGTCAAATACGATTAAAACAGCTTATTTGATCACAGCCTTATAGACAATAGAATCTAATGGATGTGTCAAAAAACTGCGTTATTAAGCTTTTTGAAATATCATAAACTTCAGAAAATTCTGATTTAAAAATTGGTTTCAATCCTACCATTTCAACTGAGTATTAAAGACTTCCAGCACTCACCAAAAAAATTTGACTGGCAGTTTCGAATGACCAGATAGCCTTATTTAAGATTATACACATTGCCGTTTAAGAGAAGACCAGAAAAAATAACAAACTCTTAGTAATTCAATTTCGTTAAACTCACTAACGCTGGCTGTATACATCCATTATACATCTATTTGGAAATTCAATGCTAAGCCCCTACCCAAGCTTTGCCACTGTTGTCCATTTACACCTTATCCATTTTAAAGATTAAACTAATGCGATAATAAATGAGAGTCGCTTTAAAAATGAATGGAATAGTTTAAAAACCAACGCCAAGCATCATAAATAAAAAGGCCGCTTAAAAGCGGCCTTCACACATAAGAATAGTCTATCGATTAATGGGTTAAATCATCAAAAAACTTTTTCACGCCATCAAAAAAACCACTTTCTTTGGGACGATTCTTAGCGGTATCTTTTCCCGTTCCCATAGAGTTTTCCAATTGGTCTAAGAGTTCTTTTTGACTGGCACTTAAATTAACGGGTGTTTCGATGACCACTTTACAAATTAGGTCTCCTACACTGCCACTGCGAACTGATTTAACACCTTTGTTACGCAATCGGAACATCTTCCCTGTTTGAGTCTCAGCAGTAATTTTAAGTTTAACCTTACCTTCTAATGTAGGGACTTCAATCTCACCGCCTAACGCAGCACGAGTGAAACTTAAGGGTACTTCACAGTAAAGGTTGTTACCTTCACGGGTAAATATTTTGTGATCACGAACATGTACTTGTACATACAAGTCACCAGCTGGCGCGCCCATTTCACCGGCTTCACCTTCACCAGTTAACCGAATTCTATCACCCGTATCAACACCGGCTGGTACTTTGACCGATAAGGTTTTCGTTTTTTCGACGCGGCCTTGGCCATGACAAGGTTTACAAGGGTCAGAGATGATTTTACCTCTACCAGAGCAAGTTGGACAGGTTTGCTGAACCGCAAAGAAACCTTGGCGCATTTGAACTTGGCCTTGACCATGACACGTAGGGCAAGTAGTTGGGCTAGATCCTTTTTTCGCACCAGAGCCGTCACAACTTTCACAACCAGCAAGTGTTGGCACACGAATTTCGACACTTTTGCCTTTTACCGCTTCTTCAAGAGATAGCTCTAAATTATAACGCAGGTCAGAGCCTTGACGAGCACGGGATTGACGACCTCCGCCTCCACGTCCGCCACCAAATATATCGCCAAATACATCACCAAATATATCGCCAAAGTCCCCACCTTGGCCACCACCGCCGCCACGATTAGGATCGACACCAGCATGACCGTATTGGTCATAGGCCGCGCGTTTTTGGGAATCAGTTAGCATTTCGTGTGCTTCTTGCACTTCTTTAAATTTTTCTTCCATAGCTTTGTCACCCTGAGTTCTATCTGGGTGATATTTCATCGCTAGGCGCTTATAAGCCTTTTTTATCTCGCGTTCGGTGGCACTTTTCTCCACACCCAACACTTCATAATAATCTCGCTTCGACATCTCGATCCGTTACCCTGGGGTCTTAAGTTACTTATTTCAAATAACGAACATCGTTATTTTTTTGTAAATTCTTAATAAAAACAAGGCGCAGTCAGTGTAACCTGGTGCGCCGAGTTAAACTATTGAGTCACCTCAACAGACAATTTATCTGACAAAACTTACTTTTTTTCGTCTTCTTTGACTTCTTCAAATTCAGCGTCAACCACATCATCGTCTTGTGGTTGTGCGCCTGCATCAGTTGGCTCACCAGCTTGAGCCGCGCCTTCAGCAGCAGCTTTAGCTTGCGCCACTTCCATCAACTTGGCCGAAGCTTGAATAAGTTCTTGAGTTTTTGTTTCAATCGCTTCTTTGTCACCTTCTTTAACTGCTTCTTCAAGCGCAACTACAGCGGTTTCAATTTCAGCTTTATCTTCTTCACTCAATGCATCACCAGCTTCTTCAACCTGTTTACGCGTACTGTGGATCATGCCATCGGCTTGGTTACGAGCTTGAACAAGTTCTTCAAATTTTGCATCAGCTTCTTTATTAGCTTCAGCATCTTGTACCATTTGTTCCACTTCTTCTTCACTCAAACCAGAAGACGCTTTAATTGTAATCTTTTGTTCTTTACCTGTGTCTTTATCTTTTGCAGACACATGTAAAATACCATCAGCATCAATATCAAAAGTCACTTCAATCTGTGGTGCACCACGTTGAGCCGCTCTTATGCCTTCGAGGTTAAATTGACCTAAAGACTTATTACCTGAAGCTTGCTTACGCTCACCTTGTAGACAATGGATTGTTACTGCTGCTTGGTTATCTTCAGCCGTTGAGAAAGTCTGAGATTTCTTAGTAGGTACTGTGGTGTTCTTCTCGATTAGAGCAGTCATAACACCACCCATTGTTTCGATACCTAAAGACAGAGGCGTCACATCAAGTAACAATACATCTTTCACATCACCAGATAGCACGCCACCTTGAATGGCCGCACCAACAGCAACTGCTTCATCGGCGTTAACGTCTTTACGAGGCTCTTTACCGAAGAATTCAGTTACATACTTTTGGACCATAGGCATACGTGTTTGACCACCTACTAGGATAATATCGTTGATATCACCTACAGATAAATCTGCATCAGCTAATGCTTGTTTTAGTGGCTCAAGGGTTGCTTTAACCATTGATTCTACTAAAGACTCTAATTTTGCACGAGTAAGCTTAATGGTAAGGTGTTTTGGACCAGACGCATCAGCTGTAATGTAAGGCAAATTCACTTCAGTTTGTTGAGCAGAAGACAGTTCGATCTTAGCCTTCTCACCCGCTTCTTTTAAACGCTGCATGGCAAGTGGATCTTTACGAAGATCCATGCCCGAGTCTTTCTTAAACTCTTCAACTAAATAGTTAATGACTTTGTTATCAAAATCTTCACCACCTAAGTGAGTGTCACCGTTAGTCGCTAACACTTCAAACGTATGCTCACCATCAGCTTCGTCGATTTCGATAATAGAGATATCGAACGTACCACCACCTAAATCATAAACGGCAACAACACTATCGCCTTTTTTCTTATCCATACCGTAAGCAAGGGCAGCAGCAGTTGGCTCATTAATAATACGCTTAACTTCAAGACCAGCAATACGACCTGCGTCTTTAGTTGCTTGACGCTGAGAATCGTTAAAGTATGCAGGAACTGTAATAACTGCAGCAGTAACTTCTTCACCTAGATAATCTTCAGCCGTCTTTTTCATTTTTTTCAAAACTTCGGCAGAAATTTGTGGTGGCGCCATCTTTTCATCTTTTGCTTCAACCCATGCATCACCGTTGTCAGCTTTGACAATTTTAAAAGGCATGATGTCGATATCGCGCTGCACTTCTTTATCTTCCCAACGACGACCGATTAAACGCTTAATTGCGAATAAGGTGTTTTGTGGGTTGGTTACAGCTTGGCGTTTAGCGGGTTGACCCACTAATATTTCGCCATCTTGAGAATAAGCGATAATGGAAGGAGTTGTACGGTCCCCTTCTGCATTTTCTAATACTTTTGCTACGCCGCCATCTAACACTGCTACACATGAGTTAGTTGTACCTAAATCGATTCCAATGATTCTACCCATTAGTTTATCTCCAAAAATTGTTCTTAAAAGCTTGTACACTTTGTGGGGTTATTATTTTGGTTTTCAACATTTCGTTGCAAATAACCTTCACAAAACTGTAATTATGTTTGCCTCCTGATCCCATCCAAGGATGGATCAGGAATTAGGCTTGAGTATCGACTCCAGCTTCTGGCGCTCTAGTTACCATAACCATGGCAGGGCGTAATAAACGGCCATTTATTTCGTAGCCTTTTTGCATCACTGCCAACACTGTGTTGGGTGCCAGCTCTGCATTTTCTTGCATCGACATAGCTTGATGCTTTTCTGGGTTGAAAGGTTGACCTTGTGGGTCAATTACTGACATACCAAATTTTTCAATCGTACTTAAAAACGACTTAAGCGTCAGTTCAACACCATCAATAATAGGTTTTATAGCTTCGTCTTCTGGGTTAGCCACTTGTAATGCACGTTCTAAATTATCGGCTACAGGCAACAATTCGCCGGCAAATTTTTCTAAAGCAAATTTGCGAGCCTTGTCAATCTCCCCTTGAGCACGTTTGCGCGCATTATCTGCATCAGCAATAGCCCGCATCACCGAGTCTTTTTGATCAACCACTTTAGATTCTGCTGCAATTACAGCGGCTTCTAATTCAACAATACGTTGTTGATCTTCAGTCAACTCAACAAACTCTTGATCCGCGTCTTGTTGTTCTACTTCTACTTCTATATCTGTTTCTAATTCTTCACCTTGCTGAGGTGTTTGTTCATTTGACATGCTTAGCTCCGTATACTCTTTAAGCAAATTTTTAACTGCCACTATTAATGGGGTTATATTTATAAGCTTCAAGGGCTGATAATTGATGTTTTTTTGATTTATTTATAATCATGAAGCAGCCATCGACCATCTTTCATAATTAACACGCTTAGGGAAAGTACTAAACGAGTCATCTAATCTAAAAATACATAATTGATACATGCTTAATCTCGGTAATAATACATAGCAACTTATCAGTTTTGTATGCTAAACGTTTTGGGGGATGCAGGTTACAAATACCAAATGTAACTCGCCTAAGATTTTGTTCTCAATTGATTAGACTTTTTATGCATTTTTATGCATTTTTATGTTTTGTGTATGGTTTTACTTGTGAGTAAAGAACGACCTACAGTCACACAAAAAACATACGTTTTAAGGTTCAAATGAGCCTAACTTTATTTAATCACTCATATCCTCAATACTGGATATGCCATAACTCAATCTGGCTAGACTCATCACTCATATCCAATACTGTAAACAATGTAATTCATGCTCACATTAGCTAAAATTGGTCATTTTGGCAGCTCGTAAAACGTGAAGCGTATGTAAGCTTGTAACACTTATTTATCTAACCAGAAAAAAAGCAATAGCAATTGATACAACAAAGGCTCGGGACTAGCCCTGTCCACAGTAGAATATTTCACAGCCTTACTTCGCCTCTCCACAGAAGTTAATCTGCTGTTAACTGAAGACTCTGCTGTTTTAAAAATAAATAAAGTAATGCGCTCATTGAAAAGACAACGTTATAATAATTCAGTTCGCCATTTATTAAGCAGTTGGGTAGCAACCGTTTATGCATTACATAAAACAGACGATGCATTATTACGGTATGTAATATACCCATATTTATTGTATGGATTTCCCTAAAAACCCGCCAACCATCACTTAGGCAGTAACAGTGGCAAAATTCTCAAATGAACAGAATTGCATTATTAATGCACAACAAATAAAACTGAAAAAGTACATAAACGAACAATAGAAACTCATTTGCAATATTAATCTAAACCAATCATGCCTAATAAATAAACACGATTGATAAAACAGTGCATAAAACAGCCTCAATTTGAAGACGTTTCACGCCAGCAAACAGCCAGTTTTTTAGGTATTATTTATATATACATTTTAGGTGTTATCTACATATAAAAAGGAACGAAAAAAATGAGTACGGTCACACTTCTTGATGGAGGCATGGGGCAAGAGTTGTTGCGCAGAAGTTCACGAGTCATTACACCTATGTGGTCTGCTGATATCATGTTGAATGAGCCGATATTGGTGAGAGACTTGCATCGTGAGTTTATCGATAGCGGTGCGCGCGTCATCACGCTCAATAGTTATACTGCGACACCACAACGCTTAAAAAGAGAAAATGAACTTCACCAATTAGAAAACCTTCATCAGCTGGCCATGAATGCAGCACAAAAGGCAGTTGAACTGTCTCAGCGCAACGATGTTGCAATAGCAGGCTGTCTTCCACCCTTGGTGGCTAGTTATCGACCAGATGTATCCCTGTCATTCAAAGACTCACTTGACACCTACCGTCGACTTGTCGAACTTCAATCACCCGCTAGCGATTTATTTATATGCGAAACGATGTCTTCAATTACCGAAGCTCGTGCAGCCTGCACTGCTGCTCTTGAAAGTGGTAAACCTGTATGGGTTGCATTAACGGTCAGTGATGCACATCCACAACAATTACGAAGTGGTGAATCCCTAGAAGATGCTTTGCAAGCACTCGCTTCTTTTGATACTCAGGCAACGTTATTGAACTGCAGTCAACCTGAAGCAATTACTGCGTGCTGGGAGCTTTTAAGAATGACACAAAGCAAGGTTGGTGCTTATGCCAATGGTTTTATATCGGTAGACTCATTGTACCCTGGAGATACAGTCGAGGAGCTGAGCATTCGTCAAGACATGAGCCCACAACAATATGCGGAACACGCAATGGGTTGGGTAAGAAATGGCGCGTCAATTATAGGTGGCTGCTGTGAAATTGGACCGGGGCATATCAAAGCCTTGCATAGTAAATTATGCCATGAAGGATTTATCTAGGCAGAGGTTCAATTTATCTAGATAAAAAGCTCATATGGAAATTTTGGACATGATGAATAATGTACACATAAATCACAAAAATCTTGACGAGGGCCCCACGGGCCCTTCTTATCCTCATTTTATTTATTCGTATTCAAAACGCCACGGTTAATTTGGTCACGTTCAATCGATTCGAATAATGCTTTAAAATTACCTTCACCAAAGCCATCATCACCTTTGCGTTGAATAAACTCAAAAAACACTGGACCCAATTGAGTTTCAGAAAATATTTGCAGCAACAGTCTTGGACCATCATCTGTGGTGCCATCCATTAAAATTCCGCGTGTTTGCAGTTCATCAACAGACTCGCCATGATTGGGTAAACGACCTTCAAGCAACTCATAATATGTTTTTGGCGGCGCTGTCATAAATGGCATTCCCATGCTTTTCAAACGATCCCAACAAGCCACTAAATCATCGCAACTAAAGGCTATATGTTGAATACCTTCACCATTAAATGCCCGCAAGAATTCTTCAATTTGACCTTTACCACCCTCACCTTCTTCATTCAAAGGAATACGAATTTTGCCATCAGGTGCGGTGAGTGCTTTAGACGTTAAACCGGTGTATTCACCTTTAATGTCGAAGAAACGGACTTCTTGAAAGTTAAATAACGTTTGATAAAAGTCAGCCCAATATTTCATGCGACCGCCATAAACGTTATGCGTTAAGTGATCAATAACATTAAAGCCGGCGCCAACGGGGTTGCGGTCAACACCATCAATGTAGTCAAAGTCGATGTCATAAATAGAAAGCTCATCGCCATAACGGTCAATTAAATAGATAATAGCGTTACCAATACCACGAATGGCGGGTAAACGAAGTTCCATAGGACCCGTTTCAACAGCAACTGGCTCAGCACCCTGAGCTAATAAATACTCATAAGACTTAACCGCATTTTTCACTCTAAAGCCCATTCCACAGGCAGATGGGCCATGTTCACGAGCAAAATACCAAGCCGCAGATTTTGGCTCATAGTTCGCAATTAAGTTGATGCCACCTTGACGCCATAATTGGGCATCCTTGGTACGGTGATTTGCAATTTGAGTAAATCCCATTACGGTAAATACTTTTTCTAATTGCCCTTTTTCAGGAGAAGAAAATTCAATGAATTCAAATCCGTCTAAGCCCGCTGGATTTTCAAATAAGTCAGCCATTATGCACTCTCTTTAGTCATGTCTAAAACCCAAAATAGGTGTTTGTCTTTAAGGACATCTAATTTATGTCACCCAACTGTTTTAGCTAATTGAACTTAATAATGCGGTTACACCGCTAAATTTGGACGCCAGCAGCTTAGGGTATTTCAATAAAAAATGCTAAAAAGCAGACTTTATAAAACGCGACAATGCCTCTTAACAAGAAGTAAGTGTAAATAAATTGATACGGAATTGTCGATTTTAACCGTAATTTCGGTTTTTTAAACACGCATAACACCCACTTAGCCAAGTGTAAAAAAATGAAACTGCCCTCTTTAAAAACTTAAGTAAAAATCACAGTGAAATAGCTTATAAATAGATTTGATGAAATATGTATTTAAAAAAGTCTAAATAAGTACTTAAGTTCGTGCTTGCCAAATGGCCACATGTAACAGTTTGCCCGATAAATTACGCATTTAATTGCTTCTGCGGATACCGTATTGATTATTCACAATTGGCAAAAATGTGTGCTTTTAATTCATGATAAATCTTATTTTTCATAGAGTTGCAAACTGTGTTTTGTTAATAGATTTGATACCGTAATTTCACTCACTTTTTTTTCTGAAAATTACTTGTCACAAACGTTGTTACCACTGACCTGTGTCTATATACTCCGCGAAATATTAGGTAGGGTTAAAAAGCCTTATCTAGAGATTTAATTTCCAGCTATTTGGAGTTGTATAATGTTGTTTAACGGTAACCTAGTCACTGAGTCTGCCACACGTCAAAAAATTCGCGATTTTTATCGAATAGATGAAAATCTTGCCGTTGAACACATTTTGCCAGATGCAGAAGTTAATATGCGTGCCCGCAGCCGAGCTTGGGATCGCGCACGCAAGATGGTGCTGCAAATTCGTAACGATCAGGATGGCAGCGGCGTGGTTGAGGCCTTGCTCAATGAATACTCCTTATCTTCAGCCGAAGGCGTAGTGTTGATGTGTCTAGCGGAAGCGTTATTAAGGGTTCCAGACAAACGTACTCAAGATAAGTTAATCAGCGACAAATTGTCCAAAGGCCAATGGAGCTCACATTTAGGTAACAGCGACTCTTTATTCGTCAACGCATCTTCTTGGGGCTTACTATTGACAGGTGGTTTGGTTAATTATGCCAATCAAAAAAATAAATTTGGCTTCCTGAAACAAACCTTGGGTAAAGTTGGCGAGCCTGTTATTCGTAAAGCTATGAACATAGCCATGAAGGTCATGGGACAACAGTTTGTGATGGGTGAAACCATCGAAGACGCTGTAAAGCGCGCTGAAGAAAAAGAACGTAAAGGATATGTTTATTCTTATGACATGCTAGGTGAAGGAGCCAGAACCCAAAAAGATGCAGACGATTATTTTGATGCTTATGCACAAGCTATAAAAATCATCGGCATAGCTGCAAAGGGCAAAGGGCCCAGAAAAAGCCCTGGAATTTCAGTTAAATTATCGGCTATTCATCCACGTTACGAATTTACCCATAGAGAAAGGGTAATGGAAGAGATCCCCACCAAACTAAAACAATTATGTCTGCTGGCCAAAGAATATGATATCGGACTGACAGTCGATGCCGAAGAATCAGAGCGTCTTGACATATCCCTAGATATAATTGAAAAGGTATTCAGTGATCCTGAATTAGCTGACTGGGATGGTTTTGGTTTAGCCGTGCAGTCTTATCAAAAGCGGGCCTTGTATGTGATTGACTGGTTGCGAGAGTTGACCGAAAAAGTCGGTCGTAAATTGATGGTCAGATTAGTAAAAGGTGCTTATTGGGATACGGAAATAAAAAATGCCCAAAAAGATGGTCTGGAACACTTTCCGGTATTTACCCGTAAGTCTTCTACCGACGTCTCATACCATGCCTGCGCAAACCGCTTATTGGATTATCGTGACACTATATACCCACAATTTGCTACCCATAATGCTTACACTGCCGCTGTCATAGTAGAATTGGCCGGTGATGACAAGGAAGGCTTTGAGTTTCAATGTCTGCATGGGATGGGTGATAGCCTTTATGATCAGATAGTTTCCTTAGAAAGTATCCAATGCCGTATTTATGCTCCTGTGGGAGAGCATGAAGATTTATTAGCGTACTTGGTGCGTCGTCTTCTTGAAAACGGTGCAAACTCTTCTTTTGTTAATGCCATTGTTGACGAATCAAGACCCGTTGAATCCTTACTCGAAGATCCAGTTGAGAAGACCCAACGTCTAAAATATAAATATAACGATCAGATCCAAAAACCTATCAACTTGTACGGTGCAGAAAGAGACAATTCTAAAGGTCTTGATGTCACCGACATTAATCATATTACACCACTAAAAGCGGCCATTGATGGCTGGTTTGAAGAAAACGTATTGAGTGAGGATCAAGTACCACTTGGCAGTCATGCTGTACGCAATCCTGCTAATTTAGATGAGATTATCGGCTTTCATCACTACGATACCCAACAGCAGATGGCAGATAAGTTGACTGTTGCGCACAACGCTTTTAGCAGTTGGTCACAAACACCTATGACTGAACGAGCGAATTTGTTGCGCAGAACTGCAGATATTCTCGAACGCCATATAGATGAACTTATTGCACTGTGCATTAAAGAAGCAGGAAAAGTCACGTCAGATGGGGTGGATGAAGTCCGTGAAGCAGTAGACTTTTGTCGCTATTATGCCGCTAGAGCAGAAGAACTTTCAGAAGATAACAGATTAGCTCCCCGTGGCGTGGTGCTATGTATCAGTCCTTGGAACTTTCCTTTAGCCATATTTTTAGGACAAGTAGCTGCTGCTCTCGTAACCGGTAATACTGTGATTGCCAAACCCGCAGAGCAAACCAGTTTAATTGCCCTGCGTGCTTTACAGTTAATGGAATATGTTGGATTGCCCGCAGGTGTTGTGCAATCTGTTATTGCTGAAGGGCCAGATGTAGGCAAAGTCTTGTTGCCAGATGAGCGGATCAAAGCGGTCATGTTTACCGGTTCCACTGTTACTGGTAATGTCATTGCCAACGCCTTGGCTCAAAGAGGTGGTGAGCAAGTCCCCTTAATAGCTGAAACAGGTGGCCAAAACTGTATGATTGTTGACTCAACAGCCTTGCCAGAACAAGTGGTTGATGACGTCATCGCCTCTGGTTTTCAGAGTGCGGGCCAACGTTGTTCAGCACTGAGAGTCCTGTTTTTGCAAGAAGAAATAGCTGACTCAGTAACCGAAATGTTAATAGGCGCATTGCAAGAATTAAGTGTAGGTGATCCCGCTTTCCTAGCTACCGATATTGGCCCGGTAATTGACAAAAAAGCCTTGGCTAATTTACAAGCTCATGCTGAAGATATGCAACACAATGGAACCTTGTTATATGAGTGTAAAGTACCCGCTAACAAGGGAACATTTTTCGCTCCTAAACTTTATGAAATCGCAGATATCTCAGTTCTCAAACGTGAAGTATTTGGACCTTGTGTGCACATAGTGCGATTCAAGGGTGATGATCTTGAAAAAACAGTTGAAAAAATTAATGACACAGGTTTTGGTTTAACTATGGGCATTCATACTCGAATTGATGCCAGAGCCATGGAATTAGTTAAGCTATCTCGCGCCGGAAACGTTTATGTAAACCGAAATATGATTGGTGCCATAGTGGGTGTTCAACCCTTTGGTGGCCGTGGACTCTCTGGAACTGGTCCTAAAGCAGGTGGACCCAATTACTTAACACGCTTAATGTTTGAAAAGTCGACGCCACGAGCCATAACTGAATTATTGCCTAACACCGATAAAGCGCTACAAAGTAACGAAGAAGGCAAGCTAGAAGCAGCTACGTTCATGACAAACGCTCACGCGACAGAGCATGAATGGCGTTTTACAGATTTAAATACGCGTCTATCTTCATTACGTCAATTACTCGCAACGATTGCCAAAGTGGACATAGTAGAAGAACTGGCTGATGATTTAAATTCCACTTTAGCGGCAGCACGCTCGCAATTGATCAGTATCGAAAAACGTCTTAAAAAACCCAAGCTTTTACCTGGGCCAACAGGTGAATCCAATGTGTTGTATTTGGAACCCAGAGGCGTCCTAGTATGTTTCGCAGATAAAGATGTCACCTTTGAATATTGGGTATTATCCATCGTGACCGCCTTAGCAACAGGGAATGTGGTCATTTCGGTGGTATCTGAGC
>Ga0209712_10003510_pt1 | contig 12691 bp, 10 predicted proteins | sample ArcOceMetagenome_FD_187443 | JGI IMG/M metagenome (GOLD analysis project Ga0209712, IMG submission 187443) | Marine eukaryotic phytoplankton communities from Arctic Ocean - Arctic Ocean - Greenland ARC118M Metagenome (SPAdes) (version 2) | ecosystem: Environmental > Aquatic > Marine > Oceanic...
ACGCAATCAAACCCACGGACCAGTAACAGCACTAGCTCGCCGAGTTCACCATGTACTAACAAACGGGGGCACTGCGGATAATCTGCTCTGTGACTTCATCGACGACAACGGGAAATGGTTCTCCGTCACCTCAACCCAAATGCGAAATGCGGTGCGGGCATCCGTCAGAGCCTTAGAGCTCGACAAGAATGGCATAGACCCAGATCTCGTAGGAGTGCACTCGCTACGAGCAGGAGGCGCCATGGCCCTAAAACTACAAGGCGTCTCTGACACAACCATCCAGAAACAAGGTCGCTGGACGTCCATGACGTTCCTCCAATACATACACAACCAAATCGCGCACCTTTCCAAGGACCTCTCAACGAAAATGAGCACAAAGCTCACCTTCATAAACATAGCAAGCATCGAACAGTAAAAGCCAACACTGACACTAGACCTACCTCTTGTCCACACCGGCTCCTGCTCCACCAAGCTCAACTAACACCTTGTTGCTGTGCCGGTATGACACTACCTCCTCAGCAACAACCCGTTAGCCATCACCTTCCCACAATGGGCCGGCACAATCTACGACTGTGCAAATGGCAAAACATGGACAAGGCAGGGCAGTCCCAAGTTGGACTGCACCTGACTCCTAACATGCCGGGGTTAACAATATTAACCCTCAGCACTTTTCCGCACACTACTGTACTAGTAGTCTACAATATCCAGTGTCAGCAGTCTGACTCTTCCTCCCTCTAGCTCTCCAATGACGAGACGATGAACGCCATCTCAGGCCATGTTGCATGGCTAGACTAACTTTTTGATGCAGTTTTTTTTATCTTTGCTTTCTTTTCTATAATTAATAAACCTCGTAGGATAGAGAGATTGAAGATATATTGAAGAAATCTTTCTCGCAACTCGCGAAAAACAACATGAAAATCAAACACACTATCGTATGTACCGTACATACAATAGATAGTTTCTATTAAAACGGCCCCTACAGCGCAAAATGTCTACAATGAAACTTTTCCTCATCGCATGTGTTATCTGCCTCGCACAGATCAATGCATTCGCACCCATGACCAACAAACCAGCATTTGCTAGATCTCAAATCAAAACGGAACGCTACAACATCCTTGACGTTATGGGAAGCGTGATGAAGAACTTTGGAAAGAAAGCTAGAGCATCCCACATCCTCATCGGCCCCGGTAATTGGGATAGCGAAGAGGAGGCTAGGGAAAGACTTATTCGCTTGAAGGAAGAGATTGGCAATGATCCAGAGAAGTTCGCTGAGGCTGCTGCCAGTATCAGTTCCTGTGCTAGCAAGACTAAGGGTGGAGATCTTGGAGAGTTTGGACCTGGTATGATGGTTAGAGATTTTGACAAGGTTTGTTTTGATGAGGAAGTTGGCGTTGTTCATGGACCTATCTCTACTCAATTCGGTGAGCATCTCATTTTGATCACGGAACGTAGTGGAGAATAGAAACACTCAGGTTTTCAAGCCCGGTTACAGCTTTATAAGCAATTGACTCAAATGAAGCAATTGCTGAGGTACTTTCTCGTGCCTATTATTTCATTCTGGTTATCTACCATGTATTATTATAAATATACTCGAATGTTTCAAAAAGACAAATCACTTAAAAAATAACGAACTCATCTTGTAACGACGAGGACTACATGTACAGCATTCTTACGAAGGATCTCATCTTTCCTACATTCATTTCGTGAATGAATCCTTTTTATCTACGCATGACATGCATTGTTCAGCAATCCACGCACTTCCATTTTACATTAAGGATTCGATTCTAGCTACTGTAGTGTCATACTCGTCGTACTGTAGGTTGATCAAGGCCTCTTTTTCTTCTTCATGCGGCGCGGAAAACACATCAGTTGAGAAAAATGTCTGAAAAGCTGTGAAAAGTGCCAATAACCTCAAGTACCGTACGTACTATCATACGTATCATACCGGTACCATCATACCTGTGTACGGTACCCTGGTATGATACATATTGTAAAGTATGTATTAGAACTGCGAAGTGAATGACTGCCACTAACCTCTTTCATATTTTCCAAAGCTACTGCAACACCATGCAAGATACAAAACGAAGGAAAATCTCTCCCGAAACTTCGCTTTCTGTCTTAGATGAAGACAGCTTTCTAACAACGAGCTCATCATCAAAATCTAAAATATACTTCAATGCGATTGACAAGGCCCATGAGATCCTCGAACACGACAGGGATCTTGCGAAGAAAGTGCCATCCTGTGTTGTTGTAGGAATGCAATCTGTTGGAAAGTCGGCTATCTTGTCAAGAATTTCAGGTATTCGTTTCCCTCAAGATAGCGAAGTGTGCACTCGTGTCGCTATTGAACTTCGTCTAAGAAGAGCGAGGTGCACCCAAGATGGTGCAATCAAACCGATGACAATCAAAGCAGGAAATTCCGAAGGAAAAGAGGTGGATAAGAATGATGATATCGCTGTTGAGAAGGCTCTAAAGGATGCCCAAATTGAAGTCTTGAATGGTCGGAAATTCGAAGACAAGTTGTCGGTAAAGGTTGAAAAGGAAGACGTGGACCTTCCTGAAGTCACCCTGATAGACTTGCCAGGGGTTTTCTTTGCAAAAGATGATGGAGCGGATGACTTGGAAGAGCAGGTGAAAAATATGATTAAAGAACGTGTGCATAACGAAATGGCGTTGATCCTTCACGTCGTCCCGCTAAATCAAGATACAGATACAATCAGCACTTGGCGAACTGTGCGCGATGCCGATGATAAGCAAATGAGAACCATCTCCGTTTTGACCAAGGCAGATCTTGCTCTAAAGGACGGCAAAGACATCTTGAAAAAGCGCATTCAAAAAATCTTGACAGATTCTAAATCCTCTGAATGCTTTGTCGTACACGGCGCAGCAAAAAGCACCGAAGATGAAGAATCTCAATTGGCAATGGTTTCAAATTACATCGAAGAACTTAGTCTTGGAGACCGCATCAAGGTCGGAGTAAATGAATTGAATGAGTTCATTGAGGATAGAATGCTTGAACATATCAAGGAGAGGATTCCTGAAATGAGAAGGTTATTGGAAAATGAGCTTCATCTTTGCGAAAATGAACTGCAAAAGTTAGGTAGGCAACCTTTTTCTTCGATTTCCATTGCTCTACGTGATTCGCAATGCATGAAACAGCATCTTGCCGAGGCGTATGCATCTTTCCAACCTGACTACCGTCGTTTCACAGAACGTATGACCCAAGAGTTGTTTGAAATTGATGTGAAGCCACTTGGTATTGTCGATGCTGAGGAAGCTAAGCTGCAATTAATAAAGAATATGCTTCCAGGACTACCCTCTCAACAAGATCACCAGCATCATATTCTGGCACTAGAAGTCAAGAAGATTGGCGAAGACACTCGCACAATGATCAATGTACCATACGTTGGAAAGAGAACGGAGCTTGAGTCATGGCTGCAGACCTTTGCCGAACCGTTCGAAAAGGTTCTGAAGAAATACATTGAAGATGTGTTCGACGCCTTCAATCATCAAATTTTCCAGCCATCAATACTAAATGGTTCCAGCGAGCCAACAAAGATTGTGACCAAACATCTCGAGTTACTGATTAAAAGGAATGTAATTGTCAAAGCAAAGAACGATGCCATGGACTATGCAAACTACCTCGTTGATAGCGTCGAGGGAAATACATACACTTCCAATGATCATTACTTGACATGTACCACCAGGGAGTTTGAGAAAAAAAATGACAAAGCCTTTGAAAACATGAACAAATCTTACAAACTCAATATGCAACCACACTTTCATGTGGTATGCGGAATTCGTGCATTTTTTAAGATTAGAAAAAAGACGCTCCCCGATTGCATTCAACTTCACTTTACAAAAGCGTTGGATGATCTCTTCAAAGAGACAGAGAAAGAAATAGGGGATCAAATGATGTCAAACACGACCATTTCGATGATCAAGGAGTCTGCTCGTTCAATAGCGAGGAGAAAGTTTCATCTGAGGAGGGAGAATAAGATAAAATATGCTTTGGAAGAGATCAGTGTTCTCTAGTAGAGACTAGTTCTAGAGACTGTAAATCATGTAATGAAGACAGATAATGTTGACAACTATCTTAAAATACCCAGAATTACATCACAGCATAAAGTTCTCGATTCGCGTCAGATTTATGCATTCTTTTTTCTCAAATTGGTATAAAATTAATACATTTCAACTTTACTCTTCCATTCCTTCACTACTTCCAGTAGCAATTTTCTGCCCCCTTTGCTTCTTCCTAGCAGCAATTCTGTCTCTAGCCTTATCGACAACCGTCCGCATAACTTCTTCTCTATTCGCCACAGCAGGAGCAAGAATCTCGATACTCTTCTCAATCTCAACCCTAGCCTGTTGCTTCTTAACAACCTTGGCATCCTTCATTCTATTAGCATGGAATCTCTCCTCTCTCTTGGTCTTAATCTCCTGCACGCGCTGCATAGCCAGGATAGTCTTACCCATAAGACCACGATCATACTTGACAGGACGATTTCTGCGCTTTTCGAATTCGAAAGTAGAATCGACAGCCATTTCTTTTCCGCGTGTTTTTCGGTAGGCCTTGGTCCAAGCGACCTTTCTGGGGTTGCGCTTTTTGTTGAAGTTTCTGTGGCATTTTGAGCGGCAGAAGCGGAATGTTTTGGAGTCATTTCTGACGAATAATATTCCATGGCCGGGGTAGCATGGTGATGAGCAGAAGTAGCACTTTTCGACACGCATATTTGTTTGTTATTGAAGGTGTTGCAGTGCTGCAAGTGTAGAATTATATTTGTTCTTTGTTGTTGCTCATTTTTGTTGTGTAGTTTATTTTAGGTTTGTTGCGTTTTGCTTACTTTTTTGAGTGGTCATCATAGACCCGTGGGGGGTCGCAATATCTCACCCCATCCATACATCCCACTCAATGTCCTCATGGGATTGGGATTCCAATCTTGAATGAAGAGACACAATTTTTGTGTTTTAGGGCGCGAGCGAGGGGTTCGGGTGTATCTTTGTGAACGAATCAAAAGGCTTCAAAATTCCAAAATTGAAATTACATGTGTCAAAGGAGGCTGTCAAAGATGATCATCAATCACCAGTCAATCACCCCAGATCTTCGACGTAGACAACATTCAGAATCTTCAAGGAGGAAAAGCAGAAAAATAACTTACAGGAGAACGAACGACGTACTTGGAAAATCTTTCGAATCAACTCTTCCATTCATAATCATTTCATTGAATATCAGAAACAACAATGATATCGAAAGCAACTCTCTTCGCTGCATGGTTTAGCACAGCCTACGCTTTCTCTCCTACCAGTATCAATTCTCGTGGCTTTTCTCTTCATGCTACAACTGAAAATAACGCAAATTTGTTTTCTCCCAAGACTGTGGACGCAGACAAATCTAATCTCTTTCAATCTACAACTACTTCATCCACTACAACTGTAGCTGCTGTGCCCAAATTAGCGCAAAGATGGAGAAAATCTACCAAGCAATTGGCTACACTCGGACCTGCTAGTTCCTCTTTTGAAATGATTGAGAAACTATTCCTTGCCGGTGCTGACATCTTCAGGTTGAATTTCAGTCATGGCTCTCAAGAACAGAAGCTGGAGCTGTTGCTTATTATCCGGGTGAGTTACTTGTAGTTGACATGCTTTCATGGTGTAGTGTGATTGCACCTGTTAATGCGGATGGGTTGAATGAATAAAGATACCGTCTACCAGTAGGTATTTTACAAGTGTACTCGTAATTGTAAAACTATTTTCTAACCATTTTCTGCAAACTTGTCCACTCAAATTGAACTCGCAGGAAATTGAAGAAAAGTATTCTCACCCGATCGCTATCCTTGGTGATTTGCAAGGACCAAAGCTCCGAGTTGGAGAGTTCTCTGACCCCGAAGGAGTATTTTTGGTGAAAGGCCAGACCTTCCGTCTTGATCTTGACGAATCCCAAGGTGATAATACCAGGGTTATGCTTCCCCACCCTGAGATCATTGCCGCATCCGAAATTGGTCACGTGTTGCTCATTGACGATGGTAAAATCAAGTTCACCGTTGTCGGAAAGGGCGATGGGTGGTTGGATTGCAATGTAGACGTCAAGGGGAAAATCAGCAATCGTAAGGGAGTGAACACCCCCGATTCTGTTTTGGATATTAGTCCACTGACGCCGAAGGATAGATCCGATCTTGAATACATGCTTGGTATCGGCGTTGATTGGGTTGCTTTGTCCTTTGTCCAGCGTCCAGAGGATATTGTAGAGATCAACGCCCTTATTGATGAGAAACTACCAGAAGGGTCATTCAAACCTGCTATCATGGCTAAAATTGAGAAACCTAGTTGTTTTGATGGGGATAATCTTCATGAGATTGTTAAATTGTGTGACGGTATTATGGTCGCCCGTGGTGACTTGGGTGTTGAATGTGCTCCAGAGGATGTACCTTTGTTGCAGAAAGAGATCATCGATGAGTCTAGGTCACAGGGAAGACCCGTCGTAGTTGCGACACAGATGCTCGAGTCAATGATTGATTCTCCTACTCCCACAAGAGCAGAAGCTAGTGATGTTGCCACAGCTATTTACGATGGTGCTGATGCAATCATGTTGAGTGCAGAGAGTGCTGCTGGAACTGTGAGTAGTTGTACCTTGGCCTTTTTGTTGAAATTGATTGTATATTTATATCGCTTTGCTCATTATAATTCTTTCCATATGTAGTATCCCGAGGAGTCAGTGGCAATGCAACAGAGAATTATCAACCGTGTTGAAAGTGATAATCATTACAAAAATGCATTGGCTCAAAATCAGCCATCATTTGATAATACCCCTACCGACGCAATCATTACAGCAGCAAAACAAATTTCTGATACTATCAAAGCAAAGTCCATTGTATGCTTTTCTTTGAGAGGATCAACTGTACTCCGTGCTGCCAAGGGAAGGCCAGGAGTACCCATTCTTGCAATTTCCCCTTTTAAGGAAACTGCTCGCCAGCTTGCTATGTCATGTAAGTTCATCGCGATTACATTTTAATATTGATAATCTTTCACTCTTTTTGGAATCATGGCGTGTTGCTGAACATTATTTCTAACTGTTTTCAACAAAATAGGGGGTGTTTATCCAGAACTTCCACAGACTGGAAGCTATTTTTCCAATATTGACGAGGAAGGTTTGTTTGATTACGATAATTCTGTAGTCGAGGAAGCTCCTGATGACTTCAACCTTGTTCTTCGTAACGCTTGTAGAGCTGCCTTGAAGAAGGGATTGGTCTCCGACCCCAATGATCTCTTGGTTGTCACTGCTGGTATTCCATTTGGTACTCCTGGTGCAGCGAATGTCATCCGTATCGTTCCCGCCGCTGGACCATCATGTTGGGATGGGCAATGTCAAGTTAATTAAATTGGCGTTGTATTAGGGAATTTTGGCAACTTATTGTAAATACGAAGAAGGGCATTCAGCGTGCCAAAGATCTGAATTTGACGCAGAGCCATTTGGCAGATTTTATATCTATGGATATGCTGTATGAAGGTAACAATTTATTCGAGATGAAGCTCAGTGATAATATTGGTAGCATTGATTAGCAAAGGTACACACTAAAAAATCAATCCGTGTTAAAAAGAAAATTATTTGCCTTGAATAGAATTGAATTTTGTGGATTCTTGCTGCTATTGAAGGAAAGCAGACTAATATTAATGCTGATAACGAAGGCTGGAACTGCTGGAACACAACCATTACGAGCACAATTGTAAACGTTTTTTTATCTCAAGAAAGCCACAGCCTTGATTTTATGATTTTATATATTCAATATGCCCTTTGAACGGAACTGTCTATGTACCGGTACCATAATTCTGTTTCGGAATGCATTTCTTCTTGTGCGTTGCCCAATCTTGTCGCTGACATCCAACCGAACAATATGCCACAGATACACACCGGGAACACTTCTGAAATTCCTTCACCTTCTTCTCAATTTTATCACATGTGAGATTGGCGCAAGGTGCCAACGGGCTTGCCGTATGATTCTTGATCACCTTCTCTCGCTCCGCCCCGGTGAGACCGCTATCATCACAATACTTCTCCAATGCCTCATTCCATTCCTTGACACGAAGTAAAAGTTCAGGCTTGGGTAGTTTCCAATGGATGTCATTCCACTGGAAAAAATTGTCAATCCTTTCCACTACGCCAGCGTACACGTTGATATCCCATTCACCAATTTGTGACTTTGGATGAAATGAAAGAGCAAGATATTTCAGCGCAGGTTGACCCATTTCCCTTAAAACCTTACAAACACCAGCACGCTTCTCATTTGACCCCATTTCAAAGAACTTTTTTTGCTTTTCACCATCGGGGTCCAATCCTGACAAGCCCGAGAAGAAAGGTCTCGTCATGTCATTCAATGGGATTGTTTGATTGCAGTGTAAAATGGAAGTAACATCGTCCTGAAATGTAGGCTTGAACGATTCTTCCCAGCAGCATCGAAAGTAAGACTTTTTGGTAAGTTTGCAATGGCAGGGGGCGAGAGGGGAATATCTCCAGATCAATTTCTCTGCTCCACCCTCATCTGCAGTATGCGTTTGATGATACGGCTGATCGACTGCTTCGGAATAATGACAATCTTTCCACGGAAGCCTCGACCCACAACGACAATTCACAAGTTCAATTTTGTTCTCATCTGAATCAAGCTGTTTCATGGTGTCCACTAATTCACTAGATCCGGTTATGGATGCCATTTGTTTGATACTCTTCCCGACGAGGCCCAATGTTCGGAACACGAAATAGATTTGATTCTTGGAATTGGGCGGAAGACGTAACTTGATATGACAATCCGCTCCAAGCCTTACGAGCTGTATCGCCACCTCCAATAGTCCATCATAAGTCTCTTGCATCTGTGGAATGTTCGGTTGAACCTGTAACATTTTCCTGGCCGATACAAGACCCACCACCGCCAAGAGCAGAGCTGTCGAACCCGGTGGTTTCGGCTGTGCATTGGTAGATGCATAATCGGATGCTTTGTTATCTTTACAAAAATCCAAGGCGGCTCCCAGCGCCATGACCTTTTCGAGTAATTGAATATCACCCTCGGCCGCAGCATACTGCAATAGATTCAAATTGGAGTAAGTTTGGTGATCGCAAGTGACGAGATCGATGGCCGTATCATCCTTGAAGACATCATTGAGAAGACTCTGTATTTGCGGTTCTCTCACACGCGTCCTCTTGCAACTCAAGATTTTGTCAGATTCCGCCACCCAATTGTTCAAAAGCTTTCGGTCGTCCGCGCTCATGCCATGATCGGAAGATGAAGATGTGACAACATCGGAATGGACGACTTTTCTGAGTTTTTCCCATTGTCGCATGACGCGACAGGCGAGTGCGACCCGGAAAATGAGCTCCTCACTGCTTGGATTGCGTTTCAGTTCCTTCTCGGCTTGGCGGAGTTCTCTTGCCCAGCCATTGGGGGGTGTGGGTTCCTTTGGAGCTTCGGAGAATGTTTTCGTGGTACATTGTTGGCTTAATGATGATGCTAAAGAAGCCTCCTCCCCGTCTGCTGTTCTTTGATGTCCACCAGATTTTACTTTTTGTTTCGTTTGTTTCTTGCTCTTCTTGCCCATTGGTATTTTTATAATAGAACTCTTTACTGTATCACTTTATCCACGAGAACTGTACCGTACCGTACGTGTACAATACTACAAGTGATATAATAAGTCTATGTAAATATATTCAATCAATCAACTAAAACACTACCGAAAGTGCTACCTTGTTTGGTTCTCATTCGTAGTTGTTCTCATTCTTCCCAGGTTTCAAAGTTGATCCTTCTATTTCAATATTAGTCCTCTTTCCTATTTTTACTTTTTTGTTTCTAATATTTCCAAAAAAGCTAAATTTCAGATAAGTTTGAACTGATATATTTGAATTTACAGGAATATTTCCTGTTTTTGAGCAAATTATCTCTCATCTTCCTGTAAAAGAATGTATTGCACATATTTGAATGCAAAATTTGGCGTTGAAATATCAGACCTGTTTTGAACATTTGGATTGAAAAATGAGACCTGTTTTGATGAACTCTACCTGTATGATGAATGCACAACCTCGCCGTCATATGAGCATCTTCATGTACACACCATGTACCATAAAACACAAATTATCATGATGGATGGCACGAAGAAGCAACAAGCAACAATCAACACGCAGCACGCAACACAAAACACACACACAAAGATGACAACACGAAACAACGATACGATGGAATACACAGGCACAGAAAGCCTTCTCCGTCTTCTTTTGATTGAGAAGAATCTGTCAACAGATTTGCGCGGTGTGATCAACGAGAAAGCAACGATATTCCTCAAGGATCTAGATGAAGACGTCGCAAAATTTATTAGCAATGATGAGCTTGATGAGGAACATCACGACGAAGATGACATCAGGACGCTCGTTCAGTGCGTTCCTGGTGCATTGTCATTAAAGGACGATGAGTACGGTGGTGCTGTTCCTATTTATAATGTTTGCATGTGCGAAAACTATTCATTTATCCCAGTTTTGGCCGAAGAAGGAATGAAGTTCAATGTTGGCGGGGACGGAATGCGGGGAGGACTACTATGTAAAGATAATATCGGAGGCAGTGTGTTGAAGGAAATTTCATGCAACAACAGATATAGAGGAGACTCTGAACATTATGCCATGTGTGATTCGCGTTCTCTCGATGTCATCAAAAGGCTTCGGGAGATAGGGTTGTTTGAGAAAGAGGATATCCGGAAGTGTAATCTTTTGTGGCGTTCTTGCAACGAGTGGTGTTCAAAGAGATTCAACTACTTCGCAGACTGGGATCCGTCTGCATTGAAAGACCACAATGAAGGAGACACTTTACTTCATTCGAAAATGCGATGGTGTGTGTTAAAGTATAGCCATTTTCAATTAGCACTCAGTGCTACACTTCGCCATTACCCTCGCGAGCTGGGTCTGTTGTTGGTCAAGGATGATAAAGGAAAAACACCATTTCAGATGGCAAGGAATGAATTTGGCAAAGAAAAAGCTTGGAAGGCAATCAAGAAATGCTTAGATGAGTCCAGTGGTGGCAGCAGGATCCTTGGGAAGAATCCACAAACGAACATGTATCCATTCATGTTTGCTGCAGCTGGAGATACGTGTGAGTTGGATTTGGTGTATTATCTTGTTCGCCGAAATCCCATCTCTCTCCTACTTTCAGAGTAGCTATTGCAGCAGCACCACGAGATGAAAATGATGAATTACCCTTGCGAGCTGGGACGATTGTTGCTGCTCAAGAATACCAAAGGTGATATTATTTTAATACACTATTTCAGACGGCAAGGAATCAATTTGGCCAAGAGGAAGGTTGGAACATAATCAAGAAGTTCTTAGACGAATCCGATGGAACAAGGATCCTTGAGAAGAATTCACGAACGAACATGCATCCCTTTATGTTAGCAGCACCTGGAGATACGAATGAGCTGGATTTGGTATATTATATTGTTCGTCGAAATTCACTCTCTCTACTTCCAAATTATTAAAACAACAACATTGATACATACATGATGATGTGCTCCTCACGGAAAAAGGAAGAGGTAACAAAGTGTCCGCTACGCTGCACCGCACGACATCTCTATGTGGTGCAAGTAACAACTATATCCTATAAATGTAATAAGATGTAACAAGAAAGTGAAAATAGTATTATCTGATTCGTGTACTATAATACTGACTCGAAGCAATTTCTAGCTGCATGTACTGTTGAAGATCATGTCATGATGTATCTATGTATTGGTGAAGAAGGAGATAGAGATGGACACCATTGTACAGTTCTGATGTTTTGCAATGCGAACCCTCTGATGTTTAAAAGCATATACAAAAGATTCATTATTGAGAATTTATCATCTGTCTATTAGTACACTAAGCAATTATGAGAACAATCATGATACAGAGATGTAGGAGGAGGAGTCAGGCACTCTCCCCAATCAGTTTCCTCCTGATTGCATCACCACAAATGCTGCAACGTATCAACTATCCTACGATGCCATACTTAATATCACAGAAGTTCACAGACTCCAGCGAGAGCAGATCAAAGAATCACAGAACTTGATAAAATGGTGATGCCTCCCTTCACGGAAGGCCTTGGTGGAATTGGAGGGTTGGATTTTATCATATAGATAAAATTCACCAAAATATTGTTGGGTTTTGGCACTCGCACAGACATGAGCAAGAGGAAGGACGCGTGGATGAGGAAGCAAATGTTGAATGTTTGCCAAAAGGGGAAAAAAAGAGGTGCTTTTTGGATTACGACATTGGATCTGGCATTGTGTTTTCTATTGATTCCTCAGTCCATCAGGTACATGGTGACAAAGCTCAAAAGGGTACGAAAGACGTCGTCGGCGAAGATAGTGCTTGGGGTACCCGTTTTGATGGCATTGTTAATGCGGATTCGGACGCTACTCCAGGCCTTTTTCCTAGATCTATTTTGAATCATGTCTTCGGATCCATTGTAACAGCAAATAGTCCAGCCCCTGTGTGGTCGATCGATGAATGCCCTTCACCGTTGGACCAAAACCTCAAACAAAGAATTCTAGAAGAATGGAAAACTATCAGGTTCCAGAGCGTCATCTTTGGAAAAAATAGTTTTGACCAACTCAAATGCTGCTGCTAGACTTCCTCTTCAGACGTATTCCAACACCTGGCTTACGACTGGACTTGAAGTCCCTCCGCCTTCGA
>Ga0209712_10003513_pt1 | contig 12686 bp, 4 predicted proteins | sample ArcOceMetagenome_FD_187443 | JGI IMG/M metagenome (GOLD analysis project Ga0209712, IMG submission 187443) | Marine eukaryotic phytoplankton communities from Arctic Ocean - Arctic Ocean - Greenland ARC118M Metagenome (SPAdes) (version 2) | ecosystem: Environmental > Aquatic > Marine > Oceanic...
CAAAACGTAAATAGTTCAGGTTGTTTGGACTTTTCAGCACCGTATAGTTTTAGAATTTGTCCATTAGGATGTAATTATACCAATGTAACAGCGATTACGCTAATTGAAATAGGTGGTAGCAATACGGCAGGCGAAACCACTCGTTACGTTTTGACAAATTTAGCGGGACAAATATTGGATATTCAAACGAATCCAACTTTTAATAATTTGACTGATACAACTTATCAAGCTCATGCAATTAGTTATGAAACGGCAAGTGGTGTAACTGGTTTAACGGTTGGACAAAACATTCTGAATATAACAAGTCTGGGCTGTTTTAATATTTCAGATTCTTATAATTTTAGAATTTGTAATAACTCAATTGATCCTGAAAATTGTACAAACGGCATAGATGATGATGGAGATGGTTTGATTGATTGTGATGATACGGATTGTAACTGTACACCTCCGATAACGATAACGCCTCCAGTTATTCCACCATTTTTCCCTCCGGGGTGTGATTATGAAAGTAATCAAACGATTACATTGACGGCATTTGGTGGTACAAATGCAAGTGATGAAACAGTACAATATATTTTGACTGATGGGAATGGTGATATTCTACAAATTAATAGTTTGACAATATTTAATGCCGTTGCTGCAGGAAATTATATTACTTATGCTGCGGCTTATCCGACTGCATCGCCACCAAGTAATTTGAATATTGGTCAAAACATTATGAATATCATCGCAAGTTGCATTGATTATTCAGCACCTTACACTTTTACAGTTTGCGATAATATCATAGCAGGAATGTGTGATTATACGTTAAATCAATCAATTAATTTAATCACAACTGGAGGAAGTAGCGGGAGTGTTACAACGACGACAAAGTATTTTGTTACCAATACACAAGGTTTAATTATAGGTACATCAACTTCATCAAGTTTTCTAGGCTTATCAACTGCAGGAAATTATTTTGCTTATACGTTGACTTATGAAAGTTCTGCCACATTAAATAATGGTAGTGTTAATGATAATATTAATAATACGTCGGTAACTAATGCTTGTTTTGATTGGTCATTGCCACACGTTTTTCAAGTTTGTGATAGTATAGAAAATTGTATAAATGCTGTTGATGATGATGGTGACGGCTTAGTTGATTGTGATGATCCTGATTGTGAAGTGGTTGCACCGTCGGAAATTATGAATGATTGATAGTAAATTAAAGAAAGAATCATTTAAAAATGATTTGGATAAAGAATATTTATGAGTAAATATTTAGTTTTTTGAATAAGCCTACTTTACTTATTTCGTTTAGTAGGTTTATCAATTTTCCATAAATGTAGTTGAAAAAAATGTGAAAGATTTTATGATAGTTCTATTAGACTCTCAGCAAAGCATAGGTAGTTCATAGGACATTTCTACATTAATATTGTGATGCGGCAGCATCATAAACATACAGATATTGATGGTGACAATGTATTTGATATTTATAATATAGATGAGGAGAATGACGGAATCATTAATGCTTACGACACCAACACTTTAAACAATGACCATTACTAAATACAAGTTTAATATCTGTAAATACAGATAGAACGGATTATTTATGTTTGAATAGTGACAACAATTATCAATTAGACATTGAAGAAAATGGTGATGTACAAAATTCCTTTTTGGATAATGATACAGATAGCGATAGTTTAGATGCTGATTTTGATAATAAGGGAAGCGGAAATAAATAATCTGTCAATTCTAATTCGCTTTTTTTACTTCTAGAAAGCTTAGAAAGTATATCCGTACGGAGTACTCAGGATATATTAATTTTATAGATTTCCTAGAAGTTCTACTCTACAAGTAACAGTTGGAAAAAAGTAACTTTATTATAATTGGTGGCTTATCTATTTGCGTTTCCCTTAATAGCTAAAGATTTTTACAGCAGATTTTTTTATGTTGTAAATGAAGTTACACAGATTAAGGTTGTGCCAATTTTTTTTGGTAGCAGCCTTTTTTTTATAGCTTCGTAATTACAGATTACGCTTTTTTTAAAGGATTTCATAACGCAAGCTATATGATAGAGCTATAAAAATAGCATTTACTTAAAGGTAAATGCATTAAAACATTTCTATCCAAAATATAGCTTTCCGATTAATAATAAAATAAGGTATTCACCTTGATTTATTATCTGTGTAGTTACTTATTTCTACATTCAGCTTTATAACCGTTAGATAAATACCCAAACTTTTATAAGTACTCGACCATATAATCTGTTTAATATTTCAAAAATATTTTTACGATAATTTTATCGATACAGATACAATTTATAATACGGTTTCTAAGGTACGATTCAAAAATAACGTTATATCCTTCACTGTTTTTTCCTTATTTTCAATTTCAGACTTGATTCCTTATTCTGATAAAGCCTTTATCACGAAACCTCGATGTATACTTCTAAAGCGAAGATTAAGAAAGAAATAAGCTATTGAGAAATGGGATATCTATTTGATTATTATTTCTAACAGGTTTGAAATAGTAATTATAGATTTTTATCAAAAAAAATCGATTGAAACAAAATATTCAGCTTAAGGCTCTAATATGATTTACAAATGAGACTTTATTAGTTATAATTGATACGATAGAGTCCAGTATATACATTTATACCTCAAATAGATACATTTGTATTTTCTTTAAAGCTTATTTTACATTTTATTAAGGGTAGGGTATGCCGTATTGTTATATAGAATCAAAGTACTTTATCAAGTGATTTTATTTTTAATGATAAAATATTTAAAACGGTTTAGCGCCTCTTTTGAATAATTCAAAATACTATCCTGATAGTGTTTAATGATGGGAGTTAAAATTATTATTTTGAAAATCTAAATCTAAATATCTACACAATTGCTAGAAATAGAAGAGGATGAAAAATACTTTTTGCTAACTAAGAGTTATGAAAATAGGATGATTAATACTCCTAAAGATTGATTTGGGTAATTGAAAGCTCGTATTCGTGTTATTCAGTTATACAAAGAGAGAACAGTTTCTAAGATAATTATAAAAGGAAATTTGAACTAAAAGTTTACTGATTAATAGTAGTCAGTAAGTCAGTGTATAATCTAACTTTTTCTCATGTATAAAAAAATATTAATAGCAATATTAATTTGCTTCTTGTATGGTCATGTGTATGCACAATCCATAGAAAAGAAAATAGATAGCTTACAAATACTTATAAAGAATACGGCATCGGACACTTTGAAAATAGAGTATTACCATGAATTAGTAGAAATTTATATTTCTAATCAACCTAATAAAGCCCTTAAGTTTGGGCATAAGGCGTTAGCATTACGTAAAAAAATAAAATATGATGAGGGAGCTTCTTATGAAAATCTATTCCTTGCACACAGTAGAGCAGATCAACATAGTGACAGCTTACTAAAATACGCTCAGTTAATAGAGCAATATTATGTAGATGATGAGAGGGGGCAATTAATAGCTCATTGGTGCTACGCATTTTATTATGAGGAATTAAACCAGCAAGATAAAGTAATTGAAGAATATCTAAAATGTTTAGATATTGTAAGAGCATCTAATGACGTTGATTTAAAAAGGAACGAAGGTCCATTGTTTAATAATATTGCCAATGTATTCAAGAAAACAGAACAATATGAAAAAGCAATGAAATTTTATAAAAAAGCATTAGAAATTGAAAAACCAGAAAAATTAAACATAACAAAAGCGAATATTCTTTTTAATATCGCTACTATGTATAGAAAACATTTTAATAAGGTAGATACTGCACAAATATTTTTGGATAAAGCTTATGAATTATATGATAAATTAAATGAGGTTGAAGGAATAGCGACTGTTTTAATTGAACGTGCTGAATATAGAGATAGTAGAAAAGAATTCGAATTAGCCAATTCACTATATTTCCGTGCATTGGAAATTATAGAAAATAATAGGTTTGGGGATAATTTGATTTTAATTTATCAATCACTTGCAGAGCACTACTTGGAAAGAAAAGAATATCGGCGCTCAATCAAATATGGAGAAAAGGCACTTCAAGAAGTCAACAAGCAAGGTGATTTTAAAGAATTAAAGGACTTGTATCTGATTTTAGATAAGAGTTATACAGGAGTTAAAAATTTTAGAAGAGCACACGAAATTAGAGGTTTGTCAATGGAGTTTAGAGAAACGACAAACAGTACATTACTACTCAACAAGGTCACAGAGCTTCAAACTCGATTTGAAGTAGAACAAAGAGAAATAGAAAATGAATTATTAAAGGCAGAAACTGTAGCGAACAAAAAAGCTATACAAAATACTACTATTGCTGCGATAGCTTCATTTTTAGCTTTGTTATTAATAGGTAGTTGGTCACTTATTATTTACCGTTCTAATCGTCAAAAGCAAAAGTATAATGAAATTTTAAAAGCAACGGTTGCTAATCGTACGTTTGAGCTTGAACAAGCAAATAAAAACTTAGAACAAGTCAATTATGAACTCAGAACGTTCACTTACATTGCTTCACATGATATTAAAGAGCCAATTCGAGTAATTAGTGGATATGCTGGATTGATTTTCAAACAATTACCTGATGATTTGAAAAATACGCTGGGAGGTTATTTTGATACGATTAAACGTAGTACATCGCAGCTTTATACTTTGATTGAAGATTTTGCTCATTATACGACTATGTCTAAACACGAAGTAGTTGAAAAGCAAGACGTTGATTTAAATGTACTAACTCTAAGTATAGTTGATACTTTGCAGGAGAGTATTAAAACTTATAATGGAGAGGTTTTAATATCTGAATTACCAACAATTCAATCCAGTACTTCCTTATTGTTTACAATCTTCAAAAATTTAATTGAAAATGGCTTAAAATATAACGTATCTGAAAAGCCAATCGTTAGAGTTACTTATCACAAAAAAGAAATATATGATGAGATAATTATTTCAGATAACGGTATCGGTATTAATGAAAAATATTATGAAAAGATTTTCGAAATGTTTAAGCGCTTACATAGTCGAGGCGCTTATGAAGGTTCAGGTATAGGTTTGGCGATTGTAAAACTGAGCATAGAAATGTTAGGTGGAATTATTGACGTAGAAAGTGAAGAAGGGAAAGGTACTCGATTCATAATAAGACTTCCTCGCTAACTATTTTAGTCCTGTTATAAAATTTTGTTATTCTGTTTGAATACCTTTTGTATTGAAGCGCTAAATATTATAATAAATATAAATTTGATTGTAGGCTTCACATAGTTTTTTTAGCGTAATCTATGATACATCAAAAGAATACATTTGTCTAAAGTAAAACTTAAAAACGGAATCTTGAGTATACTATTCAATTTCTATTCTCTATATAGAACTACGCCAAAAAAATTGGTGTTCATTACAAGTATTCTGAGGGACGTTTACCAAAACGTTCTTCATATATTTTAGAGAAGTAACTCGGTTGTTTAAATCCAACAGCGTGGGTAACCTCTTTGACAGAATCGACGTATTTATCCTCTAATAATGCTTTGGCCTTTTGTAATCTGACCTCTTTTACATATTGATTTAAAGTTAGACTCGTTAAGGCTTTCACTTTTCGAAATAATTTGGCACGACTGATTAATAACTCTTCTGCGATCACATCAGCAGTCAGGTGATATTTTCTGATGTTATCTAATACAAAATATTCCAAACTTTTAAGGAAGGCGGTATCTCCTTTTGACATTTTTAACTCTAAAGGAACATCATCGTCTATTAGGGTTTCATTTGGATTAAATTCATCAATATTAGTCATTCGTTGTTGAATTTTATTTACCAAATTACGGGCTCTAATTTTAAATTCTGCTTCATGAAACGGTTTTGAAACATAATCATCGACACCAATTCGCAGAGCAGTTAATTTATCTTTAAGTTCTATCCGTGCGGTCAACATCATGACTGGTATATGTCTAAAATCATCGCTTGATTTTAATATTTTTAACAATTCAAACCCATCCATAATGGGCATCATGATGTCAGATATGATTAGAGATGGCAATGTCGATACTTCAGAATGACGCATTGAATTCAGAATATCTAACGCATCTTGACCATTTTCAGATAGAATAACTTCATAGTTCTCTCCTAATAATTCTGCTAAAAAGTAACGTAAATCAAAATTATCTTCGACAATCAATACCTTATGTTGATGCTTGATGGTATTTACCTTTATGATTTCTTTTTTATAAGTAGGTATAGGTAAAACAGTTTGATTCAAGAGTAACTTAGTTTCTGTATCTAATGCACCAAAAACTTCTTTTTTAGGAAATTCAAAGTAAAAAGCACTTCCTTTTTTTCTTTCAATAGGACTTTTAGCCCATACTTTACCTCCAAATAATTGAGCATAATCAGAACAAAGCGATAAGCCTATTCCTGTTCCGGCCGAATAATGACTTATTTGTCCTAAAGGTGCATCTGTCTTATAATTGGCTTGGTAATATCGGTCAAAAATGCGTTCAATTTCAGAAGCGTGAATACCGATACCTGTATCAATGACCGCTATCTGTAATTGATGTCCTAAATCCTTTACGACAAGAGTGATATTTCCTCCTTTTGGTGTAAACTTAATCGCATTGGATAAGTAATTTGTTATAATTCGTTCAAACTTTTCTTTATCGATATCAATCTGTAACTCTTTAAAAAGTTCATACTTTAAGATTAATTTGACCTCTTTCTGTTGTGCATAAGACTCAAAAGAAGCAATTACTCTCCGAATAATTAGGTAGAAGACTTCTGTTGTTTCGTTTAATTGGAGTTTATTGGCTTCGAATTTTGTTAAATCCAAAATTTGAGTGACCAAACTCTCTAATTGCTGACTATTTTGTAACGCTCGGCTAATCCGTGTCCAACTTTTATTATCTAAATTTCCACTATTCAAGACGGTTTGTAGAGGTGCTTTAATCAAGGTTAGAGGTGTTCTCAATTCATGAGATACATTCGCAAAAAAGCGAGATTTGGCAGCTTCTAATATTCGTCGACTTTTAGCTTCTTCTAATTTTTGATTAGCAAGGGTAAGTTCTTGAGTTCGTTTGGCGACTTCTGTTTCAAGGACTTTATTTTGTTTTGTCTTTAGAAGGTGCGAACGACCCATAATGAATAAAACTAAGGTTACCAGAATGATAATTATAACAACAAGAATAGTTTGCTCCAGAATAGTCGCTTGACTCTTTATCCGCTCTACCTTTAATAAATCATTTTCAATCTCTTTTTCTTTGACATAAAGTTTATTTTCAATTTCTCTTACTTGACGGCTTTGAGTGATTTTCCAAACTCTATCCCTAAAGATATTAGATTGAACAAGGTATTCATAAGCAAAATTTATCTGTCCAAGTTCTTTATAACTATCAGATAGTCCTTTATAAATACCTTGAAATGCTACTGTATATTTTATATCCTCAGCAAGCATTAAACTTTTTTTGAAATGCGTTACTGCCAACGCATGCCGTTGGCGTGATTGATAAATCAAACCAATTTGATAATAAGCTTTTAATTTTTCCTTTTTTAATCCAAATTCAGAAGCCTCATTGATGGCCTTTTGATGATATTCTAAGGCTTTTTGTTCCTCATTAATTTTGAGATATAATTGACCAAAATCATTATAAATTTGACCTAACATAGATTGAAGCTTATAATGTATTGCTGTATCTAAGGATATTTGCAGTTTTTGTTCTGCTTCCGTATATCTTTCTTGCTCTAAATCGATAGTGGCTTCTAATTGTATTATATTGATATATAGTCTCGAAAATTTAGGATGCTGAAGCACTTTTTTATTCCACTTTACAAGTATTTTATCAATATAAAACTGAGCCTTTTTATATTCCTTTAACTTCACATAAACCTTAGCAATCCGATAATAAGACTGAAACTCATGGACTGTATTTATTTGAATAAGCACAGCTCTTTCCTTTTTACAGAATTCGGCGAATGCTTGAAAACGTTTTAAAGCTTGTTGATAATCACCCATTTCATAATATACAGCACCTATACTTGCCTCTATCCATAGATTATGATAAGTTTTATCATAATCTATTTTTTCTTCAGTGGCTCTTTTTTTTATGACCAAAGCTCGCTCATAATAATTTAAAGCTTGTTCTAAGTTATTTTTCTGTAAATTTAAATCACCTAATTGATTAAGTGAATATCCTATGTATTTATTTAATTTTATAGCTTTAGCTAACTTAATAGATTGTTGATAATAGACTTCTGCGGAGTCATATTTTTCTGCATAATGATAATACGAACCCATTCGATGTGAAATCGAGACAAGGCTAAAGCTATCCTTTTCCTGAATAGCTATATTGAGGGCTATTTTTGAATATAGTAATGGTAAATCTGATTTATAATACAAATGATGTAACCCCATAGATAGTCTATTATAGGCTTGTATTAATATCTTTTTATCATTCTTTTCTTTTAATATAGGAAGTGCGGCATAAATAGAGTCACAGATATAAGCATAACTATCATATCCTTTATACTTATAGTAATAACTAATATTACAATATACTTTATTATACAAATCTATTTTTAAATCAATATTATTTATTTGATGGGCTATTTTTGAGCTACGGGCTATATATTTATCAGCCGTTTTGTATTCCTTTAAGTATCTATAGCTGAGTCCTAGGTACATTAAGTTTTTACCTAAAGCTGCTTGATTATTTGATTTTTTAAGAACAGACACTGCTTGCTTGCCATATTTTATTCCCTGTTTGAACAGTTCTTTCTTATTCTGGCTCGCTACGAATCCTTTGTTGAAGTATAATTCAGTAAATCGTAATAGAATATTTCCCTCTAATTCGGTTTGCTGTTCTTGTCGTGCAAACCGCAGTGCTTCTTCTGCCAAAATAATATGATCATTTTCAAAGTTGTCTATACTTAAATCTTGTATGAAATCATTATAAATATTGACTTTGTGCTTAATCGTCACCTTTTCATTCAGGCCTTGCCGAACAATGATGGTTTCGTTTTGCCCAAACATTATAATTGGCATCATGATGCCTAAGAAGAATAGATAAATTCTTTTATTCATTTCAGTATCTTTTTAGATTTTGGAGATTTCAGAGAATAAATACCTTAATCTACATGATTCTATTTATGCTTTGCTAAGAACCGATTTCTAAAACATTGTTTAGATGTTGTTTAAATATTATTTTAAGGCCATAAAATTAAAAAATTGAATTATACCGTATTTAATACGGTATAATTCATATCGTTTATTTCATTATCATAGGATAATAAAACCGGTTTATTGACACTGCTATGACTCACGACGAAATTAGTGATTTTAATATTCTTGTATTCAATTACTTCTTTAGATTCTTATATTAATGAAATATGTAATTTTAAGGGTAATTCATCTTAAGCTTATTTTTCAATAAGACGTTAATATCTATAATTGATACGATTATGACACTTTGATACGATTACAACTTCATTAGATACTATTTCTTTTTACTTTGTTCTACGGACAGTTCAAAAATCAAGTACTCCCAATTAATTTTTTATTTGGGATAAAGCTAACGACACTATTTTTTTTTATAAACTAGGGACGTTGATTTAGTATGATAAATTAATAGTAATTAAAACCACAGAACGTGCCACATTATCGAAAAAGACAGATGGAAAGTAATTTTTTATCAAAATCCAAATATTTAAGACCTTATAATAGATGTAAACTTCTATTTACTATAGTTTCCGTAACATTATTGTCATATAGTTTTTTTTATCTTTTTGTCAATTACATTAACAAATCAAAATTTTTTCTGTTCAGGAAATAGAAAAAAGGTGGTTTCAAAAGAAAGACAGAAAATGTCAAAAGATACTTGGAGTGTCAATATATATTCACGGCTACGCCCCTCGGAAGCACTTAATAATAAAAAAGATATAGTTGTGCAAGTTACTGCTATTTTTGGTACGGGAATATTAATTACGCCTATGAATCATACTTATCAACCAGGAAGTACGGATAGTATTGAGTCAAAAGTATATGGATTAGTAGTTAGATTTATCCACACAGATATATCCGAAAGGCGGCGAGCTATTAGATTCGGAAAATCATTAAAGAATCAAGTAAATTTCAATGCTTCGACAAAAAAGGCATATACGAACATGAATAGTGCAAATATTTCCGCAGGAAATTATAAAATTTATGCTCGCTGAAGCAGAAATGATTATTCGATGTTTTTAGGAACAGCAACTTTATCTAATAATCAAAAGTCTATAGATGGCAGTGCCTGCCTTACTCCTGAAACAATCATCCTTCACCCTTATTACTGATCCTTGTAGTGAAGACTATCGTAACGGGATTGATGACAATAGAGATTAATTGACTGTGATGATTACGAATGTAATACGGATAGTCCAGCTGGGATTTCCAATAATTAATGAATGGGTTAAAGAAATATATGAATTCAAGTCAAGTTATACCTCATTGAGGTTGTGTTTTATTGTATGTTCCCTTCTTAATGGAGGGAATTTTTTTATAGGCTCGGCAGGCGTTCCAGAAATCGTTATAATTAATGAAAATGACTAAAAAATAGGAAATAAATAACTTGTCTCATAAATACTTTCCTTCAATAAAGAGCTCAAAAAAGCGTGAATCACTTATTTTCTAATAATTTTCTAATAATTTTGTCTATTTATATCTCGTTTATATATTGTTTAAATATTATTTTGATGCGATAAAGTCAAAAAAATTGAATTATACCATATTAAATGCGGTATAATTTACATTATTTGTTTTCCATATCATAGGATAATAAAATTGATTACTGACAATATAATGGCTTCTGACAAAATCAGTGATTTTAGTACTTTTTCGCGCAATCATTTATTTAGCTTTTAGCGTCAATGAAATATGTAACTCCAAGGGCAATTTTTCTTAAGCTTATTTTTTTGATAAGACGTTAATGTCTATAATTGATACGATTATAATGCTTTGATACAATTACAGCTTTATTAGATACGATTTTTTTGCCTTTTTTACTTTTTTTTGTACACAGTTTGAAATCAAATACTCCTTATTGCTCTTTTTGTTTGGGAGAAAGCTAATGATACTATTATAGTATAAAATTAAAAACGTTGATTTAGCATAGTAACTGTGTAATAATTAAAATTAGAGAACGTGCCACACTATAAAAAAAAACAGATAGAAAATAATTTTTTATCAAATTTCAAATCTTATAATAGACGTAAACTTCTATTTACTGTAGTCTCTATAGTATTACTGTCGTATAGTTTTATCTACCCTTTTAATACATACATTAATAAAGAAAAATCCCTTTCTGCCCAAGAGGTAGAAAAAAAAGTAGTTTTAAAGGAAAAACAGAAAGTTTCAAAAAATACTTGGAGTGTCAATACATATCCACCACTACATTCCTTTGGAGTACTTAATAATAAAAAAGATATTCCTGAACAAGTCGCCGCTACCTTTGGTGCAGGAACATTGGTTATTCCTATGGATAACACTTATCAACCAGGAAGTACAGATGGTATCGAGTTGAAAGCATACGGTCTAGTCGTCAGACTTCTTCATGCAGATATACCCGTAAAGCGAGCTATCAAAAACGGAAAATCATCAAAGAATCAAGTAGACTTTACCGCTTGGACAAAAAAAGCATACACTGCTAATGATAATGTTGCTAATCGAAGTTTTCGATATGGTCCATACATCATTGATGCAGCCTATAAATCAGCAGCACAAAGTTTAATTCAAAGCTGGGGAAACTCCAACAGTGTTGATGTCTATGAGTTTACTACAAGTGCAAATGTTGATATTAAACATACAATAACACACAAACCAAAAGCATATGTTCTTGGAAGTAACCTAAGTCAGCATACGGCTGTATTCAGTGCTGCAGGTTTAGCGAGTGGAACACACTATGGATCGGGATCTACTAGTAATCCAACAACCTTAAATAATAGTTGCTATACATTTATTTCTAGTCCTCACTCATGGCACTCTTCATCTACAGTAACAAATATAAGTAACTTTTTAAAGCAAGGAGGAAATTATTTTGCTCAGTGTGAAGCAACTCAAGCCTCCGAGTGGTACAGTAACCGGCTTATTACAACAAGTGGAGTAACGTATGGATCGTCAGGTGGAACTCTTACCTATAATTCCTTTGGTGATCCAGTAGCTCAATTTATTGGCGGACTTAATAATAATGAAGGTGGAGCAATCCCAACGATGACAAATATTACGTTTCAAAATAATAGTAATAAACGAGAGATTGCCTATGTTGGGAATGGTACTAGTCGAAGATATAGACTAATGGGAAGTAGAGTTACGCTAAATTCTGGAGTTAGTAACGGAGGGTTCGTTTATTATCATGGTGGTCATAGTAGCATGAGTAATGGAAGTTCAAAGCGAACTCTAATGAGTGCTTTATTACTGCCCGCTGATCCAGTCAATGCTAACTGTGGAATAATTATTTGTGATAACATAACCAATCCTGGAAGAACTACAAATGTTAATAATAATTTATGTGCAGCCAATGCTGGTACGAACTTGACAATACCTGCTGTAAACCTTGGTTCCGCATCTGGTGGACAAGGTGGAACTATTCAATATCAGTGGCAAATACGCAGCGGGACATCTACAGCTTGGGTAGATATTCCTGGAGCAACAGGATTAATATACAATCCTCCTAATTCACCTTATAATG
>Ga0209712_10003515_pt1 | contig 12685 bp, 7 predicted proteins | sample ArcOceMetagenome_FD_187443 | JGI IMG/M metagenome (GOLD analysis project Ga0209712, IMG submission 187443) | Marine eukaryotic phytoplankton communities from Arctic Ocean - Arctic Ocean - Greenland ARC118M Metagenome (SPAdes) (version 2) | ecosystem: Environmental > Aquatic > Marine > Oceanic...
ATTTGTATCCACCACGAGGTTTGCCAAGAGTAAAACAAAAACATGACTTCTGTAATCGTTCAACGCAAGGTCAGCGCCCGCCCGCGAGCCCGTGCTGTTGAAGGACTGTTTTTTTAAAGAAGATTCTTCACGAATCATTATAAAATTCTTCCATTCATTCTTCCACTCCAACCTTTTAATTTTCATTCCTAGGATTTATAACAAGTCATTTGATCACAATCAATCAGTTATATTGCTCTGTGTTCCAATGTCGGCGATGAATACTCAAATAGATGTTGAAGTTGTTAACGGACAGACGGTCTGTCGTTGTGAGACTTTTTTCTTGCCGGGTTTGTGCCGTGGCCGTTGAAAACCACATGATTTGCATTCCTTCTAAAATCGTCTGAAATCGGGAACGTGCTGCAAAGGCAGTCGCCAAATTTTAGATGATGGAAACGTTCGGAGCACCCTCAACGGAAGATTTTGGGTTGTTCGACGATGTGGCAGGTTGGGAAAATGGGTCTAAAATTGAGAATGTGTGTGGGTTGGTCTGATCTGAGGCGTCGTATCCGATGATATTTTTCAATCTGTTGAATGTTGTTTGGGAAAAGGTCTAAAATTCAAAATGTGTGTGGTTTTTATACATCCGTATTGACAAAATCAGAAAATAACTTACCAAGACAACTACGTGTAGTTAGCACCACCGGGTCGCCGGAACCGCTGGACCGTGTACTCGTATCATACAAGATCCGTCGTCCGTCGGTATAGTACACACCTGACCGTATTTAATACACGTGTCCATCACATCACCTATCTATCGCCACTGCACTGACATCAATTGAAAAAAACAATGAAGATGCCCAGTCCAAAAATCATAACAGACCTTATGATGCTGAGAGGTACTCTCCAACAGTATCATCCCTTAGTCATCGAAGGTCACGGTCACACGCGTGACACTAGATGTGCATCCACAGTCGCGAACCGCATCGTTAATAGCCTACAAGAACGCTGGGAGGAACAAAACATGACACAACCAATCATTCTAGTTTCGCAAGGTGATCCGCTTCAGGAATCTGGCATCTCTGCCATCACCCGCAATGTCGCTAAGGGATTAGGAGTGAAGCGGTGTCTCGTTTGTTTCGATGATTATATAGATCCTGGACATAGCGTGAATGCCGATAGACATGGTGTCATTTACGAAATGAAATATTCTCAACTTCTGGATGTACTCAAGGAACACGATGAACATTTATTTCATCGATTGGAGCAAGCGGTGGATAGGGAAATTTCAAACAAAAATAACCGCAGGAAGCAAGTTGGAAAAGAACCCCTGGCTAGTTACTACAAGAACTATGCGCTTTTACAAGAAGTTACGAAATCTGCAATGAAAATTGTATCGGGGGATCTCACGCTTGCGCATACAATAGAAGAAATCACAGAGTTCTCGGTAACTAGCTTTTACTCTGTTGGCATTGATCTTGGTTTGGTTCATGAGGAAGATGTTGTTCCGTATCATATGCAGAAATGATGGGCTAAGTGGATTGGAATTTTAGTCAGCATCGATGGTGCAAGAACCGAACGAGCAATACCTGTACGATTTCAAAATATTACAGAATGAGTGAACTCGCTTCAATTTCGGGGCTACGCATGCAAGGATTATTATCACAAAAGAAAATCTGGAAAATACGCATGTAAGGATTATTATTATCAACAAAAGAAAGTCAAAAGTTTTCTTCCACTCTAGAAAGGAAAGGGATCTGTGGTTGTACATGAAATATCTCATTCTAGATATCTATTGCAGAGGAAAAGGAACCAAAGTACGTGTACAGGGTATGATGAGATTTATTGGTATCAAACTGCACTATGCTATTTGGTGTTGTAAGAATTTGTATAAAGAACACTTACCAAACTACCGAAAGTAAAGGTAGAAAAGTCCAAGGTGGTGATCATACGACACTCCATGTCTTTATCTTCACCAAGTTCTTCGTCTTTGTCTTTCTGACCAGATTCAAGATGAGCTCCTAGTATTTCTATCAAAACCAAATATCATGAGTTTGACACAGAGAAAGTATGTTGTAGTATTGAATATAATACCAAGAACAATGGCATGGATCAGGTGCATCATCTCATGTTCTAGAATGTTTGCCATAACAGATGCGGCATCTCCGTGAGCTACTAAATTGGTTATTAGTTGGAGAAATCCAAAAGTCGCGAAGTGAACAATGACGCCCGCGTACATTCCATACATAAACACGACACTATCAAAGGATGAAGCTTCATTGTCACTTTGAAATTTACTTGTTGGCAGGTCCCCTCCCGGATGTTCTTCAACAATGAGGAGAGGGACCCCCGTTTCGAGATGATGAATTGCTTTGTCGGAATGCATGGGATCGAATCAATCAATCAGTTTTGTGAAAGGATCATTCTTATCGAAAACAAATTACTGCTTTTAATTTTATCTATCGATTCTAATCAATTACGAGTACAACGGATCTATCTAACGGTATTCTACACGACGGTCTTCCCGATCACTAAATGCAAAGGTGACAACGTGACAACCCGACATATTTGTATCCCATCCTCTTGTGCCTCGACAACTTCAAACTGCCCAGGGCTGGCTCAGGTAAATAGATTGGTGTTTATTTAAAATATGTTAGAACTTGCGCCAAGATGTGATTCATTCATTCAGAGTATGAATAGTAACAGGTGTTTTTAAAAAAGACACGTGTAGTGTACTCTGGGCAAATACGTGCACCCGAAGAAATAGGGTGATGGCTGATGGCTGTATAAATTGACTTCTACGAGCGCCTTCTTTGCGACCTCGGCTTGGATCCATATTTAGAAACCAATCCATCTATCCACTTCCCAAGATCTTGCGATTTGACATCTTCTAATTTCACAGTATCAAATTCACCACTCTGGTTTTGAACAAACGCAACAAGCATCGGATATTTCTTCACTTGGAAATGTTTCGCCATGGTGAGAGTTTTTCCACGACTTTCCCCAAAGTTAAATTGTTCTCTGAATTGATAAGCCAGCGATGCATATTTTGATGACGTTTCAAATTTGTCGGTGAGCAAAAGGATGGAACCAATTTTATTTTCTTTCTTTGACTGTTCCATCATTTTCTGATCCAAGATTGAAGGATGATTTATCATTTGCACAAGATCAAATGGAGTCTTTTCAATTGCAAAATCGTGCAATTCTTTCATGGATGGAGCATTTCTTCCCTGTTGTTCGTGCATGTGAATTTGACCATCTACAACAACACCAAACGCAGGGAGATTTTGCGGATCTAGGCCTTCTTGCTGCTTACAAAAGTCTGCATCTGCTTGCCCCCTTCGACAATTCACTGCTCCGACCTTGAACGATCCCTTGACCTTTTCCGCAAATGATTCGATTGACGATTTGGCTTTCACGCAGTCTTGTGAATTATTGTCATAAAATACAACCATCCACAGATATTTGCTTCTTTTGTCAGGGAACTTGGCTTTACCGAGGGGTGCAATTCCTGAAGGCGAATTCTTTGGAAACAGTTCTTGTGCTTGCTGTTGTTGCTGCTGTTGATGTCCAGGCCCTCTTCTCCTACCTCCTCCTCCTCCTCCACCAAACATTTGTTCAAACCCTCCTCCACCTCCACCGCCGAATCCACCGGGTGGGACGTCAAACTGAGCTCCTCCTCCCCCACCACTAAACATTTCCTCAAACTATGTGTACAATTATAAAAGAAACAACGTCGCAGATTGTGTGAATATATATGCCATGTCAACCACAAAATTGTAAAATACAAATAAAATAGAAAATAGAAACACCACAAACAGAAGGACGTACCATTCGTCGAGGATCAAATCCACCACCATTGAAATTAAACTGATGAGAACCCCCTCGTTGTCCTCCTCCTCCACCACCACCCGGAAATCCATGAAACCCACCACCGCCGCCACCACCACCAAATCCAGCAGCCTCGGGATCCCCTCCCCTCTCATGAACCTCCAAACCCTGTTTCCCATACTTATCATAAATCTTCTTCTTCTTCTCATCACTAAGTATCGCATAAGCTTGAGAAACAATCACAAAAATCTTCTCCGCTTCCTCTTTTTGCTCCTCCTTGACTTTATCCGGATGAAACTCTAATGCTAGTTTCCTATAAGCCTTTTTGATATCCTTTGGTTTTGCCCTTTTGGATAGACCGAGGATGGTGTAGTAGTCATCGGAGGTGAATTGTTTTTTGGAGGAGTTTGAGGATCTTTTTTTGGCGCCGTAGACGGGTGTGGGGAGTGTGAGTGCTGCGTAGAGGATGATGGCTGCAATCACTGATTTTCTTAGTAAAATTGGTCTCTTTCTTTTTTTACTTTTGATACTGGTTGAGGGTGAGTTTGGTGCATGGTCATGGTTGGGGTTGGGGTTGGTGTGTACCTTTGCCTGTGTCGAGAATGCCATGAGCGTCATTTTGTTTACTAGCTAGCGAGTTGTGTTTTCTTTCTTTCTGAAATCTCACAATTTACAAGTACTGGGATGCACGTGAGCAAGATATGAGTCGAGTCGGGCCTCTTGCAGATCAGATGAAGTGAATGAAGGATGAGATAGTTATCTCAACTTTAGACTCACTCTTCACGTACCGAAGAAAGATATGTCAATCTTCTTCAAGATCTCGTGATATGTTTTTTCTCTCTTGATTGCCTTGCATTCGCATGTTGAATGTGATGGGATGAGACACGTGGAATGTTTTAGAACCCAGAATAACCACAAGGCCATCCCAGAATAACAACAAGGCCATAATCTCAGTTAATAGAACCGATAGAACTACGAGTAAGTCTTCACGGACCCGCAGTCGGGATTAGATTATCAGTAATCTCCAGGCAGCCTTACACTGAACCTAATGGTCATACCTCGTCTCGAGCTACTAACTTCGGTCGCAGTTCATTCACTGCCCAGTTGGGAAACATATCCTAAGGCACCACCATCTTGTGGCCTTAGTTATACTTTTGTTAGAACAAAAAGAGAATTTGTGTTTCCCCCGACCCAATAGGTTACTGTACAGTTTCCGAATAATTTGGAAGTCCGACTTCGAACAAAAAACTCAAACAACCTCAAACATCAAACATCTCACATAAAGACAACTGACAATGGCAACGATAGTAGGCATCCCCGCTCCCACCGACTCCTACGATCATGAGAACTGCAATAAATCAAACCTGACATCCGTCCGCTCATTAATCGCTGCATTCGATGCGTCCATGGATTCACTCCATGACTCAATCAACAGCCAAATTTCCAAGCTCGATGATATCTCCAGACGTGCTAAACATTGTGAACAAGATTGGAACACTATGAAAGATGATTCCAATACATGTACAAGTACTCATGCTAATGATAGCACTAGTAATAGTGATGGTGATAAGATTCAGAATGATGATGATTCGGGTTTGGAATCTATTCTAATAATGAATGTCCCATCTGCATACGAAGACGTCATTCAAGAAACACAAAATATTGCAACCTACGGACACTCTATAGAATCAGCACTCACCAAAGCGAGAGAAGAAGCCAATTCCGCCATTCGTTCCATACTAAGAGAAGAAGCAATGACCTTCGAAACAACCGCTAAGCCATCCGATGCGTGGCTGGATCGAGGATCGGGATTTGATCAAAAGAATGCATGCCAGGCGGCACTTAGGATGCATTCCGTCCCTTCTCTCATGCTCAGTGCGCATAATTCCATCCAGATGGCTTCCCATTCCGGGGAGAGGGGGAAGAATATTGATGGAACTCACACTATCATACGGGAAGAAGTAGAGTATTACAAGGAGGGAATCATGCATCTGCGAGAAATAAATCAATCGCAAACGCAAATACAAAACGCCCCAACTCCCGACGATGACATGAGCCTCGCGAATCAAAGTTACATGTCGGAACAAACGGGACGAGGCACCCTCTACACCAATTACAGTGAAGGAACAGCCTCCCATCGAAGAAGACAGAGAAAAATCGCAGCTTCAATGCGTCGTAAAAAGTCTAGCGGTATGATGGCAGGACACATGGATGGTGGTGATGGTCGTGGAAGTGGAAATGGTGCTTTGCAGAGGAATGGAAATGGTGGTGGTATGCATATGCATGGCCGTTCGGCATCTTCTTCCAGACAGCATTTGATGAGTGGGAGTCTTCCGTATGTTTGTGAGATGATTCATGATACGCATCAGTTAGGATCGATCCGTGGGAGTCATGTGTTTCCGCAAGTGGAGAATGTTTGTGATTTGTTCATTCATGGTACGGATGAGATGGCATATTCGGTGGGACAGGTTTCTCGAGGCGAAGATACGAGTAGTGCTCAGGGTGATGGTGAGAATAGGGCGAGGGCGAGTAGACGGAAGAAATCGCACGGGGATGTAGCGAGGATGAGTCGAAAATCCTCGTCGGAACTGTTTCAACTTGCAGAAGATGAACCTCTATCTATTGAATAATGATAGTTCGAGAGGTTGTAAAAGTGTGTTTAAAATTAAAAGCGTATCAATACTGTACGTGTACAATACCGGTACATGAATAGGTAATTTTGTTCGTCTACATGTACATACATGGTTACCAGCATTGAACATATGTACTACTGTATTAATAATAGAACCTCTTGCTCCCGAGTTTCAAGTTACCCATTAACTTTCTCTTGTTCTTTTTTAAATTTCATTCCCTTCTTGAAATAACACATTTGAAATGTCTTGATTGAAAGTATCTTCGATCTTGAGAAGGTGCCCAAGACAGTCTTTGGTCGACGCTGTTGACCCTGCAACTGATGCAAATTTTGACGATCCAACAATAGTTGCAATTCTGGAGGGAAAGGATGCATCAACAGCACTTGAACAGAGTTTTTGCAACATGGCACCCTGGCTGTCACCCTTCACTTCACGAATCATGGTAGCAGCGACCTTAAACATTGTGTTCCTTATTGCAGACACATTGCAATGCGTAGCCACATTGGTCATGGAATTGATCAAGAGATCAAGCTCTTGCTTACTTATTCCATTACTCATGAAAGAAATGATCACTTTCCCGAATTTCTCAAGTGTTTGTATGCAATTGTTTTGGTTGCCGGTGCCGTCTTGGACTGAAATATCATGCAGGACAGAAGCAGCCAACTTTTTAATAATCGTCAAGACCAACGATCCAATGTTTTGATTTGCAGGTGTGAACAAATCCTCGACATTTTTTAGGTGCGAAATACATTCGCAAACCAGCAAGTTAGTTCGGGGAAGATTCAGTCTAATTATTTCGGTAAGGATGGAAGTCACAAGTTGAGCATCGACAATATTTCCCTCGCGTAAAGCGAGTTCTAAAATGAGGAGCATGAGACGGCCTTTAAAGCCATCACTTGTTGATGTACTGCGATGCCGCCAGAGTGTGCGGGCATAAGAAGGTTGATGCATCGTGCTCAATTGGATCAAATCGGAATGAGGCAGCGGAAGGCCCATGGCTTCAATTTCTTTCGCAACAAATGAACCAAAACAACACTTGGATAGAGAACATTTCTCGCTTCGAAAGAACCCTTCTTCTGCAACAACTGCGTTCATAATATCCTCTGGACACAATGCAGCGGCAGCCCTCAGTGCTCGATGTCGCATTGCAAAAGTCAGGGCTTTGCCTTCATGTTTTGGAACTCTTCGAGTGTTGACACTTTCAGTACCAAGACCTGATCGAACAGTTTGGCTTGTTTCAATAAGGCTCACATCACCTTTGAATTTCTCAAAATTTGTTCTTGAAAATACAAGTTTGAGAAGATATCTTGCATGCTTTCGCACGAGATCGTGATCAAAAGGTCTTATTTTCTTACTGTCCATGGCATTCGGATCAATATTTTCTTCGTTCAGGTGTTCTTCACATCCATCTGGATGAAACTCTGCAGCAAAAGACATTACGAAGGCCACCCGAAGTCCCACTCTTGAGCTCAAGTACTCAGAAACTTCTCTTGTGGTTGTTGGCGTCAATGATGACTGCTCTTCATCTGCTGTCATAGTTTTTAATCTCTTGAGCTTTGGTTCATTAGAACCTACATCATCTGTCCAGGTTGTATTACTTGTTGTCATATTTAAGTCTAGGACGAAGTCCATCGTATCGTCCTCATCCATGGAGCAATCCATAGATTCGTCGACACCCTTTCTTCCTGGTCCCAAAGTCTGCTGCTCGACTGAGGGGCCCTTTCCTTCGTCTCCATGAAGCAACCAGCGACGAACCAAAGCACGAGAAATGCGGCCAAGGTTAATGTGGGAATAGTGATCCTCTAGTGCAGTACAAGCTTTGTGAATAACTGACGCGATACGGCAAAGGCCAGCCATATCCAAACTCGTGCCAACATCGAGTGACGCTGTTGCAGCGACAAGGGAACCTTCAACATAAAGATTTTCTGCAAATTGCTCTGGAGTGATCTCATCTCCACCTTCCTTGTTCAAGCGAGCATTGCCCACAATGGTAAAGGTTAGATTTTTTATCGCAAAGTCTTCAACTCCAACCATTTCATTCTTTATTATGGCCTTCACAGTGATGATATCCGAGAGAGCTGATTTTGCCTTGGTCAACCGCTGCACGCGCTCTAGAGCATTTCTCTCCTTTTCAACCAGATCCTGGTTATCTTTTTTGCCATTGGCAAGCAATCTCTGTTCTGCTTCTGTCGACGCTTTAATTGCTATGTTCAGTCCCGAATTCAAACAAGAAAGCCTTTCTTCTGAATGAACTTCATATTGTGAAGCACACCACTCGGCTAGTTCTGCTCCATCGTTGGAAATCTTCAATTTCTTTATTATTGGGGCGACTTCTGTTTCAAAAGGTGGGAGAGAGCCCCCCATTGACTTGCAGGCGATCATACGTTCGACAAGTACTCTAGCATGAATGTATCCGCTAGGTACCCCGAGTGCTATACAAATTGGGCCTAAGGCAGATGTGGTTGATGGGCTTGGTTCCGATTGCAATATATTTTGAAGAGGTTTGATAGGATCAAAAGATTCTTCACTATAGCTGCCTCTCGATCCTAAAACTCCAACAATTTTCACTTTTTGGACATCCTTCTCAATGTCCAAAATAGCAGGGAGCGGTTGAAAGCACTTCTGGAAGCAAGGTCTCTTGGCCTTTCTCTCGCTGTAAAAGGAAGACAAGATCCCTAGGGCATCTTGTCGTCGATCAATACGTTCAATTTCCTGATGGAGACATAGTGACCGAATGGAATTCATCTTTGACTGCGATGACAACATTCCACGCAATTCCGAGTTGTAGATTGATAAAATCATCGCATAACGTTCAAAATCTTCGCCACTTTCCTCAACCTTTTCCAATGCCATAAGGGATTTTCTGAGTATTGATGATCGAGCAACTTCATTTGGTAAGTTTTTGAGCAAGTTATGCACGACAGCAGCGCACGAGATCAAATCGTCGCGTATATCCAGGGAACTCGAAGACACGTCGTCGTTCTGATCAGATCCAGGTGAAGATAGCAAAAACTCAATATGCTTTTGAACGGGGAGATTCTGATCTAATTCAAAGCATTTACAAAAGTCGGAGGCAAGTAGCTGCACGGTTGATGGGTCTACAATTACCTTCGAACCACATCGAATAAGGTCGAATACGAGAGAGGAAATGTATGCCTTCGGATCTTTCTCTTTCTCTGCACTATCGAAAGCTGTGAAGTCGAATGCAACACTTAATCTTTTTAGGACATTCCACCAGAATGCCTTTGAGGTTAAATTATGACACTGTAAAGCGAATTTTTTCTGATCTTTCCAACCCTTAGCTTCCGCGAACTCTCCATCATCGTACATTGATGTTGAACCAGCTACTCTACTTCCTACATTGGCAAGCGCAATCACACGGTCGAAGTCTCGTCTGCTCATAGCCGACGGTAGACATCTCTTGTATGCCTACAAGGAATGAAAAATAAGTCTCGGTACAAAGTACAACTGTAACATCTAATTCATTCACAAACAACTCTCACGTTCTTACCTTGAATGCAACCTTTACGTGTAGATTCAACAGTGATGGCACAGCTAAGTGGTAGTCAATCCTAGCATTAGTGTTACCGGTTCCAGAACCGCCAAGACTTCTTTCTGCCAGATGAAAGAATATCTTTTGTATGATTCCTGTTTGTTGTTGGCATATTGTATCGTCGATTGTTACCAATGTCTTTGAAGCTGTGACAACAGAAGCGCAAGCTAGCATTCGTAAAGAGATAGAATAAGCGCCTCTACTTTCCAAGAAGTCATGGACACTCAGAAGATTCGGCATACTATTTCCCGACGAAACAGATAAGAGACCTTTGCAATATGTCATGCATTCCGCCAAAGCCTCCATTGGCGGTAGTAAGAGGCCGTCACTAGTATGCCATGATGGATGTAGACTGATGGCGCATTTATTGATGTCACCATTCTCAACTGAAGAATGAGTAATGGGACGAGACAAAGGCTTTCTTCGACAACGTGATTTTTCAAGCAATCCATGCTTATAAGCCTCCATCTTTTCTCCAACACCACAATCAGACTTTAGAATCATATGACCCGCTACGTCCACCAAATTGCTCAGGAACGTCATGAAAGGGAGGAGAGAAGCTGGACAAAAGACAAGTGCATGCTCGTTCAATAACGAGTTGGCTAAAATGACGCTTTTCATCGACCTATCGTCCAGCGAGGTCGTGTCGGATGCATTTGAACACAGCGCCTCGGACACTGATACGATAGCCTCATATGCAGAAGGGTTATGAATTTCATCTAGAAGCCCAGACGCCGCTAAAAGCATCATGCTGGAGTCCATATCGCCAGTTTTCACTAGGTGGCATGAAATATATCCGACTGCTTTGCACCATCTAGAAGTTATCACGTTGCAATCATCGGAACCAAAAAGCAGGCTACATCCTCTTCTGGCCTTAGTCAACCTTAACTTCAAGATATTTTCTGTAGACTCTTCGTTATGCTCTGAGCGATTCATGGCCTTTTCTACCATTTTGTTCATCAAGAAATCATGAGTGCACCAGCTTCTCAATGTTCTCAATGAAATTGAAATCCTAAACTCTGTATTTAGTTCGTGAATGCGTTGGAATTCACGCATGAGTTCTGCCCAAGGATTTTTACTAGTTGCAGGGCGTAAAGACTTGTGAAATTTCAATATAGAACCTTGCGGGCTCATCTCTACCGCCGCCCGACACAAAGAAACTGCAGCAGCACAAATATTTTCATGTCGACTGTATGACTCATCAGAACTGGTGACGATGGTTTCATCCAGGTTTCGCATGCTGTCGGTACAAAATGTGGAAACCCGAACAGCAACACTTTCTGCCAATCTAACGTCAATACTATAAAGTCTTCTAAGAATAACCGTACACTGGTCCGCCACCGGAGAATGTACTACAGTTGCCGTTATGATACGCTCAATGAGAGCTGAGCAATGGTCTAGTGGCGACAAATGGGTAAAAGCGGAACAAAGGTATAAGACATCAGATAGGACCGACGGAGAATTGATTTTGCGTGTTACAAATTCAACCAAGCGGGCGCTGTGAACCGGATCAGAAACCCGGAAAACCTCTGGTGCATTATTTCCACAATACCGACGTAAAATCTCATCAATTCCTAACAAACGTGAAGCCTCTTGTAATTCAGATCTCAGCTCTTCATTTGTAGCCCATTGTATAGCCTCCTTAGCCAATGCCTTGAGACAGGATGGTTTCGAAGATGAAACCTGCGCCGTTCTAACAAATCTCAATGTGATTTTACATTTTACATCAGGGCTCGAACAAGCGGCAACCAGGTCATTTGCTCTGGATAGAGTTGATGCATCAATGTTCCCTTCAGAACAGAGGTCTTTGGAGTACTGCTCGACAGCATGATCAAATGAAACATTAGCAAAACTACAGAATCGTTCAACTTTCTCCTTCTCATGAGAATGATCAGCAAGATAGTCGCCCCAAGCATTTTTAAAAAAGAGACGGACAAGTTCTTTGGCACCAAAATCTGCACCTCCGTCTTTCCAAAAGGCCGACAACTTTAGCGATCGAGCTGACAAACCGTGTTCCCGAGCAGCCTTAATAATTTGTGCATGCATAAGTTTCGTTTTGAAAGAGCATGATTTCTTCTCCACAAGAGTTGATTGGTCCAAGTCCATTTTATTGGCGCGGACAGCCTTGAGCGCAGAATTAAGCAAGCTGTGATCGCGAGATCGACTGCTAGAAGAACTATTTTGGGAATCAATTGATTCGTTCAAGTTAATCTGATCAGGAATTTCATTTGCTGAAGCAGGGATCCCGCTAAAGGGGGAATATGACGCAAACGATCCATGGCTATTCACAGTCAATTTTGCGACAGCATTCTGAATTGTCTCGAGAAGCGAGATGGAAGCATCAATACCATAACTTCCATCTTGGTCGAATGAATCAGCTATTTCACAGCCCCAAGCAAACATTGTCTCTAGAATCTGATGATTGATCGTTAGGCCTGGAAACACAACGTTTTGAAGCCACGCACAATATGCATTTGGATCAATTTGCGGTGAAATCTTTGTCACGGAACTTGCAACAACTTCCCGAGTAATGGTCTTTGTCCCAGTTTCAGACTGACGAACACTCTCAGCAACTTTGAACGCACCCAGTGAAATCAACAAATGATAGAGCTCGATATGGTTGTTTACTCGCAAGAGTGGAGAACTGAGCTTGACCTTGGGCTTGCTAGAAACCAACACAGTTTCAATA
>Ga0209712_10003516_pt1 | contig 12684 bp, 11 predicted proteins | sample ArcOceMetagenome_FD_187443 | JGI IMG/M metagenome (GOLD analysis project Ga0209712, IMG submission 187443) | Marine eukaryotic phytoplankton communities from Arctic Ocean - Arctic Ocean - Greenland ARC118M Metagenome (SPAdes) (version 2) | ecosystem: Environmental > Aquatic > Marine > Oceanic...
GAAAAAAATGAGCTACTACGGCGACCATTACTATGTAGGTGAATATTACGGGGTTAAGCCAGAAGACGCTAAAGCGTAAAATTATCAGTTAAGCGGACTTAAAATGATAGATATTCACAGCCATATACTGCCCAACGTAGACGACGGTGCAAGTAGCAACGAAGAAGCTTTAGAGATGCTGCGTATGTCGGTAGACGGGGGCGTAACCAAACAAGTGTTAACCCCGCACATTCATTTTGGTAAATTCAATAATACCAAAGCGGATCTTCAGCAAAAATTTGAGCAGTTTCGAGAACTGGTTGACCAAGCCAACATCGACGTAGAGCTACAATTGGCTGCCGAAGTGCGTATAGGCCCCGACGTAATGGCTTTGGTGAACAACAACGCTATCCCTTGGTTAGGGGAATACCAAGGTAAAAAAACCTTTTTATTAGAGTTTCCTCGGCAAGACATACCTTTTGGCAGTGACAATTTAGTCAAGTGGTTACTCGCTAAAAACTGTTTGCCGGTTATTGTGCACCCCGAACGTAATCGCACATTTTTAGATCAGCGCCATAAACTGCAAACCTTTATTGATTTAGGTTGCCCATTGCAAATAACCGCCAGCAGCCTAAGCGGTAAATTTGGGAAAGACGTGCAAATAATGGCAGAAGAACTACTAGCCGAAAATAGCGTTTCTGCTATTGCATCAGATTGCCACAACCTAAAAGGCAGAATGCCCGATTTAGGCACCGTTTGGCACAATTGTACATTGTTTGATAAAGACACCATGTTAGCCAAAACCAACAACCTCAGCACCCGGGAGCATTGACATGGATGTAGCAGAAAAAAGCTATTACCCCTACTTTGATACTTTGCGAATAACATTTGCCACGATTATGGTGTTTATTACGACGATATTATTGAATGGCATCATTCAGGAAGTTTAGCTGTAGATGTTTATTTTGCCCTTAGCGGTTGGTTAATAGGTAGTTAAAATCATGATTATAAACGCACAAAATACAGAGCAGCCAGATTGGACTAGAGAGCAGCCGAGGAAATTTTGGGATCCTAGTCGTAAATTATTAAGAACGATTAGGCAATACCAGCAATGTGCACAGTCAAAAAACATAATAAGTCGTAAAGTACTGACTAAATGGGTTGTGATTAAATATCGTTTTTGGTCAGTAATAACCGGCGCTGAAATAGATCTGAGGTGCCAAATCGGGGGTGGCTTATTATTACCTCATCCCAATGGCATTGTTATTCACCCAAATACAATCATTGGCAATAACTGCCTTGTTTTTCAACAGGTCACTATTGGTACTAATGGCAAAAGTCCTATACCACCAACCATATCCGATCATGTTGATATTGGCGCAGGCGCAAAAATATTAGGGGATATTACTATTGGATATTTAGCTAAAATTGGAGCGAATGCGGTTGTGACTAAAAATGTACCAGCAAGATCAACAGCCGTTGGCATCCCGGCAACGATTAAGACAAATAAAGGAGCAGTTTACAATTATGCTTACAGCCATCTTAGAAATTAAAATTAATGGTCGACTGATTTTCACTTTAATTGCGTTTTTATTATCTGTTTTAAGTTTTTCTACATATGCCTCACTGCCCAAAAACTCTGAAGGTTGGACGATTTTCACCCCTTCTGAAGATAGTTTTATTGTTTATGTTAGTGATAACGGCAATGATGAAACAGCAAAAACATACACTAAAAAAGAGCTTGGTAATTCGCCGTTTACCCCTCCTGGAAATATGACATTACATTCATTTAAAACATTTAAGGCTGCGTTTGAAAAAACCAGAAAAAATAAGCCTGATTGGATATTGGTTAAGAGGGGTGATACTTTTTTTGAAAGCATTAAAGTTAAAAATGGAAAAAGCTTAACCGAGCCATTTTTAGTGGCTGCCTATGGCGAAGATAAATCCAATCCAACATTTAATACTGGAGATAAAGTAGCACTACAAATTTGCTGTAGGTCATTCAGGTTTATTGCAATACAGGGCTTAGATTTTAATGCGCACACACGAAATCCAAATTCAACTCATTATATTTCACCAAAAGGCAGTAGTGGTGTAAATGTTTACATAGGCGATGACCATTTAGGTAATGGTTTACTAATAGAGGGGAGTCGATTTAATTTTTACACTGGTAATATTGTGCAAGGCCCAGGTACATTAAAAAATATTATTATTAGGCGCAATTCATTTTTTGACTCTTACTCAACAATTTCACATAGTCAGGGACTTTATGCCCACGACGTTAGCCTTAAACTTGAAGAAAATATTTTTGACCACAACGGTTGGCTGGTTCAGGCAAGTGATATTGCAGGTAAAGAACAAGGCGCAGCCACTATGTTCAATCATAATACCTATTTTGCTGATACCAATGACGTTGAATTTATTAATAACATATTCATTAGAAGCGCTAGCATGCACAATAAATGGACAGCTAATAAAGGCACACATAGCTCAAGTGACATAATCATTAAAAATAACCTCTACATTGATGGGGAAATCGGCATAAGCGCAGGGGGTAATAAGGCCGGTGCGTATCGTTTTAAAAACTATCAAATTACTGACAACGTCATGTTAAATATTGGCCATAGTCAACCAACAGGCAGAACACTCGGTTGGGGACTTGAAATTAAGGACTGGGACGGTGGTATTGTAAAAAATAATTACTTTCTGAATCAGGTAACACCTCAAGTAAATAATACCTATGGCATTAAAATTACAGGCACAACCAAAAACGTTCAAATAGAAAACAACAAATTTGATAACTTATTTAATGCCAACGCCATAGTACTCGATACTGGTGGTAGCAAAGAAAATATAGCCATCAACAATAACCAATTTTCATTTAAAGAAAATGGTGGGGCATTAATAAGAGTGGAAAAGGATTTAGTCGGGTATTCATTTAAAGATAATCAATATTTCCATGAAGCGGGGCCAAAAAAAACGTACGTTAATAGCACCTCAAGTGTATCTTTTTGGCAAACAATATTTCTATTCTCTAAAAACACTAGTTTTGACGAATGGATCACGTTAACCAAAGGCTTAGAAAGCCAATGGCAAAAACCTAATGTGTTAAAAACAAAAACTATCGAAACTTACTTAACAAGCCTCAATAAAAACCCATCTATAGATGAATTCATTTATGAAGTTAGAAAGATGTCGTTCAAAAATTGGGATGAGCGGTTTACAACACAAAAAATAAACGCCTATATAAAATCATCTTACTAGCAAGGAACAAGCACATTAATGAACAGTAAATTAAAAATAGGTGTTGTCATAATCGGGCGTAATGAAGGACAACGTTTAATTAAATGTTTAGATTCAACTCTATCTGAAAATACATATGTTGTTTATGTAGACTCCAACTCAAACGATAACAGTGTCGAAAATGCTAAAAATGCGGGTGCTGATGTTATCAATTTGGATATGTCTAAACCCTTCAGTGCCGCTAGGGCCAGGAATACAGGCTGGCAGTTTTTACTAGCACACTATCCTGACATTGAATTCATCCAGTTTATTGATGGCGATTGTGAATTACAAAGTACTTGGCTTAAACAAGCCCATGATTTTTTAATTGAACATACACAATACGCCATTGTGTGCGGCAGAAGAAGGGAGCGTTACCCCAACGCCAGCCTTTACAATCAGTTTTGCGATGATGAATGGAATACGCCGGTCGGCGATGCTTTAGCCTGTGGAGGCGATGCCCTAATACGCGCTCAATGTTTAATCGAAGTTGATGGGTATAAAGATTTTTTTGTGGCCGGTGAAGAGCCTGAAATGTGCTATAGGCTGCGACAAAATACTTGGAAAATATATCGCCTTGACGAAGAAATGACCTTGCACGATGCTAATATCACAAAGTTTTCACAATGGTGGAAACGCGCTAATCGCGCCGGTTTTGCTTACGCCTTATCGGCCAAAGAACACGGTAAAGCTAGTGAGAAATTCGGTGTGCGCAGAGCATTACGCTCGTTAATTTGGTCAGGGTTATTAGGTTGTATTTTATTTTTAAGCATCATTGAGCCTGTTATGTTATTTGCGCTATTAATTTACCCATTACAAATCATAAAAATATTTTTAAAACAAAAAGATAAGTCCCTTTATGGTTTTAAATCGTGCGTTTTTCTGATGCTCAGTAAATTACCTGAGGCACTTGGGGTATTAGAGTTAGTGATAAAAACATTCAAAAAACAAGATTACACCATCATTGAGTATAAATAACATGTTGCCCTTGCCGAATACCAATATAGACACACTAATTGTCACGGTTAATTATAAAACCTCCGCCTTAGTGAAGGACTTAATAGCCAGTTTAACACCAGACTTAACCGCGCTAGGCCATACCCATATGGTTATTGTTGACAACGCATCCGGTGACGACTCTGTTGGATATCTTAATAAGTATATTAATGACAACAACCTTGATTGGGTTACGGTGATCGCCAGTGAAAATAATGCTGGCTATGCATCGGGTAATAATTTAGCCGTTAATAGTGTGCTAGAGAAAAAAGTTACATTTAAACGTGTTTGGTTTTTAAACCCTGACACTAAAATAAAAGCAGGCGCGGGTGCAGAGCTTATCAAGGCGATGAATAAAAACGATTTGCAAATAGTGGGCAGCAGACTTGAAGATGCCGATGGCACATTACAGTGCTCTCACTTTAACTTCCCCGGTATATTAAGTGAGCTATCTTCAGGCTTAAGATTAGGTGTTTTTGATAAACTGCTAAAAAAACACTTAGTCAGAACAGAACCTAGCAGCTTACCTGTGCAGACAGATTGGCTTGCGGGCGCCTCCTTTATGGTGAGCAATGAGTATATTAATAAAATCGGCTTAATAGACGATGCTTACTTTTTATATTTCGAAGAATTAGACTTTTGCTTACAAGGTCATCGTAACAACATGCCTTGTTGGTACATCCCCTCGAGTAGAGTATATCATGCAGTCGGCGCGGCAACAGGCATATCCGACCACCGTAAAAAAGCACCACGGCGCCCACAATATTGGTTTGATTCAAGGCGCCGTTTTTTTCTTAAAAATTATGGAGTGCTGAAGCTAATCTGTTGTGATTTAGCTTTTATTATGGGGTACGCAATATGGTTGATGCGCAGTAAAATCACGAACAAAACCGCCTTAACCAAAGAGCCACCTTATTTTTTGAGTGATTTTATTAAAAACTCTTTCTTATTACGTGGCTTTTCACTGCAGAATAAATAATGACACTATTTAAACAAATTAAAGATGACTGGGTGAATCACGGTAAAGACTGGACTAAGCCTGGTTTTAGAGCCTTGGCGTATCACCGTTTTGGTAACTGGCGCATGGCCGTCAAACCTAAAATACTCAGAGCGCCGCTGTCTATTTTATATCGTTTTTTATACCGTAGAGCCCGCAACCTTTACGGTATCGAATTACCTTACACAGCACAAATAGGGCAGGGCGTAATCATAGAGCACCAACACGGCGTTGTTATTCACGGTAATGCGGTCATTGGTAATAACTGCATTATTAGGCAAGGTGTAACTATAGGTAACAGATACATGGACAGACCCACTGAAGCCCCTGTTATGGGTGATAATGTGAATATTGGTGCGGGTGCCAAGTTACTGGGTAACATCACTATTGGTGACAATGTCAACATAGGGGCAAATGCTGTCGTAATAAATAGCTTTCCTGCAAATAATATTGTTGTAGGGATACCAGCAAAATCATTAATATTGAGGAAAGATTAATTATGAAAGTAGGAAAAATAATGTACGCTGCTGGACCTGGTGATGTAGTCAACACCTTTAGACATTGGGAGGTTGGGATAGATGACCCATCACAATTTTCAGTCACATATTCAGGACAGTTTTACGATACGTGTAAAAAACTTAATCTAAATGGAGTAGTAATTTCTTCTAACCCTAGGAAAGATAAAATCTGTACGGATCGATTTGTAATAAAAAACTCACCGCTTCTTTTTAGAAGTAAAGACGTGAGGGGTATGTTGTACACGTTATTGCACATCTACAATGGCTTAGTTATCGTTTTTAATGCACTAAGATATCGAGTTGATACGCTAATAGTCGCAGATGGCACATCATATTGGTTTGTGTTTTCAATTCTGAAATTATTTAAAATAAAATTTATCCCTACTATGCATTGTGTTCTTTGGCCTCCTTTTAAGAATATTAATAAAAAACAAAAAATGCTCTTAAAGCTTAGCTCTTACACACTGCAAAAACACACTAAATCTATATTAGTTGTTTCTGAAGATATTCGAAATCAAGTAATTGAGTTAACAGAAAAAAAAGATAATATTTATATAAGTAGCTTACCAAAATACAGGAAAACTGCGTTTCAAAATATAAAGAGTGCGAATTGGAATAGCCAAAATTTTGTTGTTTTGTTTGTTGGACGGATAGAAATCAATAAAGGGGTAACTGACCTCCTAGATATAGCAAAAAAATTCCAAGACATTAAAAATAATAGAATAAAATTTCATATTTGTGGTGAAGGCAGCGCATTAACCCTTATCGAAAATAAAATCAATGAAATGAGCCTTCAACAATCTGTAAAACTACTTGGTCACTGCACAAAAGAAAAATTAGCGGAACAATATAATTTAGCTAATTGCGTTATTGTGCCAACTAGAACTTCTTTTATTGAAGGTTTGAATAAAGTGGTTATAGAAGGAGTATTAGCTGCAAGGCCCATAGTTACATCTAAGGTTTGCCCTGCAATGAACTTAGTTACAGAAGCTGTTGTGGAGGTTCAAGCAGATAGTGTAGATAGTTACTATCAAGCAATATTAAAGCTACTAACAGATGAAGTATTTTATAAAAGTAAAATTAAAGGATGTATACATAACCAAGATAAACTATTGCAAAATAATGTATCTTGGAGCGAAAACTTGTCTAAGGTATTAAAGATATGAATTATCAATATTATAGTTTTTTAAATAGAATTAAAAGTACGAAGATGACAATGAGTAGCCAAAAAAGTTTGCAATTTATTACGATAGGTGTTCTTTTAATTCCGTCCTTATTACTTAGCTTTTCACTACAAAATAAATAATGACAATATTAAAAAAAATTAAAGATGACTGGGTGAATAACGGCAAAGACTTGACTAAGCCTGGTTTTAGAGCCTTAGCGTAGCAATGTTTTGGTAACTGGCGCATGGCCGTCAAACCAGCACTTTAAGAGCTCCGCTGTCTATTTAGTATCGTTTCTTATACCTCAGAGCACTTAGTCTTTATGGTATTGAGCGGCCTTATAGTGCTCAGATAGGCCAAGGTATGATAATAGAACACCAACACAATATAGTGGTGCATGATAATGCGGTTATAGGCAATAACTGCATTATTAGGCAAGGTGTAACTATAGGTAACAGATACATGGACAGACCCACTGAAGCCCCTGTTATGGGTGATAATGTGAATATTGGTGCGGGTGCCAAGTTACTGGGTAAAATTACTATTGGTGACAATGTCAACATAGGGGCAAATGCTGTCGTGATACATGACGTGCCACAAAATAGTTTATATGTGGGTTTTCCTAAAAGTATCAAAGTATAAAAGAATAAAAGAATAAAAGCATAAACCTTAATGACAGGCGCGTAGAAATGAAAATATTGAAAAATATTTTATACAAAAATATCAAATACAAGAATTGGTACTTAAAGCTATGTAAACCATCACCGACACAATATGCCGAGTATTTAAAACATCATAACATTCTGTATTCAATGGGCAGCGATTGTTATATTTTGCCCAGTGCGAATATAACAGACCCGTCTTACGTTAGGATGGGTAATAACGTAATGCTAAGTGAGTGCACCCTCTTAGGCCATGATGGCTCAATACGTATGTTAAATATCGCCTATAATAAAAAACTCGATAAAGTAGGTAAAACAGATATTAAAGACAATGTATTTATAGGACATGGCGCGATCATTATGCCAAATGTTACGATAGGACCAAATGTAATCATAGCGGCTGGTAGTGTTGTTACTAAAGATGTAATAAGAGGAACAGTTGTTGCGGGTGTGCCAGCAAAAGAGATTTGTAAAATAGATACTTTAGTCAATAAGATTGAAAATTACACAAATAATGTCCCCTGGGGTAATCTAATCAAAAGTCGCAAAGGCGCATATGACGCTAATATTGAAAACGAACTTAAACAATTGAGAACACAATATTTTTACGAGAGCTAAAATATATTAGTTATCCTCTTCGTTTTCGCTCAAGGGACAACAGTACTATGGTAATCTATCTATTGGGTTAGCGCTTTATTTTCAAGATTCTACCCGCTCGTTTGAATGTGTTTTTACGTGTAATGCTATAACCATAAATCACAAAGAATCTCGAACTGTACCCGCACTCACAGCAATCGAAAATCAAGAGACAGGTGTTATAAGTTAAACCATGACCGCAGCAAAACTCGTTATTTTAAAACACATTATAAATTATTTACTAAGCAGGGTGGAATAAAGTGAAAGAGAAAAAGGAAAATAAAAATAAAAATAGAATCCCTGATTCCATCATCATAGGCTCAGCAAAATCAGGTACTACCTCCTTGTGGCATTATCTAAATGCACACCCTGATGTTTTTATGTCTACACCAAAAGAACCATGTTACTTTGATGAAAGTGTAAATTGGTATAGAGGTATTGATTGGTATAAATCATTATTTGAATGTGCGGATGAAGGCCAAATTTGCGGAGAAGCATCAACAAATTATACGAGATGGCCGCAAGTAAATGGAGTACCAAAGAAAATACATTCATTATCCCCAAATATGAAGCTTATTTATGTAATGAGAAATCCGATTGCTCGTTCATATTCTCACTATATTCATAGATGGACAAAAGAGATAAATCCAGGGAAACCTTTCAGTGAAAATTTTGAAGAGTTTTGTAAAAAAGATCCTATGTGCATCGACAGTAGTTTGTACTACGAACAATTGGAACAGTATTTAAATTATTTTTCAAAGGAACAGATTCTAACTGTAATATTTGAAGAGTTAGTGAATAATCCTGAAAAAGTATTACCTGAAATATATGATTTTATTAATATAAAAAATAAAAAAGTTGAATTGAAATTATCTGTTGAAAATATGAATAAAGAATTCAGAACTGGCAATGCAAAAAATTCGCTAAGTATTGAATTAAAAAAGAATAGGGTAATTAGGGTTTTAATGAATATCGCACCAACTTTGCTGAAAGATTTTGTTTACAACCGAATTTTACTAAAAACCAAAATAATTAAATTAAGAAATAAGGAATTTGAACCTCAAAAATTAAATTCAGAACAAGTTAAAAAATTGAATCTCATATTTAAAGAGCCTAATAAACTTCTTTCAGAAAAATATAATATTGACACTGAAAAATGGTGGTAACGGTGTTTTTGAAGAGGCGTTGTTGATCAAATCAGACTTGCTGCCGCAACACCCCCACCCCATTAACAGATTAGCTGATTTCCTGTCTTACAGGCATACCTAGGATTCAGGTTTTGTTTAACCTGACGTTGAGCAGACAGGTATTGATAATTTTGATTTAGCTGTAGCCCAATAGAAACGGGCACTGATTTTTAAAATGTATCGTAAATAAGAAAAAATAAATTTTATTTTTTGCTGTTTTTTTAGCCGTAAAATTTCAACCCTTTAAAATAAGGGGCTACAGAGCAATTAAATAGACATTTTTCGATCTGCTCTGATCAATGTCAGTTTAACGCCCACACTCCTGATAGAACCTCAGCCACCTGCCCGTTATTCACGAAGTGACAATTCCCCACTAATGAGCTGTTTGTTTGTATCTATGTAAGCGCGTAACTAAGCAGTTACGCCAAGGCTGAGGCGTAATCTAGCTGTACATTCCACGGCATTAACGCCGTTAAGTCTGATTTGTCATCTAAGTTTGGTAGCGTCTTGAACAAGTGGAGGAAGTAATAATACGGATTGATGTCGTTCGCGCGGCAAGTCATCACGATACTATAAAGGAAGTACTGACAGGACAGCCATATTAACTAACAACCAAAAAAAATAGTTTTGCAATTTATTACGACAAATATTTTTGTAACTCTATCCGTCATAAAATTCTATTAAACGTAAAAATTACCAATGTTGTAATTAATAAATAAAACCCAAGTTTTTTAGCTATGTTTAATAAATCCAATTTAATATAAGTATTAGCCAAAATTATAACAATGGGTAACCACATCAATTGCGCAATAAACATCCCATAGAGAGATCCCCACATCCCATAAAACTTAAAACCCAAAAAAATTCCCGGTAAATACAAAACCAATAGACTAAAGTAGGCTAGCATATGACGAAACGAGTCCCCTCTAGCAAGGAACACTGGAATTAAAGCAAAGGAAACCACCTGGAAGAATGACGCAACAGCCAACAACTGTACTATTTTGCCTGCATTATGAAATGATGATGGGTATAAAAATCGAATAATAAAATCACCTAAAATTGCAAGGCAAGCAACAATAGGAAACATATAAAGTAAGATCTTTTTTAACAAATCATTAAATTTTTCATTAAAATCATCAGGATTGTCGTTGAATGATTTAGCTAGAAATGGCATTAAAATGTTGCCACTCAATGCAGCTAATATACTGATTGGGATCTGTGTAAACATCGCCGCTAAATTATATAAACCCATTTCTGTTTTAGTGATCAAACCGCCTAAGAGAAGTCTGTCACCATTACCAATTAAAAAGTGAAATATAGTAGCAAATAACAGCCATTTACCTAACTTGAATATATCTTGTAATGCAAACTTATCTAAGCGCAAACGATTTTTAGGTTGTGTAAACAATGAAAAACTTAATAATGTATTTAATAAGGCACCGCACAAACTCCCAATAACTATCGCCCAAATATTTTTATAATACAAAGCTAAAACAATCACTACTAACAGAGAAAAAGTTTGCGTTAAAACCTTCAATATCACTAATTTTTTTACTTTTAAATCTCTTGTGTATAAGTGAATATGCACTGAAGCAAAGCCTTTAAAAATTAGCGCTAAACTAGCAATAGGTAATAAGCTTTTTAATAATGGTTCATCGAAATAGTTTGCAAGGGGATCTGTAAATAGGTAAAGAAGTAACCACAATATAAATCCTCTAAATATTTGAACTGTCCATGCAGTCTCAAAAAAATAAGCTTCCCTACCTTTAGGATTTTGGATTAAAGAAGATCTCACCCCAACTTCTGAAATCATCTCCATACCTACCAACAATGCAGTCACAATTGCCATGGTACCGAAAATTTCTGGTAAGAATATTCGCGTCAAGATAAGGCTACTCGTCATACGGAGTACCATCTCTGAACCAAAACCTGCAACAGTCCAAATAGATCCTTTCATTACACTAGAAAGGTTTTTCTTAATAATTGAGTTTATTTTATAGAACATCAAATCTCTGATATGTATATGTTAAAGGTATGAGTAAGCAAACAAGTTCAGTTAAAAAAACATTAATTAACTCGTTTTTGCAGTAGGATAATTATGCTGTTTGTTTAGTTTATGATTTGTAACATATCCACCCAAACATCCGCATAAATACCAAAGCCAGCTGCTGTTTAGTGATGAATTAGGTATTTGATCAAAAAGAGCCCCCGCTAAAATTAATGAAAATCCCGCATAAATAGTTTTTTCATTTAAAGTGCTAGCTATACCCTTCAATTTACTGATTGCAGGCAAAATAAATAAGCCAAACAAAGCATAAAAATACACAGCGCCGTATTGACCGTAAACAATTAGCCAATAACCGTCGGAAACACTATCCGCTAAGCGATTTCTCGCCCAACTCCCCCAACCAATCAACACTTTTTCGTAAGCATGTGCCAACATTGCTTTTTCGTGGGTAAACCTAAAATCAAGCGAACCTGCTTTATCAGTATTAAAATCATTAATAAAAGCAATAATCCCCTCATAAGGCACTAATCCTAAAATAGATAAGGTTGGATACAATAAAAAAACAGCAACAATAGTTTTAACAATGATTTTTTGCATCGAATTGAATAGAAACAGTATGCTCGCCGCAGCAATAATGGTTAAAATAATAGCGCCAACAGACTTTGATGCCATTAATACTAAAAACAAGTAACCAAAAATAAATATATTACGTGTTTTTTCCTGTTGTGTGCCTATCTTGACTTGAATGGCTGCCGCACAAACACACACAAATAGAAAGGTTGCCACTAATAAACCATGGCCCATAAACACAACCGCCCGGAAACCATCAAACCTTTTTTGTTGTGCAAATTCATGGGGGAAAAAACCATATACCCATGAATGTAATTGTGGGCTAATGCGGATTTCGAATAGAACAGGAATTGAATACACTAACCCCGCAATAACGAGTAAACGAACGACCTTTGCTAGGTCATCAACGTTTTTAACTATACTAATTGCAATTAAAAAGGGTAGCAGCTCTAGATATTGAGCAAGCACTTGACCAACAGCGTCGTATAAAGTTAAGCCCGGCATCCACCTAGCACCATTAAACATGGGCTCTTGATTAAAAAACACATTTAATAGAGGGATAAATAGCAACAAACCGATTAATGTTTTTTGAAGATTATTAGCACCAAAAAATGCTATTTTTTTATGCTTAATCACCATACAGCCTATTAATGCTGCAATAGCACTAATTTCATCTTTTCCTA
>Ga0209712_10003519_pt1 | contig 12674 bp, 12 predicted proteins | sample ArcOceMetagenome_FD_187443 | JGI IMG/M metagenome (GOLD analysis project Ga0209712, IMG submission 187443) | Marine eukaryotic phytoplankton communities from Arctic Ocean - Arctic Ocean - Greenland ARC118M Metagenome (SPAdes) (version 2) | ecosystem: Environmental > Aquatic > Marine > Oceanic...
TCTGGTGATCACGCTGCTCGCTCCCAGTGAATAGAAAAATGATATTATTTCAGTTAGGATTAACCTTAGCCTGCTCATCTTCTCTATTGGTAGTAAATTCTTTCATGCTAGCAACGAATGATCAAAGAGCAACAAGAACTGCTGCTGCTACTACTATTAATAGTATTCAACATGGCAAAATGTTTGAACTCCACTCCACCGCGGACGACGATTCGGAATTATTCGAAAGCATCATAACAAACGAATTGAAGTCAGCATCTCAAGAAGAAGAAGAAGATGTTCTCATGGAAATAGCATGGCGTTCGAAAAAGGTTGAACTGGAAGAAGCAAATACTCGACGCTTTCAGAAAAGGCTCAAATCCAAACCCTGGAAACTTCCCTATGAAGTCGCAAGTATATGGGTACAGAAGAATCTTGGTGTTGACACAAAAGAAGAATTCTTTGATTTCGTCGCTAATGGAAATGTGCGAACTCCCTATATTCCCAAAGAGCCAGAGAAATATTATTCGGCTAATGGCACTTGGATCTCTTGGGATCATTTTCTCAAAGGCTGAAGGCTGAACATGAATAGAGGCAACAAACAGGAGTGCCATTGGATTTATAGCATGATTCTGGAGGTTGTATCATTGCAAGGAATGAGTACATTTAAACAGTGCAAATCAAAATATTCATGTCACGGTAGGAAAGAATGCTCTGTTCCAGTGTTGGTACGCAAATGAATGTACTGAATGAATTAATAATTGTAGAATTATCGACGCTTGCGGCTTGCGGGTTGGTTCTCTTCCAGAAAGGTTTGCAAATTGCAAAGTATCATATATACATTGCAATAGAGGAAGAGCACTCAATGCTAAACATATTCAACTTGCATACACTATGACAATTGATATATTTGTTGTTGAGTATTTCCTTCTCGTCCTTGTATCATAGTACTACTGTATCATAGTCCTGCATAGTCCTAGAACTGTCCTAGACTACCTACCAGGTAAAACAGTGGTAAAACTATGAAATCACCTTTTGCGATGGAAGAATAATAATATTCAATTCTATATTCACCAGTCAGTATTCAGTATGAACACTGTTAAAGTTACCACATCAAAAATGAAGGATCTCCATAACGATCAAATAAATTTGAATGTTGTATCGGTACTACAGCAGTACTAGTATCCTATTGTATGATACGAAGACGCGAAAGATCGCAATATACTCATTGATCACAAACTCACAAACTCATCAATACTATCGATGTAAGCATCGTGGGATGGGGAGACAAAAGACAAAAGATGATACACAAAATACGGTACTAGAAATTGTCAGCCAGAAATAGCTTTGGCGTCGTCACAGGACCTCACAGGAAGACTACTATCAACAGGGCTCCCAGAGTTGCCAAAGAATCCAATGCTCAAAACTAAAAATATGGAATGATAAAATTCCTGTGGTGACGAGAACCATGTGTGTTCCAACAGTATTCCAACCTCAAACCTGGATGTGACAGAGCGACCATGTGTATCGCAAAGAAATCTAGCCGTTTTTGCGTACCAATTATTTTAGTCAGATTCTGCTACTATGCATGTTTACGGTGTTCTTACCTCGTGTTGAAGCATGTTTGCAAAGAACAATCTTCCGTCGCATTTTTTTCATGTGCCAGATCACCAACAAATCCAAACCACAAACACAAAAGGTTGGATTCTTTTGCATCATTCATTGGTTATATTTATAATATCATAGGGATGCATAGCATACCACTACTTGGAACTCACAACATTGTTTGAAATGGAAACGATCGAAATTCTTAATCTAAGTTTATTGATTTTCAACGGTAATGTAGACGGTCGCATGGATGTTTGGGTACAGTCCGCCAACCTTTTTCTGTCGCATAACGAACCTCAGTAGTATCTCTCGATCGAAAATTATCGAGCAGGAACTCTTGAAACTCCAATTATTGTGTAAATATCTGATGAATTTTGGTAGGCTGGAGAAAAAATAGATGTGCGACAGTTCCGCGGGAAAGTTGATTCTGACAATTCACGGATCAAGTCACTTGAGCATTAGACGCCATGGGGGTCCAACATAATTCAACAACCACCCAACATATCTCGTACTTCATCGTGTTGCGATGGATTCCAATTCAAACATGACACGTCTGTGGAAATAATTTAATTCTTCATGGGAACTGAGTAAATAGCCATATCTCATAATTAAATTTCTCTTTGTTTCACGAAGTAGCGTTAACCAAAGTCAGTAAAATGACTATATCGATCTTGTGGGACCCTCCTCTCGACCTTGCACAAGACCTCGCAAGCATATTCGTGGGTTCAACCATAACTATAAGACTTCCCAATTCCATCAAAGTAGTTGAAGCAAACACTACACTACACTACACTACTGTCATCATGAGCATGAAAAGCGAAACGGAAAACAGCGTGAGCTCCTGTGAAGTATCACCCAATGAAAATGACGTTGTCTCTGGCAGAGGGAGTGGAGCTAACAAGCACAAGGGAAACCTCCACTTCCGCAACATGATCAAAGATAACAAAACCTATTATTTGAGTCTGAGCAAGAATCTCAAGATGGGAGTCGCACGTCAGATCTATGATGATATCACGAGCCTGGACCCTCCTGGTCGTTTCTTGCAGAAGAACCCCGAGACTGATACCTGGTTTGAGATAAAGAGCGATCGCGCTCTAGAGAAGATCAGCCAGGCTCTGAGAGAGAAGCCACATGCGAAGAAGCTTGACCATCCCCATATGCACAACAGTGAGGCAATGTCCATGCAGCCGTTGATCTCGGATAAATCTGACGGTCTTCGTCGTGGGAGTAATAACTTCAATTACCCTTCGCATCAAGGTTCCTCTTCTCAGCAGTATGTCGATATGCATCAAGGTCCAGTTCCAGGTTCACGTCCAGTACAGGGTCAGCATTCTAGTATGCAGATGCAAATGATGGGTGGTCCAGGTCCAATGCAGACAAGTCAAGGAATGTCGCCTATGCACAATGCAATTCCTCTGCCTATGCCTCCTCCTGTAAGTGCCCCTATCAGTGTCAGAGTAGTCCAGAGCCAGCCTTCTTCCTTTGGTCAGGAACCTCAATATTATGACATGAGAGGGACCTCGACCTCGGGCAATTCCATGTACAGCCAGCAGCAAATGCCTCAACAATTCCAAAATCAAGGTCCTGCTTCTGTTGCCATGCAAGCAAGATCTTCGTTTCAGCAGCAGCAGCAGCAGCATAACAACCATAACCAATATCCACCAAATCAGCAAATGCAGCAGCAGCAGGGACCAGCTCCTTATCCCAGTATGAACACTGTCATTACTAAAGTCGTTTATACAGATACTCAAGGTCGTGTGCTTCAAGAAGGCCCTCCTAGATCCCAAATGATGCCGGCTACCGTTCAGACCGTTTACACCGAGATTCCCTCCATCCCTGAAGTTCCAAGAGAATATCTAGGAGATGGGAGAGTGAGTTATGTGAATGCTGCTGCTGCTCCTCAGCAGTGTGGCCCGGCATACTCGCATTCGCCTATGCGTCAGCAACAGGGACATTTCAATGGTCGCCAGCATCAACAGCATCAACATAAACATCAACTGTCGTACCAGCAGCAGCAGCAGCAGCATCATGGTCAGTCTTATTCGTCACAGGGACAAATGCACCAACCCTCCTACATGTCATCTGGTATGCAGCAGCAGTATCCTCGTTATGCCAGAGAGGAAATTGTGGACTTGAGCAGGGCATCTCCGACCTATGGAGACGATTCGAGGTACATAGTGCGAAAAACTTCTTCGGTAGGATCGCAATCACACTCACACTCACAATCGTCATCCTATGAGAATGCCAAAAAACGTGGTCGCTCAGAGTACTCCTCTGAACAGACCCCTAGGGATACCGCCAAGCGCCATCAGTTTTCCAGTTCTAGGAGGAATAGTGACCCTCCTGGTGATGATACATTGCCCAAGACAAAGGTGCCCCTCACGTTGAAAACCAATAATTTCAACAAGGGAGAGAATACGCCTGTGCCTCTTGTTTCTCCTCTCCACGATGACAAGAAAAATCTTTTGAGTGATGCTGAAGAGGAAGAGGCAGCGGCAGCCAAAAAGGATAGTGCAGGTTTGAATACTTTGTCCACGGCTGCTTCGATGCTATCAAAGCAGTAGGCAGTGGGCGGTCTGGTTGTTGCAATGTAGCAACTTTTTTAATTCTTGGCGAACGTCGCTCTTTTTCATAATTGACAGCCATTCCATACACCAAACACCAAATCATAAAGAACGGATGAAGAACCCGTTATCGTTAGCAATATTCGAGAGAATACAAATTCAAAATCATAACATCTGATCTATACAATTCCATAATACGACGGTCAGACATAATAATTAATAAGAAAATATACGATTCAAAAAGTCTAAAGAGTTGAACTTTCAACTGTATCATGAAACTTGTAAATAGTCTTTGCTATTTCAGTTCGAGAATGTGTCTATGCTTTATGATATATGCTATATGCTATGCTAGCAAAGATTGTACTGCTCGCTGAGCAATCTCCGCACATTGACTGGGAGATGTTTCACAACTTCATTCCACTTATCACCAAGACTGACTTTCAATTGATGTAAAAACGTACCCAGCTTGTGATGGAGATCAGCGTGATCTGCAGGGAAGGGAATAAATGAGTAGTCTCCAGCAAGAATTGTCGGTGAAAAATTTCCACTCGGAATATGCCATGACAAGATTGCAAATAAAAGCGCAGTGATAGTTTGATCCACGTCGGGTGACGCCTGTTCGATGCTATTGGGATTTGCTTGGATGGCAAGAAGTAATCCCTCAAATGCATCCACACGTTCCAAGGCATCGCTGATCTTCGCGCAGCCATTCAACCACTGTAGCAAGAATCGAGGAAGATCGTTTGATACGAAGGATGGATTTACTTTTGCCATTCGACCCATCGCCGTTGAGGCGTTTTCAATCAATCCTGTCATGGGATTGTCTTCTCCGCCGTATGCAGATCCCATGATGATCGAAATCAAATTCTGAACAATTTCAACTGCATATGGTTGAAGGGCTGCCGGGTTACCTATGCATTGAAGAAAGATCTCTCCTAATGCCCAAACTGCATTATTACATACTGATGGATACATAGGATCAATGCATGCAATTGCTTCTGTGATTAATTGGGCCATGCCGTCCTGCATAACTACAGGGCACTGCCTCGCGATATCTCCCATGAGAGCATATGCGCTCATTCTAACCCCTTCTATCTCATGTCCCACCAAGGTACAAAAGATTGTCAAGAAGTGATCCTTGTACTTAGCACTGCTGGATACCAATGCGGCAAAATTCGTTTGTAAACCTTCTACCAGTCCATCTAAAACATCAGTAGCACAAACCATGGGGTCAGCATCTTCGTCAGAGTAGTAATCGTCCACACTCAGAATCATCATTGCAGCATTGATTGTTCCCATGGCACATTCAAATGTTTCCAATGCCCAAGGCTGATAGCTCATTCCAATGCTCATGGAAATCGATGCTATACTTTCCATAAGTGGCAAAAGAACTCTATCCATTGGATTTGCCTTTGCTTTTTCACTCCAAATATGGAGCAAGGGAGGAATGTAAATACTTGGCAAATTGCCTTCGCCAGTTGCTGGTCCAATCGTTTCTGCAATGGCACCAAAAGTCTCCAATGTCACCAACAAGGATCTGGTATGATGCCGGTCCAAGGCAGCCACCATAGTTCTGTATACGGGTTCAAGGTACGGAATGATCAAGTCCTGTACATTTTCCACCAAGACTCCAAGCGCAGAACAAGAAGCCATTTGAACCTTTCGGTTGCGATCGAGCATACGTCCTACAATCCCTTCAGTCATTTGACGTATCAAAAGCGGTTGCTTCCCTGACGCCGTTTCCTCAGCAGCCCACATGGAATATTTTGCCAAAGTCCAACAACTAATACACACAACCTGCGGCAATGTATCCGAGCCCGTCACTTGATTCATCAAATATGGATGCAATTGCGGAAGATGATCATACATTTCCTCTGCACACCCTTCTTCCATAGCTCCCAATGCCAAAATCCCCGCTTCTCTCACCCACGGATCGGCATGCGACAGACACTCCTGTAAAACCGGCAATATCACCGACAATGTAGTCGTTGGAGGAAATACTGATGATAAACCATCCAACGATGCTGCAGAACAGGTTCTCAACGACCAATCCTTGCCATCGTCATAATTGTCGTCTTCATCATCGTCATCTTCATCGCTCTCGTCACCGTTTTTCCCCTTCGAGGCCTTGGAGCGGTGAAACACCGGAGCCACATCCTGAACCCGATCTTCCAATTGTCGCTCATCCATGGCGTTCATTTCCATCAATTCCTCTTTCTTTTCTTCCGAGTATACCATTGATTTCACAAGCGTTGGTAATAATTGAGACAGGATGGATTCAATCGCCGCAACCATTTCAGCAGTCACCATGCCTTCGTCAAAGGATGAAAATACAAGCCAGAATTCGCATGCTTCCAGTGCAACATCTTCATTTTGATCACTGGTTGCTGTGAGCATGAATTGAGACACGGGAACCATGTGATCGTGGAGGAATTCCGGTCGAACAGATAGTCTATCAGGTGCAATATATCACAGGAGGATCAAGTAAGTTACAGCCAATCCAATCCACGCACGCAATGCAAATGAAAATCCTTCCCACAAAAAAGAACTTACAAAGTGACAATTGAACGACAAACATACTTCCTCACATCCACCCCCTTATCTCCCGCAAGAGCACTCAAAACCCCTAGGAAATCATTCATTTGCGCCACCAAACTCCCGGGCATAACCTTAATCATGTAAACGCAACACTTGAGACAATCCACTTTCACCCTCGTCTCTCCGCCTCCTCCGCAAATATGTAACAATTTCAATAAAGCAGGAACAATTTTGTTGAATGCCGCCCCGCTCCCTCTTTCAAACTTTTCCGCGTCGTCTTCTAATAATTTCACCAAGGTTTGCAAACTTCCCATCAAGGCATATTGTATATCATTCGGCATGAGAGTTGTTTGGGAAGATGCATCATTTGCATTAGCATTCATGATTCCAATAGCTGATTCAAGACAATTCACCAAAAAAGGCGTAAGGATTCCCTCTCCCCATGAGTTTTCCTGAAGGGGAAGAACCTCCATTCCATCAGCAATGGATACACCACCGGCACCACTGCCACTGCCGACACTACAGCTAGAAATGATACTGCTCCCAACCCTCCTCACGCCCGCATTTGAATCAATAATACATCTGCACAAAATATGTTTGATTTCCTGCGCGGCATCGGGAAGCAATCTCATTCGCATCCCAGTTCCAGATCCAGATCCACTCTCAGTCCCGGATCCGAATGGTGGTTTGATCATTGCATTTTTGAGGAGCAATCCTGCCATTTCACGAAGTTGATTCCATCCACCAATGGGATCGTGCTTCAATTGCATGACACTGACGCCTCCATCGCACTTGGACCATTCTTGTATGCATTCTTCTGTTAATTGGTCTGGATTGGTACAAGCGAGGACGCGGGCATACTGGATGCATGTGGAGGAATAGGATATGGGAGAGGATAGTGTGGTCGTTTGGTGAGATAGTGCAGCTGTGTGGAGGGCATGGTTGGCGGGGTTGGAGAGGGAGGTGATGAGGGAGAGGATGTGTCCTGTTGGTGGTGGGATTTGGAGATTTGACTTTGTGTCCATCTTTCTTTCTTTCAATTTGTACTAATAGATAGTTATTAATATGTGGGTAGACTACTGTAAGATATACTGGTGATGGAAGGTGGTAGATAGGTACCACAAGTAGGATAGTATGATGGTATCTTGTGACTTGTGATGTGGAAGAAAATTGACTTTAGTTTTTCACTGTTTTTCTTTGGTTTTTGGTTCCCAAGAATGAGGTTATGGGCCAATAGAAAATAGCCTCGTGGATAATGGAATACTCTCCTCGTAGAAGTGGGTGAGGTTAAATGGAGTTGGGGGGTTGCAAGTAACTCTTGACCCCGACTCCGTTGTTAATAAATTAGCTGATTGATATATTTTGCCAATAATTAGACATTTGTTTATTTACGTATTAATCAAAAATTGGTAACCAGATGTAAACGCCATGCGTAGCGGTAGCAAAGAAACAGCCATTGCGCTGACGCATGTGTTCAAAACCCCTTTTCCAACTTTTTTACATTTTTTTCTAATACTCTCATTTACTTTTGATCTGATGCCTCCAAAGAGAGTCTTAAGGTGTGCGCCGCAGGCACTAGAGAGTCGGGTAGGGTTAGGCATTGGTAGAGAGTCAAGTTGCACTGCAGGTATTGGGTTGAGAGTGAAGGATTCGTTTTTGTCTTAGGCGTGTGAGAATAAAATACAGCCTAAATGCTAGAATTTGAACGGAAAATGAACGGAAATGGGGTCAATATTTACTTGCAACCCCCCAACTCCATTTAACCTCACCCGTCCAAACCCGTCTGACATTATTAACGCAGAATTGTACCAAGTCCAACTGTTTTATGCAATTTGATTTTACAACACATCACCCTGTCACAGGTTAGGAGCTCTTCGAAGACCCTCTCTCTCACTATCATCTCATAATACTAGTTCACCGACATCAGGTTTTTTTGCCCTACAATCGTTGTGTCCCAAAGTTTATCACCTATTCCGATAGCACTTTCGATCACAAGATAGAGCTTCCTCTGCATCAGAAAGCTGTTCCGACGGGGGGGGTCACTTAATCCACGTCAATTTCATAATATAAATAGCCGTTTTCCCACTAAATAATGACTGAACACAAAATCACACACGGCTTCCGTGATTTTGTTTCAACTCCAAGCCCACACCCATGTATTAGTCCCTGCACACACACATTAACTCTTCTGATCAATATATCTCTTTCCCCCCCATCAATAGTAGTAAATGACCGCAAGCTAATAAGCTAATGCCATTCTACATAATTATCTATCAATAAAACACAATATAATCACTCTCTGTCTTATCTTTGTAACTGCCCCCTTTATAATACCACACTGCGCTCTAACTAGTTCTTCAACGTAAATTTATATACGTAATATATACTCTTTAAATGCATAAATGATCCATCTTCCGTTTTCCACTTATTCCACACCACTAAAAGGAGATATTGTATAGTATGTTTCTGATCATTACACATTCATTTAATATTATTGTACACTACATTTATTTAATACTAATGCACATTCACAAGCACTCCTCATCCGAATCAATTTCCAAACGGCACAAGTCGCTTTCGTCTTCCGATTGGGTTCATTCGTAAAAAGGCTTCCGATATCTCCACGGCATAATTTCCGGCGCTGCCTCCCTTTCCTCAGCTCTCGCTTTCTTCCTTGCACGCTTTGATAGCTTCTGAAATCGCAATGGTTGCTTTTCTTCCTTTAATACTTCCACCTTTTTATAAGGCGATTTGTCTGTATTCTCCATACTTTTCTCTCCCTCCCAATCTGGGTCCCAGGTCCCATCTCTTCTCTCTGCTAATTCCCCAAGTTCTTCCCTTCAACCATTCATCATCTGCCTTCCTTACCCTTAGTTCTTCTAATTTGCCTTCCACCCATGGATCAAGAGTTCGCCTATTGTCCAACTCATCATACATATTATACCAAACCTTCCTTTTTCCGTATTCATGGTTGAATGGGTTTCAGCGTTTCCCTGATATGTATCCCTTTCTTCAATCGTATTCTTCACCCGCCACCAATCGTCCCTTTGCCTAAGCTCCACTATCTGATTCTCCTTCTTCCAAGTTACTGGGTTCATTGGGTTCATAGCTCTTATTTCTTAGTATTCATAAATAGCGCTTATTTATTGTTCCTTGTTTTTATGTGAACTGCTGGTTAGTCTTTTCTTTTTGTATGTTCTCTATTGCGTTGTTTCGCTGCAATTCACGGTGCCCTTCTCATTTGGTATCGCTAATTCTTCCGACCGTTTTTTGTACTAAATTATTAGTTCTGGCGAAGCAGATATTGGCATTTAACTCACCTACTACAAGAATCACGTCGCTATTTAATTCTCAACTGCCGATTTTCTAGCTATATTTATCCGAAGTGACGAAAATTGTCATAAGTAATTAAAATGATGAATCCCAGTGCCATATTTTAGAGAAAAAAGGAACTGGCTTGTATATTGACAACCCCAGGACCTCATTCTCCTCAGCTCTCGCAGTAAGGAATAGTCATGGATCCATCTCTGCCCAAAACCATCAGCCATGATCTCGGTTCAAACAACTACACAACGAAAAACTCCTCATCAGTTCACTCTTCTCCGCAATATCAGATAACAAAGATCACAGGCACGAGATGCTTCAAACCTTTGCTCCTCATCTTGCATCCATAATGACCCGCACCATCAACATGGAGCGCATCATTCCCATTCCTCCCTCCATCTCATTTCATCATGGTGGTAACTCTGTTATTTCAAACCATCCCTCGGTACTTACTTCTAATTTGGCAACGCGAGCCGCTAATTTGTGTCATTCATCTGTCGGATCTGTCGTTTCTACTCCACTTCGTGGCAATGGGAACGACTTATCTTGCTCCGTACAAGCAGCAGATGGTGGCATCAGCAATGTGCGAAGCGTTAAAGATGTGATGTCAGTTTCCACCAACACTTGCGACGAATCTGTTCCGAGGAGATCGACCGTCCCTTCCCCACTTCGTGGCAAGGAAGGTGGTCAATCTCATATCATTAATTTGGTAGCAGAATGCGTCCCTCGATTGTTGGACAGGGACTTGGGTAATAGTTTTGATGATTGTTGTTCCGAAAGTTCCCAAGGCGACCCGAAGAGACGTCGTATTGTGGACACAACGTCTCATATTGAAAACGATCTATCCGCAATTGAGAATTACCTGATAGCTGAGAAGAAAGATGACGACCCCCTCTCAAATCTTCCTTTCACTTGTGGTGAGTAATATTTTATTCCAAAACATCAACCAAACCACGCTAAAACTACCGGAATGATTCCCACTCTTGTTTTGGAACAGATTTTCTACATGTTTTGGATTTTCTTCAATCTCATGATATGAAAGACATGTATCCGTATGACAAGCAGTGCCTAGTTATTCTGGATCACGCCCTGCCTGCCACATCTCATCCAACCTTTATATCAAGATCAAAGTTACTGCAAAATATCATCATCTCCGAAAGGTCATCAGTAAATTGGCAGCTTTATGTTGCCAAGGATCTTGGAAAAAGAGATCATTTTGGCTGCCCATCTTCTAATGTCATCCACCTCATTAAATCTCTTTTGATGATTCAGCCCAATCTATCATTCAAGTTCATTCCTGAACGCTGTTCTTTGTATAAGAGTCCAATGTTCCGCATTTGTTCTTTCATACCGTCGCCTGATGATGAGCTTACTACACATATGTCGTTACTTCTTAAAACTTCATTACCTGATTTCCCGACGATCTCTTCCAATCCGAAAAGAGGTTCTGCGCTAGCTCACTCCATCGGTCTTCAATACCAATGTGCGAACCAGCATCATTTTTCACGGTTTTGTCAGAACAATAACTCCATTCCCAGGTCAAATTTAGAAAGCCCCTTCACGGCCGAAGCAAAACGTTATCTGCTTCATACATCACTCAGTGTTTTGGTTAAGGAGAAAAAAATATTTGAAAACGCTCACTCTCCATTCGCCCTTGTTGATTCCACAAATGAGACTTATGTCAACTCTCGTGTTGGTATGAAACAGAATTTAGTAAGCCATTTTGACCTGACTGGGGATGTTCTAAGTCAACATACTGAAGCCAAGGTTTGTGAATTTCCTGATAACGGGACTGTAAGGATGTCAAAGGGACTTCTTGGCAGGCACCAAAATTGCAAGGGAACCGATGATAATACTTTGTCACTTCATGCCCCCATGCAGATCATTAGTCTATTTGAACACCACAAAATGCTTCCTACTACTCATCTCTCAAAAGTGATCAAGAAATGTGGACCTATCAATGGAAAAGTGGCTCCGAACTTGTTACTGTATACTCGAAAGATTGCCAGTAATTACGCGGATTCTGTTAGCCGGAGGACCAATTATCTAAGTTCTGAAAAGAGTTGTCCCCTGGCCCAGTTGGTCATGAGACTTCTTCTCTCGAAGAGAGGCTACGCAATGACGCAGAAAATGAAATATTCTTTGTTCCAGTTCCCAACCCGTCGGAGACAGCTAGCTTGACAAACATGAACATATCCAATCGGCGAGTGCCAATGAGCAGCACCAACGATATATTCATTCTTTCAAGCAAGCAAATCGAAAGGTAGTCTAGATCGCTCTTAGTGAAGACGATCAGAAAACACGTAAACTTTAAAAACCCACCATCCCACCCGGGCAAAACATGGACGAGGATAGACCCAAATATGGGTCTAACCCCTATCCCGTTCATGTCAGGGTTAATATATTTAACACCTTCACTTTACGGCACATTACTACTAGTCCATTTAGTGTTAGCAATCTTACCTATCCTTCATCCTCCGAACCAATCAAATGCAGCAAGGAAGTAGTCTGCCAACTCAGGCCATGTTTCATGGTCGAAGAGAGGCTACGCAATGACGCAGAAAATGAAATATTCTTTGTTCCAGTTCCCAACCCGTCGGAGACAGCTAGCTTGACAAACATGAACATATCCAATCGGCGAGTGCCAATGAGCAGCACCAA
>Ga0209712_10003521_pt1 | contig 12673 bp, 14 predicted proteins | sample ArcOceMetagenome_FD_187443 | JGI IMG/M metagenome (GOLD analysis project Ga0209712, IMG submission 187443) | Marine eukaryotic phytoplankton communities from Arctic Ocean - Arctic Ocean - Greenland ARC118M Metagenome (SPAdes) (version 2) | ecosystem: Environmental > Aquatic > Marine > Oceanic...
ATGTTCAATGTACTCGTAGTATGTTCAAATGTATGATCAAGCAGATGACCACCATGATGAATGATGAAAGAGTGAGTTTGTTCAGTGTTTGTTCTGCATCAAAGTACGTGCAGTACGGTACAAAATACAAAAGCACCACTTTGCAAATTCAAAATGAGTATAGGTTACGAGACTAAAGGAGGGGCCGTTGAGATCATTGATTTTTTTTTCGATCAAAAAAAGAAGTCGTTGATTTATGATTCTACACAACTACAGCACTTGAACTTTCAACTTGAAAGCAACAAGTCAGTCCCATCATAGCCTCGCAATATATAGACAGCAAAATAATAGGATGGCGGCAAACATAGGAGTAGGAGAATATCCATGGTGGTCATACGTCATAATGCCTTTCATGTCAGGCATCGTTGGATGGGGAACGAACGTCTTGGCCTTGGAGATGACTTTTCGTCCTATCGAATATTTTGGCGTTGAATGGTTCCGAATGCACGAACAGCCGTGGGGGTTATTTGGTTGGCAGGGAATCATTCCTACAAAAGCAGCAAAAATGGCATCTATTTGCGCAGAACTCATGACCACAAAGCTATTTGATATCAAGGACATTTTTGGACGGCTGGAACCGGAGAGAATGTATGAATGTATGGAAGATGGGCTGTTGCTAATGATTGATGAGATTTTACAAGATGTTGCAAATACATACATGCCAAAGACATGGAATTATATGCCAGATAGGTGAGTATTTAATGATTGAATAGATGAATGAATCTGCTCTTGACCAAACGTTTGCAGAGTTGTCTAACTGAGCTTTTATTTTATACCCAACCTACCTCAATCAGTGTGAAAAATGAAGCAGTTTTAACTGCGCATAGGGCATGTCCCGAATTCTTGACAGCTTTCATTGCTGACATGCAAGCAAATATTCATAACGTACTCGATATTAAGGAAATGTGCATTACTGCTTGCGTCAGAAATAAAAAGATTGTGAACAAGATATTTCAAGAATGCGGAGAGAAGGTAAGCCCAGCCCATTCGCATGTCATGTTTATCAAACAATCTGATTTCCTTTCTTCGATAGCTCACACTCACACATTATTACATAATTAAGGAATTCATCTTCATTCGGAAATCAGGATTTTACTTTGGATTTCTCTTCGGATGTATACAGACAGGTTTGTGGTTAATTTACGATGGCTCTTGGCTTCTCCCTGTTTGCGGTTTCATAGTAGGATGGTTCACAAACTTTCTTGCTCTCAAAGTTATCTTTCGCCCGTTGCATCCAATTGCAATTGGTCCATATAAATTACAAGGACTATTTCTAAAGAGGCAGAATGAGGTTTCCGAGGTATTTGCAAGAATAAATTGCGTTGAATTACTCGGAACCGAACAAATCTGGGATGCTATTTTGACTGGACCAAACAGAAAAAACTTTCAGCTACTTCTTCGGAATCATTCAATCATTTTTACAGAGAAACTGATCGGTGGATTGCGGCCGCTGGCACTCACCGCAATGGGGACTGAAAAGTTTTTATTGATGAAAGAAGATATTGCAACAAAGGTTATTCTAAAGTTGCCCAACATCATTGGGCTTTCTTATGATTACACAACGGAAGCTTTACAAATGGAAACAACTATACGGACGAAAATGCAAGGCCTTGGTCCAGCGGAGTTTGAAGGGGTGCTACATCCTGCGTTTGAGGAGGATGAGATGACGTTAATCATGGTTGGTGGATTCCTTGGAATGCTGGTCGGAATCGTGCAGATAGGAATTTTCAGCTTCTTCCCATGAATTGAGAGCACTCTATATGTGTGATTTAATCACCTGCTGCCAGCTGCCAACACCGTTCTCAAATGATCGACATGTAGCTTGACAAGTAAGACTCAATCGGGGAATGTTTTAGAACGTAACACAATTAAAATTTACAGCATTCAAATCTTTATTTTTAACTCTCTGCCATGTGATCAGTTGCTTCAATCAATTCACTCAAGATCCTAGGATCGTACATTGAATGTTTTCCTTCTGTCACAATCCTACATTCCATCTCTGGCCAGACCTCGCTAAGGTCTAGAGCAGAATCCGGTGGACAAATGAAGTCTCTAGCACCTTGAACTGCTATACACGGAATATGCCTGATCCGATCAATATTATGTGTTGCCAAAAGTTGAAAGTCAGACATCATGAAAGCGTCATTTACCGAATAGTGACATGTAAGCATGGCTTGAGCTGGGATAAACTTTTCAGCATCAGTCCTTGATAGATTCCCCGCATTGTAGGTAAGATTGCCTTCCAGTACTGGTTTAGGAGAAGATGTAGATGAATCTAAATGCAGAAGGGGCGCTTTCTGTGGCCAGCGCCTGAAAGACTCGATGATCTCATTGTCAACGTCTCCATTTTGATCAAGCCACCTTCCCTCTGTCTTGTCCCAGACAATTACATCGCCAAGGTCTCTTTTATTTCCAATATTCAAGGAATTGTTGAAGGAAGACACTCCCATCTCCCATCGAAACCAACTCTTTGTTGCCATTGCACGAGCTACAGGATCAGATCCAAGTAAGTGATTGTAGTACTTCTTCAAGACACTTCGATTCCCACCTTCAAATTCTGTACCATCATTAGCAACCCCTTCTGTGAAATTGACCCAAGCTTCTTTCAATTTGTTTCTATTTGATACACAACTGGTCTGTCCGTCTGCCAAATTTTCGTCGTCTGCATTGCCAAAGAGCCAATCAATCTCCTGGGGTCGAAATAGGCAAACTCCTCTTAGAACCATCGATCCAACTCTCTCTGGAAAAGATTGAGCATATGCTAATGCAAGTGAAGACCCCCAGGATCCACCCAGTACCACATCAAACTTGTCTACATCCAGATGATTTCTTAGTTCTTCAATATCGTTAACCAAGTCTTTCAGGGTGTTATTCGTAGTTTCTCCGAGAGGAGTTGATCGTCCACAGCCTCTTTGATCAAAAAGTATAACGCGATGATACTTATCTGGATCAAAAAATTGAGCGTGACGGGGGAAACTTCCGGCTCCTGGTCCGCCATGCAATGAAAGAGCAATTCTCCCGTTAGTGGAATTGATTTCATCGTTTCTGTCGCCATACTCTTCAAAGTGTATTGTGTGTAAGGAGTCAACCTGAAGAGTTCCATTACGAGAAAGCTTCGCTGGCGGATACAGTGTTTTGTTCGAGAATGAGTACTTCTCATTCTTTTCTATTACGATCGGTTGTTCTGGTAACACCCCATTGGGATGACTAGCACGAGACAAAAATGACGAAGCAGTGCTGGGTTGTTGTGTGAACTTGTTCCTTTGAATGAATGTTGAAGATGGAAGGAAACTATGACAGAAAGTGAAGCATTGCGGAAGTACAGCAAGCAATATGTAGCAAATCATGTGTTGAACAATATATGTTTGTATAATAAAACTGCGCTGCTACACTGCTGTTACGGTAATTGTATGTTGAAACGCGACAAAGCGACACACGACACACGACAGCAAACCAACATCACAAAATCCACTGACGGTGTACAATTACAGTTTCGATACAGCGCCTGTACGAAGTACGGGGGATGCGGGGGTATGGTGCCGATTTTTGAAGTTAGTCCTGGTTCTGTTCGCGTCGGTGCACACGGAGTCATTTAGCTGATAAAAATGACCATAGTACAATAACGAAACTGTCAGTGCAAATCGCTAAAAATTGAAAAATAAACCCATGTACGGGCAAGTACGGGTGGATATCCACTAACACACCACACACCACCAAACAGAAAACAGAACCATTTTTTTGATGAAGAACCCCATCATACAGACGCAGTAATAAGTGCAAGGAAGCCCACAGTTAATTCAAGATCCTTTCCAACGATATTGAATATTGTCATGTATTCTCCGAAGAGAAAAAGTAATATTTCGTTAAATGAAAGAACACGAAGAGTACTTAGGCGGCCTCTTCAGCTAGAAAGGAGCTTATGGACATTCTTAATGATATGTATTGGGTTCTATCTTCGTGATCTTGCATCGCTGAAGTTTTTGCTATTTGACGATAGTTCGACCAAAGCAATTGCTTCTCTACCCATTGAACCATCACGCAGTGAACCAGCTGTTGGCAAAAAACATTGGTGTGTCGTGGCTCCAAAGTATCTTCCAAAAAACACACGCAAACATTTTTCTCATTTTCCACATGCTTCAGAGATCCTCCTGCCGTGCTGGTCGTGGTTCATGGAGCAAGGAGCTACTGATAACTGTGGATATTTCTTTCATCCTCAATTTGAATTATCATCTTGGCCAAAAGATCTCATTAAAAGCATGGGCTGCGATATACAGTTTGCAAAACATGGGGCAGACATTACACCAGACGGATTGGTAACCACTCTTTCTCCACATGAAATTCAATTCATTCCAAACTTGTACCTACTGCGACCAAGATTAGAATACATTCGGTATTTAAACGATGCATCACATGCACATGCTTTGAGGAGGAAGTTTGTCAGCAATGAACATATACTATCAAAGAAAGGCCCAGGCAAAAATTTGCAAATTGGAATGATTCAGAGAGAGTCTAGTAGACGGATTGGAAATTTTGACGAAATCAAGGAAGCGATCAAAAGTGCGATACCGAGTGCAAATATATTTACAGATTTTAACTTCGATTCTATGAAAGAACAAGCAGAATGGTTTGCAACAAAGGATGTCGTTGTTGCAGCTCATGGAGCGGCAGTGACGAATTCCATCTTTATCACTCAAGGAACGATTGTGATGCAACTCTACCCCCCAGGCTATTTTTGGCAATCACTAGATCCACTTATTGAACAATCAGGAGGCCGTGCCATCCAATGGTATGAGAAGGGGAAAAACCCTGCAGTTGTTTCTGCTATGTTGACTAGGGAAGAATTTGATTTAGCGGGAAAGGCCACATTTTCTCCTCCAGTTGATGAAATCGTGAATCCGATCCTTTACAGTCTTGGAATCAAACGCCCTACCAACCAATTACTGATGAAGTTGTATGGAACGTTTATCTAAACCAAATCGAACCAAGTAATATCCTAAATTTCTACATAAGCATACTGTATTACTTTAGTTCATCATTTTGTCCATTTAGTACAAGGCGCGAACTCCATCTTCGTTATATTGAGCACCTGGAAGCTTGATTACATTTCCATCATCATCAATATATTCACTCTTCTTCTGCAAAACAAATCTCTCAAAAAACTTTGTCAAAATTCTATCAGTGGTCAAAAATTCGACACTGCTGCCATTGGATTTCGATGACAAAATTTTGGGAATCAAATCAGCTGCAACCTCCTCAGGTTGTGCAGCAAGAACACCAAAGGGGAACTTTCTAAGTTCAGGTGTTGAATCGTCAAGAAGAAGCTGAGTGAAAACCATACCGGGTGAAAGCGAATGAACCTTGATCTTTCCAGGATACTGAGTCTTTTCATATCCCTGAACTCCTTCATCAAGTTCCTTCACAAGGGTAGCTGTAAGCTGTGGAAGTCCACGCTTGGTTGCTCCATAGCATGCGTATCCAGGAGTTCCACCTCCCTTTACTCCACTTCCTACAGTATTGAAGATCTCACCCTCGAAACCCTCCTACATTTTTAGAAGATTGAATGGTTTAGCCAAACGAGTTCACTGCACTACATTTAAAAAAAATAGGCAATCATTTCCAATGCGAATGCGAATTCATTCTTCATTCTTCACTCTTCACTCATGAATAGTTACTCACCTGACTTGCCATAATATCCATAGCAACCTTTGTTCCCAAAAGAACTCCTAAAAGATTAACCTTGACAACAGCCTCCACCATTCCAACAGAAACATCCATCAAGGCCCTACGCCCTCCGTTGATTCCTGCATTATTAATCCAGTATCCAACCTTTCCCAGTTTAGTTTGAGCAAACTTTCCGAGAGCTTCGACAGACTTGGCCTGGCTGACATCACACTTGGTGTGAAAAATACGTCCATTGGGGTGCCTGGAAGCCAATACCTTGGCAGCAGTAGAGCAATCCTTTATATCGCAAATGACAACGTCATATCCGCGATCCATAAATTCACCAGCATATGCAAATCCTACTCCTCCCGCCCCTCCGGTGACAACGACCCCTCCACCATTTCCCTCGGTGACCATGGAAAGGGAGTTACGTGCCGATCTTACGGATGCCTTTGCGAGGAAAGGAGATGAGACAGATCTGGTCTGAAGACTGTTGGATGCAGGAGCAAATGCGCTAGTGGAAGCGACATTGGATGCAAAGGCAAGAGCTGTGATGACTGCTGCGAATTTCATTGTTCAGTTTGAAGTTGATCCGAATGTAATTTTAACAATTGTAAAAAGACAGGTTAGTGTTTGATGTTAAGGTTGTACGGTAGGTTAGTTCAAGGTGGAAGGTGGAGAAAGCTTTCTTTCTTTCCACCATCATCATCACTCATCACGCACGGCGGGCGGCGGGGGATGATGACTTCCAGTTCAACTTGGGATCTTTTCCAGAAGCGATTGCGCGAAAGAAAAAAAGATGATGTGTTCGCCCAGCGCGCGCCAGCGCTCTTCTTGTTGTATCTTAGTCGTCCAACCCTGCAACCATCACTTATTCCGCTCTGAGATCCCTTAATTCTCAATTGCACTAAGATTCTTGTGGGGCACAACACTCGAAGACAGCAATAACATACATCGCCATTCAAAAGAAGAAAAAGCAGAATTATACTTTTAGAAACTTTCATCGGCCTCGTCTACTTCAGAAAAAAACACAGCCTACAAAACGAACAACACCCTTTGAATCTTTTCGAAAGAAATTACTTTTCATCAAATTAACATCATGAAGTTCTCGGTTCATACCGTTGCAGCAGCACTTATGCTTGCTCACTCTGAAGCGTTCATTCCTTCGAGCAAATCAGTGGCTAACCTCGCATCTGATGCGTCGCTTAGTGTCCAAAGAGGAACCAGCCTCCTTAATTTGTCTTTTCTCGACCAGCTTACGAACCCTTTTGAAACCAAAAGTGATGATGCGGATGCAGTGCCACGTCCACCTTCTACCCCTCCTCCTGTTAGCAACGAGCCTGAGGCACTATTCAGTCGTGCTAGGGCCATTTTGGCAACTGATTTGGGAATTTCAGATCCCAGCTTCCTTGCGGAAGACTTTAAATGGATTGGACCTGGTGTGGTTTCCACTGGCAAACTATCCAAGGAGGAGTACCTCGCTGCAGGAAGATTTTTCAACTTGAGAGGATCATTCCCAGATTTGGATTATCGTGCGCATGATTTTAGACTTGATCCAGATGATCCACTCACGGTAAGATGTACAGCTAGGACTGTGGGAACTATGCGTGGAGAACTACGTCTTCGTTCCGAAACTGTGCCGCCCAATGGAGTAAGAATGGTGTGTCCTCCTGAAGCTATTTCCTTGACGTTTGACAAGAAAACGGGGAAGCTCGCCAAGTTATGCAGTGGATTCACGATGGATCGACTTGTTGGAAATACTGGAGGATTGTGTGGAGTCATGGCTGCGGCAACTGTGGCCGGATCGCCTCCATCCGAATGGGAATTGTACCCACCTGCGACGGTGGTGACGAGATTTTTCGCGAGGAGTGTCAAGCAATTGAAGGAACCAGAAAAGGTTTTCTTGGCTCCATTTCCAGAGACTGTTATGATTCAGTTGACGAAGGGTGTTTTGGCTGCTGAATTGGGAGCCAACGACCCTGATTTATTGGCTGATCAATTCACTTTCTGTGGTCCTATTGTTGGACCATTGAATAGGAAGGCGTTCCTTGATGCCTTTTCAAGCTTTAAGATTCGTGATGCGCTTCCAGATCTCGATGAGAATTACTCTAACTTTCGAGTTGATCCCTATGATCCGTACAGAGTATGGTATGATATCAAAGCAAAAGGAACTAGAACTGGTCCTTTGGCAGGACAAGAAGGAAACGGAGCCAAGTATTTTGGACCTCCCGAGGTTGGCTCCATGACTTTTGATGATGATGGTTTCTGTACGAGACTGACAGCAGGTGCAGTTATGGACCCCACTTACGGTGAGATTTTGTTGTTTCTTTTTGTCCAATGCTGCCGATTTTCTTCAGTGTTTCTCATCTTGTCGTGTTCCGCACATAGGCAACACTGGTGGTCTTGGTGGCGTGTTTGGTATCTTCTACGCGACCGGGGTTCCATTGCCTGCATTAGCTACACGCCCCCTACCTCAGATTCTGAACAGAGCACAAAAGGCGGTCTTGAGCCCCATCACAGGACAGGCTCTAGACGATTTCATAGGCGTTGAGGAGAAACCTTCCCCAACTCCCCCTGTAGTGAACAAGGTTGTTGATGCTCCCAAACCTCCTGAAGCTAACACATTTGTCCTCGAGAAAGCACCCGTTGCTGAGGCACCAAAACCTGTTGCAAAGGCTCCAGTGCCTCCTGCGCCTGTAAAGCCAAAGGTGAAACCACCCGCACCTAAGAAGAAAACGAGCCCAATTGCAATTGCAGAAGAACCTGCTGATCCAGTGAGTGATATCTTTTCGAACCTATTCGGTGCCAAGGCAGAAGAATCTACGAAAGAGCAAGTGAAGCCTAAACCTGCTGCAAAGAAGCAGCCAGTCGTTAAGAAAGATCCTCCTGTAAAGACTGAAGATGTGGTCGCCAAGCAAAAGGCTGCTCTTAGGGCAGCTGCTGAGCAGAGAAAGAAAAAAGCTGAAGAGAAAAAAGTGGCTTTGGCTGAGAATGCGAAGCAAGAAGCTGAATCTAAACAAGCTGCATTAGCCGAGAAACAGAAGGCAGCTGAAGAAAAAAGACTTGCTGCAATCGCTGCGAATGAAGCGAAGAAGAGGGAAGTAGAAGAGAAGAAGGCTGCCGCTGTGAAGGCATCTTCTAATACCGTCTCGAAGGCAAAGACAGGAGCCACAATTTCTCTCGGGTTCTTAAACTTTGGTAAAAAAACAGAAGAAGAACCTACGCAACCATCGTCAGCTCCGTCGAAAGCGCCTCGTGGAGTGCCAACAATTTCGAAGTGGTACCAAAATGATGATGATTCCATTAGTGGTCAAATCAGCGGTTCTGCTGCGTTCAGGGACGGAGAAACGATCACAACCTCTCCTATGAAAACCGAAACTGGGCGCGATACCGTTGTAGTCACAGTGTCTGGTTCAAAGTAAGTTGAGACATCTTTTGACAAATCAACAACTGTCATATCTTATCGTCGTCACAAATCCTAATATATTGTTTCCCTGCTTAGATATTTTTTGGACGACACTGTTGGTAGTGCACCACTATTCAACTTTTTTGCCCCGGCCAAGAAAGCTGAGAGTGCGCCTGCTAAATCAGCTGATGATGTAGCGGTCAAGCGTAAACAAGCGCTTGAAGAAAAGAAAGCACAGCTAGAGGCCAAGAAAGTAGAGACGCAGCAAAAGAGAGAAGCAGCTTTATCCGCCGCAGAAGGAAAGAAAGCACAGCTAGAGGCCAAGAAAGTAGAGGAGCAGCAAAAGAGAGAAGCAGCTTTATCCGCCGCAGAAGGAAAGAAAGCACAGCTAGAGGCCAAGAAAGTAGAAGCGCAGCAAAAGAGAGAAGCAGCTTTATCCGCCGCAGAAGGAAAGAAAGTAGAAGCGCAGCAAAAGAGAGAAGCAGCTTTATCCGCCGCAGAAGGAAAGAAAGCGCAGCTAGAGGCCAAGAAAGTAGAGGCGCAGCAAAAGAAAGAAACGGCTTTAGCCGCAATGAAAGAGAAGGCCGAAAAGGCGAAGGCGGCAGCATCTTCTGCGCAGAAAAAGGTTGACCCCAAGGCAGCTTCATTGCTTGCGGGTAAAAAAACTAGTGGGACCATTTCTCTTGGATCAGAAGGATCAATCTTTGGATTTGGAGCTGCCAGGGGCAAAGCAAAAACTGGTGGACCTTCTGGAGTCCCTGTCATCAACAGATTTAAGGAAAATAGAGATGGATCTGTGACAGGATTTATCACGGGATCCACCAATTTCAAAGAGGGAGAAAAGGTGACCACTTCAAAGCTCGCACCAAATCAAAAAGTAGAGACGGAAAGTGTTGTAGTCACTGTGTCGGGTTCAAAATACTTTTTACAGTAACCAAGTAGTATGAAAACCTTCCAAGATTTCTCTGGCACATAGTTGAATTTAATTGCTTCAAGTAATACTTAGAGTCATGGATAGTGTAGCAATTCATAATAAGTTTAAAAGATATATATTAAATAACAAGTGAGTTTTTGTCTTCCTTTATAGAGTGTGGTGCTCCTGTCGCTGACATTCCTCTTTGAATATGCTGCAATTCCCACCAGCCATTGGTTTCGGGGATTCCTGCGGCTTCTTTAATGTTCATGTTCAGTCCATTCATTGTATGTATGGTGGCGCCAGTTTTCATACCAACATCTTCTGGTTTCCCGGAGAATTCAAAATCATACGTGTTTAGCAACATAGCCTATACCGAAATCCGAAATAGAATTGAAATGTTAGCAAAAGTCTCACTTTATTGACTAAAATCTCAGTTCACAATATTCAATATGAATGATACTTACCATTGTCACTGTCGCCTCCATCATTGCAAACTGATCTCCAACACACTTCCGGCTTCCTCCTCCAAATGGAAGAAAAGCAAAGTCGGAAGCTTGTTCATTAGGATACAAACCGTTGATTTTCTCTGGCCTGTATCCTTCCCACCCCTTAACTCCCATGTTCTTGAATGGTCTCTCCCATCTAGTGGGATCATATTTCTCCGCATTTTCCCAAAGTTCTGGGCTTCTGTGAAGATTCCAAGTAGAAATAAAAATATCAGTGCCGCGAAGAATCTTTACACCGTCCTTCATGTCTGTGCCTCCAGGAGGAAGGCTGTCTTCTGTCCTTGCTCGGCGAATAAGTATTGGTGGCTCGGGATACAAACGCAATGCTTCGATGAGACTATATCTCAGCTTCTTCATCGCAACAATATCATCATAGTCGGGTCGGGTCTTTCCCTTGAGCACAGTTCTAACCTCGGCCTGAACTTCTTTCAGCATACCAGGATCTCCTTGCGAGAGTTCAAACAAAGTCCAAGTCAACATTGCTGCAGTCGTCTCGTGACCAGCAATCAACATTGTCATTAAGTCATCGCGAAGAACCTTAGATGTTAGATCCTCACCGCGCATGTCTGCAAAGAAGCGGAGCAAAGAGGGGTCCTCGGCATTATCGCGCTCTTCCAATTCCTCAATAGTTGCTTCTTTTCTCGATGTGACAGCACGATTGATAAGATCTGCAAGGATGTCATCAAGCATTTTCATATCTTTTCTAAACTCTACCTGCCCTCCCATCCACGAATCCGCGTACGGCAAATTCCAATAGGGAATGAAAGATGACGAGCGGTGCTCGGCCTCTCTGAGCACACGGTATACAGCCTTGACTACAGGTGATTCTTTTGTGGTTGAGCCAAAGTCAAAATTAAATACAGATTTCCCGATGATATCTAGCGTTACGGAACAAAATCTTTCTTCCATATCAACTGTGATTGATTGCTTCGACTTAGCTCCCAAATCGTCAATAAGTCTCTCGCCACAATCACCAAATAAGGTGATCATGCGATTTAGCCAACGTTTATGAAATCCGGGAACAATTGCGCGACGGCGAACCTAAGTATTGCAGGCAAAATATCCTGTTAGAAACATATTTCAAAACCATTTAATAAATCAAAGCAGTCATTACTTACCCTCCACGTCGCAGGATCTGCAGGGATCAATCCATTCCCCATGATTGGTTCAAGAATCTCAGCAAGCATCCCCTTACAATATTGATCTGGACTGCTCTCTCTCAAAATGTGTCTTGCCATCACCGGATCGCTAATAACAAGGAAACTTTTTGGACCAAAACTCAAATTGAATATGGGTCCATAGTCCGTGTAGTATTTTGCAAGTATCAAAAATAGAGGGCCTCCTGCCAGTGTCTGTAAATCTCCTCCAAGTGCTCCTTTGATGAAACTGAAGAAACTTCCTTCATATTTCTGAATAACAGCGTCTGGAACTTTAGCCATGCCCAATGAGTCAGCGAAGCCAACATTTGCCAATAGATTGGTGGCAAACATAACCAAGACATCAAATATATTCACTGGTTTAGGAGGCTCATCCAATCTTCGAACAGTCGCAGATGAAAACTCTGCCTTGTTCACCAAAACGTCGAAGATAGTGTCGCGTTTATCCCAGGTTCCGTCTTCTAGCTGACGAAGACCTGCAAAATTTCTCCGAAGTTTCTCAATCTCCCAGTCAAAACCTTTCTGCGTGCTAGGGTTTCCATCCCATGAATCTAAGAGCATAGACTCATAAGTTGAGATTTCGCCATTTTCCGGGTTCTCCAAAATTGGTGCCTTGGCTTCTTCAACTTTTTCAACTTTTTCCAGTTCGGAAACAAATAGTTTCGAGGAACGTGTTGACCTAGTGAATGACGGGGTAGTAGATTGAAACGCACATGTTTCTTCCACCCATGATAGGTTTACGAGAAGCAAACAGAACGACATGTTTTTCGTCCAACGCATACACGAACTTTTTTCCGATGGAAGAGCTGCTCCTGGATGATTCATGTCTTGCAATGATCTAATTGAGGAATAGGTAGGTAGCTACAATTACGTATAATCCTGTAATGCTCACACTGGTGCAGATTAGAATTGGGTCAATGACTTGGATGTGCCAATGGTTGGTTGTGTGTTATGTGTGAATTAAAGCAAAAACACATCACAAATTGAA
>Ga0209712_10003522_pt1 | contig 12673 bp, 8 predicted proteins | sample ArcOceMetagenome_FD_187443 | JGI IMG/M metagenome (GOLD analysis project Ga0209712, IMG submission 187443) | Marine eukaryotic phytoplankton communities from Arctic Ocean - Arctic Ocean - Greenland ARC118M Metagenome (SPAdes) (version 2) | ecosystem: Environmental > Aquatic > Marine > Oceanic...
AGTTGAACTTTTACAATCGAATATATGACTATTCACGAAGGGTAATTGATCAGATGTAAGAAAGTGATGAGAAGTTAAAATAAGCAGATCTCAGTTCAAATTTTAATCTGCCTTTGTCTGCGTATAATAAAAGCTTTAAAGCAATTTGTTGTGCCATGGTTCCATTTCCATAGAAGTCATAGTCAATATTCTTATCCTTAGTATAAAAGCCTTGAACTTAAACTCTATCTTTACACTCAGTCTTTGCGCAGAGTGAAATGTTATTTTCTTTTGTTATTCACCTCCATGATCATACTTTTTAGTACTCAAATGTGGTAGAATTTTTCTTAGAATTTATAATTAAAAAGGACAATATAATGACAAAATGGGTTTATGGTTTTAGCAGTTCAAAGACTGACGGAGATAAAAATTTAAAAGATCTTCTTGGTGGAAAAGGTGCAAACCTAGCTGAGATGTGTAATTTAAAACTACCTGTTCCATCTGGATTTACTGTTTCTACACAAGCTTGTCTTGATTATTATAAACAAGAAAAAAGTATATCTGAAGAAATAAAGAAACAAGTTCTTGAAGCTTTAAAAGCTGTAGAAAAAGATACAGGAAAGTCTTTTGGGGATAGCACTAATCCTCTTTTGTTTTCAGTAAGGTCTGGAGCAAAAGTATCTATGCCAGGAATGATGGATACAGTATTAAACCTTGGTATGAACGATGAGACAGTTGTCGCAATAGCTAAGAAGACTGGTAATGCTAGATTTGCTTGGGATTCGTATAGAAGATTTATTCAAATGTTTGCAAACGTAGTCATGGGATTTAATACTTCCATACTAGAAGCTCAGTTAGAGGATTTAAAGGAAGCAAGAGATTATAAAAACGATACTGATCTAGACGCAGAAGACTTACAAGAGCTAGTAGATGTTTATAAACAAGTTCTTTTAGAAGAATTTGGTAAATCATTTCCTCAAGATCCAATGGTTCAGCTTTGGGAATCGATTGGCGCTGTGTTTGGTTCTTGGAATAATGCAAGGGCCATGAAGTATAGAGAGATGAATGGGTTTTCTCATGAGTGGGGAACTGCTGTAAATGTTCAGTCAATGGTATTTGGTAATACAGGAGATAATTCAGGAACTGGAGTTTGTTTTACAAGAGATCCTTCAACTGGAGAGAAAATATTCTTTGGTGAGTACTTATTAAATGCTCAAGGTGAAGATGTTGTTGCAGGAATAAGAACACCAGGACCAATTAATGAAGCAAGTAAAAATGATTCGAATAAAACTTTTAAAACTTTAGAAGAAGAGATGCCAGAGGCCTTTGCTGAACTGACACGAATTTACCTGGCCCTTGAAGCTCATTATAAAGATATGCAAGATATCGAATTTACTATTGAAGATAACAAGCTATATATTCTTCAAACTAGAAATGGAAAAAGAACAATAAATGCTGCTTTAAAAATTGCCGTAGATTTAGTGAATGAAAAACTTATTACGGAAAAAGAAGCTCTTTTAACAATCCAACCAGAAGCTTTAGATAATCTTCTTCATCCAAGACTGGATCCAAATGCTAAAACAAATAAACTTGCTACCGGTTTACCGGCAAGTCCTGGTGCGGCCTGTGGCCAAATTGTATTTGACTCAGAAGTTGCAATTGAATGGGTTGAAGCAGGAAAGAAAGTAATGTTAGTTAGACAAGAAACTTCCCCCGAAGATATTGGTGGTATGAATGTCGCTGAAGGAATTCTTACAGCAAGAGGCGGAATGACCTCTCATGCAGCTGTTGTAGCAAGAGGGATGGGAAAGCCTTGTGTCGCTGGATGTACTGTTTTAGAAATAAGTGAAAAAGATAAAACTTTAAAAATTGGAGCCAACACTTTTAAAGAGGGTGACTACATAACAATTGAAGGTGGAACTGGAGATGTTTTTGAAGGAATTGTTCCAACAATTGAAGCTAAGATCTCTGAGAACTTTGCTGTCTTTATGAAATGGGCAGATGAAAATAGAAGGCTTAAAGTAAGAGCAAATGCAGATAACCCTGAAGATAGTAAAATTGCTTTATCATTCGGTGCTGAAGGTATTGGACTTTGTAGAACGGAACATATGTTCTTTGCCCCAGAGAGAATCTTAGCTGTTAGAGAAATGATTTTTGCTAATTCCAAAGAAAAAAGACAAAAAGCTCTTGATAAAATTCTTCCATTTCAAAGAGCTGATTTTGAAGGAATCTTTACTGAAATGAATGGTCTTCCTGTAAATATTCGACTTCTAGATCCTCCTTTACATGAATTTTTACCTCACAAAGAATCAGAGATGCAAGAACTTGCAGATGTTTTAGATGTTGATTTAAAAGTAATAGAACAACGTCAAAATAGCTTACATGAATTTAACCCGATGCTAGGTCACAGAGGTTGTCGTCTTGGAATTACGTATCCAGAAATTTATAAAATGCAGGTAAGAGCGATCATGGAAGCTGCTGTCAACTCAGCTGAAAAAGGAATAGTAGTCATTCCAGAACTTATGATTCCACTTATAGCGACGGCCAAGGAGCTAGAAATTCTTAAAGATGAATCTCTTGAAGTTATTGCTAAAGTCTTTAAAGAGAAAAATAAAGTTATTAAATATAAACTTGGGACAATGTTAGAGTTGCCTCGTGCCTGTATAACCGCAAACGAAGTTGCGAAACACGCTGAATTTTTCTCATTTGGTACAAATGATTTAACTCAAACTACTTATGGATTATCTCGTGATGATTCAGGAAAATTTTTACCGATGTATCAGTCTAGAGGTATTTTTGAAAGAGATCCATTTGTCGCTCTTGATCAGGTTGGAGTAGGCTTCTTAGTTGAGCATGCTGTTAGAACTGGTAAAGAAGTCAATAAAGATCTTCACTGCGGTATATGTGGTGAGCATGGTGGAGAGCCAAGCTCAATTGAGTTTTGCCATAGAGCTGGTTTAGATTATGTAAGTTGTTCACCTTTTAGAGTTCCAATAGCTAGATTAGCAGCAGCTCAAGCAGCACTAAAAGATAAATAAAAATGAATGAGATTATTGAGCTCTCTAAAAAATTTATAAGTGAAAACGACATCGATGCAATTGGTGTCGGTGTTATTGATTTTGCCAAGAGAACTTATAAAGCTTTTGAGTTTGATGATCTTGAAGAAAATTCCCTTTCAAAAACTCCCAAAGTCTACTTCGATTTAGCGAGTCTATCTAAGCCATTAACAAATGGAATTGGATTTCTTGATAAGCAAAATGAAATATCACAGGATATGAAACTTCTATTAAACCACCGCGGAGGATTACCTGCTTGGGGTTTACTTCCAAAGAAGGGATGGGAAGAAATTATTGAGTCTTATCCTATTAAAGAATCTGAAACATTATATTCTGATTATTCAGCTTTAAGATTTATGCTTGAGTTTAATAAAAACTTAAAGATTGATCTTCATGATGTGGCCTCAAAGTACTGGCATAAAGAATTATTATTCTGGAAAAATCTAGATGAATCCCATAAGTGTATTCAAAATGGATTCCGAAATGGTAAGGCAAACATAGGTATTGTCCATGATCCAAATGCCTTCACTATTGATAAAAAAGTAAGCCATGCAGGATTATTTGGAACCATTACTGGTGTTTGTGAAACTCTACTTACGATTGAGTCTAGCTTTGAGCTAACAAAGTTAATGGATAAGGACCTAAGTAAATCAGATAACAGGTTTGTGAATGGATGGGATAGAGTTGAGGATCCAAATAATACATTAGCTGGTCTTGGTTGTTCAGATCGTACTTTCGGACACTTAGGTTTTACTGGAACCTCAATATGGATCGATTGTGTGAAGAAAACGGGGCATGTCATTCTTAGTAATGCGACAAAAAACTATTGGTATGATAAGACTTCTCTAAATAAACTTAGACGAAACTTGGGGAAACTAGTATGGGAAATTCAAAGCTAATAAGTGTTTTTATATTTTTATTATCATTCAATATTTTTGCATCAGACTTAATTGTAATCAGTGACTTTGATGACACTATAAAACAGACAAACGTTCAAAGCACAACGGGAGCAATTCTTAATGGTGTCTTCTCAACAAAAGCATTTGCTGGAATGAACAGCTTATTTAATTCGATGGACTCTTATACAAATGGCCTTTATGTGCTCTCAAACTCACCTAATCTTCTTCGTTTTAAAATATTTAAGTTAATTGATCGTCACCACTTATCTCCGTTAGAGGTTTCTACACGAAATATTATTAAAGATAGAAATGGGTTTAAATACAAATATGATTATGTTGTATCAAAAATTAGAAAGCTAAATTCAAAAGTTGTTTTAATTGGAGATGATGTTGGTGAGGATCCTGAAGTATACTTAAAAGTTAAAAAGGACTTTCCGAGCCTGGTAGCTGAAATTTATATTCACGTAGTTAAGAACAGAAAAATTCCAGCAGGAGTAACTGATTATATTACTTCTTTTGATATTGCTATAAACGAATATAAAAAAGAACGCATGAATCTTAATCAAGTAATGCTTTTAGGAAATGAGCTTGCACTTGATTACTCTATGAAGAATGTGATTCCAAAGTTTTCATTTTGTCCTAAAGATAACTCAAGATGGGAAAATACAAACATCTCCGAACTTGCCAGTTTAGTCGAAGAAACTACAAAAAGAATAGTTAACCACTGCCAAGGTAAGCTTAGATAATAAGCTATATTCTTACGCTGAAATACTGTATTATTAAGTCATCAAAGTAATTACCAAAAAGGATTTTGATGAACTTGGATAATATGGTCGAAGGCGATGACCTTTTAAAATTAAAAGACAAAATTAATAAAGTATTTTTTTTTAGAATCTGTGGAACTGGTATGGGAGCAAGTGCTTGCCTCCTCAAAGAAGCTGGTATTGAAGTTGAAGGTGCTGATCAAAGCTTCTCACCTCCAATGAGTACATATCTAGATTCAACAGGTATACCGTGCTTTTCATTAGATAAAGTTAACAAAGAATTCTTACAAAAATATGACTTAATTATTGTCGGTAATTCAGTTCCAAGACTATCAGATCATGCAAAATTAATTGAAGAATGTGGAGTTCCATTTACTTCTTTTCCAAGTGTACTGGGGACATTTGTTTTAAAAGATAAGGAAGTTATAGGTCTTGCTGGTACTCACGGAAAGACGACAACTACATACTTTTTAGCTCAAATGCTTGAAGCACTAGGTGAGAAACCAGGCTATTTTATTGGTGGAATAATGGATGATAGACCTCCCTCAATAATTGGAGAGGGTAAATTCTTTGCTATTGAGTCTGATGAGTACGACTCGGCATACTTTCAAAAATATTCTAAATTTAGATTATACGAATTAAACTCAATGGTTTTAACTTCCCTGGAATTTGATCATGCTGATATTTACGATACTGTGGAAGATATAGAAAAAGAATTTGAAGCAGTCATACCAAATTTATCTATGCCAATTATTGCAAATGATGATTATAAATCAATCCATAAACTTAAAGAAAAGTATGAAAATAATACTTGGAAAGTATATGGAGAGAATTCTAGTTTAGGTCCAAAGAATATAAGTCTTACTGATCATGGAAGTTCATTTAATTTAACGATTAATGGTAATCCAGAAGAGTTTCATACTGATATAATAGGACTTCATAATATCTTAAATATAAGCTCATGCTTATTAGTATTAGAAGATTATGGATTTGAAACTGAAAAGTTAAAGTTTGCAGTAAGAAACCTAGGTCTTGTAAAAAGAAGACAAGAAGTGAGAGGTCATTATAAAGGCAGTATCGTGATTGACGATTTTGCTCATCATCCTCGTGCAATTAGACTTACTATCGATGCTATTAAAATGAAGTACCAAGACAAAAAAATAATAACAGTTTTTGAGCCAGTTTCAGCAACAGCTAGAAGTTCTGTTTTTCAAAAGGAATTTGCTGATAGCTTGCTAAAGTCAGATCAAGTCATTATTGCCCAGAGTACTATTCAAACTACTGTTAAAAATCAAAACGACTTAGATTGTGAAAAGTTAGTTGCTGATATCAATTCAACTGGAATCGATTCAACTTGTTCAACAAACCTGACTCAATTAAGAGAAGAAATCGATAAAAGAGTTAAAGATGACTCTGTATTACTAATACTAAGTAATAGAACTTGTATTGGTCTTTGGGAGTCTGAGTTTGTTAATGAACTTAAATAAAGTCATTTTTATTCTTCTGATTTCCTTTTGCACAAGTGCCATCTCTAGTGAGCTGTTCTCTTGGTCTGGGAACCTCTATAAAAAGATCAGAAAATATAATAAAATACATAAGTCTTACTCTAAAAAGGTTTGTTCTCCAGGAACAGAGTTTAAATATTATAAATTACTTCGGAAGTATAAAGGACAAGGTTATTACCTCCCTTTACGAAATAAGGATATCGATAGAAAAGCGATCACTAAAAACCTTCATAATTTTTCAAAAAAACTTTATCATATAAAGAAAATTCAAAAAAAACTAAAGAAAGATAAGAAGTTACCCCTATTTAATTTAATTTCAAAAAACTTAAGTAGCACTATGGAAGATCTTTTATTAATTAAAAAAAAATATCATTCTGAAATTGATAATAAGAAAAAAATATTATTAATTAAAGAATCTAATGAGAAAATAAAGTTATTAATAAGCTACTATAAAAGATTTATTGATAGTGTTTACTTTTTAAAAAGCTATAACTATCCAAATGATCATCTGAATAATAGGTTTCGGTATGAAAAATTTAAACAAGGTTCTGAGTCTGAAAATATTGCTAAGGCCAATGAAATCTTTTTTTATAGAAAGCTAGTTGAGGATGGAGCCTATGATAAAAATAGAACTCGGGGAGACCTTTATACTCGCTCAACTATTGATAGTCTTTATCACAATATAGTTAAAGAAAAAGACTTTATAAGTGAAAATGTTAGACACGATCTAAACTGGGTTTTAGCCGTTGTAGAAAAGCTTTTAAAGAGAGGTTATAAGGTTCAAACAGAACGTGTCGCGGAATGGAAAAAAAGAACAAAAGAGAGCCATCAGTTTTATATTGATATTATTAAAGCCAAAAATAAGAAAAAAGCTAAGAAACTAGTTAGCGATAAAAATCAAGCATCTATTGAACTAAAAAAATATACTTATACAAAGCAAGCCGAAGCTTATAATTTTTGGAGAAGTCAGGATCGAATTTGGAAGGCCATGTTTGCTCAAGAGACGATTCTCTTTAATGAAGTTGGAACTATTGATGGTAAGGATGCGCTAGAGAGACAAGATGTTGCTCATATTGTTATGAATAGAGTTCTAGATCCTTTTTATAGTGATCTTAATCCTAGCCAGCCAATTGTAAAATATTTAAATTTATCTCATAAAGAGTGGAAGAAAGAGAAGTGGCTAAATACTCTTTTTAAAATTGGAGAGTTCTCATTCACTTACCATTACATATCTTCAGTAGTTAGGATCTTCTGCCCCGATATGAGTAGGCGAGGAAAGAAAATTCGAGATAAAAACCTTAAAATTGCACTAAAGGCCATGAAGAAACCTAGAGATAACTATAAAGCATTTAGATATTTCTCAAGAGTATCAATGCTTGGAAAAATCGATATGGCATCAGTTTGGAAAGATTATGTGAAGATGCCAGAGAAAGCAGGTTATGAAATATCCAGACAGACTAAACTTAGAAGGCTTTACTACGCAGATAAATATCATTTTCTTTATAATTTTATAGATCCAAAAGGTGTAAGCCATCAAGTTATAGAAATTAAGAATAAGACTTATGCTATGACTTGGAGACGGGGAAGACCTAGATTTTTTAAGTATAGGAACCCTCATCTTTTTACTTATTTCTCAAAGAAGTAATTGCCGTAACCTCCCAAAAATAGTATAACTCCGACTAGTGTATTATTTATTTAGTTTTGGGATTACAATCCCATGGAGGAAATACAAATGCTTGAAAATTACGTATTTACATCAGAGTCAGTAACCGAAGGTCACCCAGATAAGATTGCAGATCAGATTAGTGATAGCATCCTTGATGCATTATTAGCTGAAGATCCAAAATCAAGAGTTGCATGTGAAACTCTAATTACTACAGGATTGATTCAACTTGCTGGTGAGATTACTACGACAGCAAATATTGATTATCATGAAGTTGCTCGTGAAGCTGTTAGAAGGATTGGTTATGACCATTCAGATAAAGGTTTTGATGCAAATACATGTGGAGTTAATTTAGCTCTAGATAAGCAATCTCCAGATATAGCTCAAGGTGTTAACGAAGGTGAGGGTGTCGATTTAGATCAAGGTGCCGGTGATCAAGGGATAATGTTTGGTTATGCTTGTAATGAGACAGAGGCATTTATGCCAATGACTATTGATTTATCTCACAGACTTGCCAAAAGATTAGCTGTTGTTAGACACAAAGATATTGTTCCAGGTTTAAGAGCAGATGGTAAAACACAAGTTTCAGCTGAATATGTTGGCGGAGTTCTAAAGAGAATCGACTCAATAGTTGTTTCAACTCAGCATGCTGAAAGCTTGACTCAAGCTCAGCTTCACGAATCAATTAGAGAAGAAGTTATAAATAAGACAGTGCCTAAAAACTTAATTGACGATAAAACAAAATATTTTATTAACCCAACAGGAAAGTTTGTAATTGGTGGACCTATGGGAGATGTAGGTTTAACTGGTAGAAAAATTATCGTTGATACTTACGGTGGTCACGGTGCTCACGGTGGTGGGGCTTTTTCTGGTAAAGATCCTTCAAAAGTAGATCGATCTGCAACTTATGCTGCTAGACAAGTTGCTAAGCACGTTGTTGCTGCGGGGCTTGCTGATAGAGCGTTAGTTCAAGTGGCCTATGCAATTGGTGTAAGTGAGCCAATGAGTTTTCTTGTAGATACTTTTGGAACAAATAAGGTAGATCAAGATGCTATTACAAAAGCGGTAAATGAAATTTTTGATATGAGACCAAAAGCAATTGTTCAAAGATTAGATCTATTAAGACCAATCTATACAGATACAGCTGCATATGGACATTTCGGAAGAACAAGTGACAATGGTTTTACTTGGGAGAACCTTGATTATCTTGAAGAGCTAAAAGCTAAATTCTAATTTATACAATCATATAAAGTTATATTGCCCCAGCTATGTCTGGGGCTTTTTTATGCTATTATTAGCTATGGATATAATTTATTTTCTAGTAAGATTCACACCTTTTTGGGCAGTACCCTGTCTTTTGATCTCTATTGAGTTCACGTATTTATTTTGGCTCAGGAAGAAAAGGAAATTTATGATCTCCTGTGCATTCATATCTCTCAATAGTCTCATCGCGTTAATTTATTACTATTGGGCCGGAGGTCCTGAACTCTCAGTTCAGTATATCATTAAAATCATTAGGTATTACACAAGTTGACTTACAGCGCATAACATAAAATAATACCAGTAAGAATTAGTCAGTTTTTTCCGGGTGTTAATAATTTGACACCAGTGTCAACCTTCTATAACATTTTTAATGAGAGAGGAGGAGTTGATCAATGGAAGATTTTAATTTCTTACATGATTCATTCAATGGATCTACAAGTAAGACATCAACACAAAATAGTAAAGACGAAGTTGAGAGCTTTGGTCTTAATCCAAAGATTATTGTTGTAGAAGACGATAAGATTTTAGGGCTTAGTATTAAAAAGTACCTAATGAAGACTTTGGATTGTGAAGTAGAGTTATTCACAAGTTCTATGGATTGCTTAGCATATTTATTGCAACAGCCTAATAGATCAGAAGCATTCTGCTTAATTACAGATATTAGTTTAGAAGCCGGAGCAGATGGGCTTTTGATGATTGATAACCTTAAAGACAAGGGCTTCAATTTTGTTTCAATAGCTATGACTGGATTTGCTAGTATTGAAACCGCAATTTCTGCTACTAAAAAAGGTGTTTATCACTACCTCACAAAACCATTTGAATTAGAAAACCTACAAAAGTTAGTAATTGAATCAATTTCAATAAAGCTTGGGATTAATATAAGTCAATTGAGTTCAAAAGAGCCTCAAAGCCTTGGAAGTGTACAAGGTAAAATTATTAAAAACATCAAAATTGAAGCACCAACTGAAGATGATATCTTTTGTGGAATGATTGGTAGATCACCTTTAATGAAACAAGTTTTTGAAAGAATCGAAAAAGTTGCTTTAACAGACTCAACAGTTTTAGTGACAGGTCCATCAGGAACTGGAAAAGAACTCGTTGCAGCTGCTATACATAATTTCTCAGCTAGAAGTAAGATGCCAAAAGTTTCTGTTAACTGTGGTGCAATCCCAGCAGGTTTATTAGAAAGTGAATTGTTTGGACATATTAAAGGATCATTTACTGGGGCCATATCAAATAGAAAGGGTCGATTCGAAATGGCAGATCACGGTTCAGTCTTCTTGGATGAGATTGGGGATATGCCACCTCTGTTACAGGTAAAACTTTTAAGAGTTCTACAAAATAGAACAATAGAGCCTGTAGGATCAACAGAAGTAACTAAGATTGATACTAGAGTCATTGCTGCAACTCACAGAGATTTAGACGCAATGGTTGCTGATGGTAGATTTAGAGAAGATCTCTTCTACAGGCTTAATGTTATACCTATTAAAATTCCAGCTCTAAAAGAGAGAAGAGAAGATATCCCTCTATTAATTGCATATTTTGTTAATAGATTTACTTCAGCAGATAGAAGTAATGAAATTAAGTTTTCTGATAAGACATTAGAGATGTTAATTTCATACGATTGGCCTGGAAATGTTAGAGAGCTTGAAAATATAATTGAAAGATTAGTTATATTAAGAGGTGGTAATGAAATCCTTCCAGAGGACTTACCAGCTAAGATCTTTAGACATAACCCACTAGCTACAGATCACTACAAGCATATATTTGAATTGCCTGAAGACGGCGTAAACCTTAAAAAAGTTTTATCTGACATTGAAGATTCATTAATTCTTCAAGCTTTAAGTTATACAGAGGGAAATAAAAATCAAGCTTCTAAATTATTAACTCTAAATAGAACAACTCTTATAGAGAAAATGAAAAAGAAGGCCCTTCACATTTAGAATGAAAAAAGAATTATTACAAAAATTTATATCTTTAAAAGGTCAGGTAAATAACCCTGACCTTTTTGTTTTAAGCGAAGGGCTTAACAAAGAACTTGATGATATTTTAAATATTAACTATTCAATAAATGAATCGTCTATAAATAGTACTTCAGAAGACATTTACAGCAATATTGAATCCGAAGCACTTCTAACCAATTACTTTGATTACTATCAAGTACTAGAGGACGTTAAGGGAAAAACACTAGTAGACCTAGGAGCTGGGTATTGTAAAGGCACACTTCTCGCTCAGTACTTAGGGCTTTCTTGCAAGTGTATAAGTGTTGAAGTTGAAGCTGTTCGAGTACAAGCTGCTAAAGGCCTCTCATTAGAAGCTGTAGACATTTTATGTGAAGACCTACTAGATAACTCCTTTAATCTTCCTATAGCAGACGCATACTTTATGTACCTTCCTGCTGGTCCCCTTTTAAATTCTATAATTAATAAAATAATTAATCAGAAGATTGAAGCTGTATTTTATGTGATTGAATCCCATGGAGACTTTATTGATTCAATTAGGTTTTATCCAGAACTATTTGAAGAGTTAGACTCTAATTTGAGTGTTACCCAAAGAAGACATGATAATAAGATTTATAAATTTAAATCTAAGATATTAGAGAATATTAATATAAACAAAGAAAACTTATCTAGAGCTAATATTCACTTATGGTTACTATTATATGGAGAAGAAGATACAAATATTATAATTGAATCTAAAATCTCAAGTTCAAGCTTAACTAGAGAGTGGGAAGCAAACTTAAAGGGCGCAAGACTAATCAAGTATAATGGAGAGTTATCTCTTCAAATTTTTTCACCTTTTAGAATTTTACAATTAGAAACTCATGATAAGGTTGTAAGAATTAGTCAGGTATAGAAGCTCGTAAGTTCTTAAAAATAAATAAAATTCATTGCAGTTAGCTTTTTGACATGAAAAAAATTGCCCATGAGTAAAATTTTCCTTTTATCTGGTGCAATAACATGTACAATAGATGTAGGAGCTTTATCAGGATGACTAAGTTCCTTTGTGGAAGTACCCACTAAAATAAACGAGACAGGAAGTTTCAGTGAAAGTAAGAACAGATTTCAAAATTCTGACATTCTTATGCATAATGGTGGGAATATTTTCCTTATCTGCCGATGCTTTTTCAAAAGTACTAAATCAATCTGAATTCAAAACACATCTTCGTTGGAAAGTGAGCTCTAAAAAGAAACAAATTCTTATAAAGAAGAGTGATGACAAGTTAGTTATCCAAACTCTTGATAGAAAGCTCTTTAACGACTTGATAACAGACCTCTTGAAGCTTCAAAAGAAAAAACAATACATTAAAAGTTTTACTTATAAAGCAGACAAGTTACCGGCTGAGCCAGCTAAGTTAACTGTAAACTTAGCTAATGACTCTATAGAATTGTTTTCATTTTATAAAGATCAATCAAATAACTACGTTGTCGATTTTTGGGAAAACAAAGATACCATTATTACAAAGAAAGCAGCGATTGTTAAAAGACCACAGATCTTAAAGCTTGCAAAACCAACATCAAAAAAAATAAGTAAAAAGACAAAA
>Ga0209712_10003523_pt1 | contig 12672 bp, 10 predicted proteins | sample ArcOceMetagenome_FD_187443 | JGI IMG/M metagenome (GOLD analysis project Ga0209712, IMG submission 187443) | Marine eukaryotic phytoplankton communities from Arctic Ocean - Arctic Ocean - Greenland ARC118M Metagenome (SPAdes) (version 2) | ecosystem: Environmental > Aquatic > Marine > Oceanic...
TGTTTTCTATTTTCTTAATTTGAAAACCAAATTAATTGTTTAGATTAAAAAAGGGTTGAATGCTTTTAAAGCACTCAACCCTTTTACAATTTTAAATCTTCGAGATTTCGTTTGCTGTACGAACGAGTGAGTCTGCGGCAGAAATTATTGAATTAAAATAGCTTCTTTTTCCGTTTCAAGAGGCAACGTAAAATGGAAGGAAGAGCCAATACCTTCTTCAGATTCTACCCAAATATTTCCGCTATGATATTGCACGATTCGTTTACAAACAGCCAAACCGATTCCCGTTCCTTCATATTCTTCTCTTCCATGCAAACGGTGAAAAATTTGGAAAATTTCACCTAAATATTTCTCCTTCATTCCGATTCCGTTATCTTTTACCGTGAACTGAATTATATCATTTTCGATGATAGAACTAATGGAAATTAGAGGTTTTTCGCTTTGATTATATTTTATTCCATTACTAATTAAGTTTTGAAATAACATAAATACTTGTGTACGACTTGCTAAGAATTTTGGTAAGTCGACATCAATATCAAAATCAACTTTTTTCTCATTAATTTGATATCTCAGACTGCTCATTACCTTGAGTAAAATATCATCAAAGGAGACTAGATTTTTTCTAATTTCTGTCCGACCAATTCTTGAATATTCTAATAAATCTTTAATTAGATGGTCCATTCTTTTCACACCATCAGATGCAAATTCAATAAACTCTAGGCCTCGTTCATCTAACTTATGACTGTACATTTTTCCCAAAAGCGTCACATAACTATTAATCATCCGAAGCGGTTCCTTCATATCATGTGAAGCGATATAAGCGAACTGTTCTAAGTCTTTGTTACTTTCCTGTAATGCTTTTGCGTATTCTTCTAACTGCTTTTCGGAAGCTTTTTTCTCTGTAATATCTTCAATAATCGCAATCGTGTAATTTAGGCTTTCGTCACGATTTTTGACGGTTGAGAACATAATCTGAGCGATAAATTCTTCACCAGTTTTAGTGCGTAATGACAATTCTTTTTGACTGCCATCTAAATTATCATTAAGGTTGATTTTATTTGTAATCAACATTTGAATATTTTTATTAATAAGTTCTTTCCGATGATAACGCACCATTTTTTGGAAAGTCTTATTCGCCTCGATAATATTTCGAGAAAGGTCTAATGTAATAATTCCATAAGGAGCTTCTGCGAATACTTGTTCAAATTGAGCTTCTGAGCGCAATATTTCCATTTTCGCATCTACTTCCTTTGTAACATCTGTACCAAAGATGACTACACCTCGAACATTACCTTCTTGATTATAATAAGGGAATTTATCAGAGCGTAACCATACTTTTTTGTTTGAATCTGGCAAGTGAAATTCTTCTAAGATACCAATTTTAGCTTTACGAGAACTAATAATTTCTAAGTCTTGGTGATGGTATCGGGTCGCTTCTTTTTCTGGTAATAAGTCATATAAACTCTGTCCTTCAAACTCGCTAATCTGTTTATTATACATTTTAGCGTATTGCTTATTTAATTGGATAATATTATTTTTATCATCTTTAATAGTCACGGTATTGGACATGGTATCCATGATATTCTCAAATTCGAATTGATACTTTTTAGCACTTTCACGATAATTACTTAAATCATTTTTCGTTTTCATCGAACTATAAATGCCAAAAAAGGACATAATAGTAATGACAGGATTCCAAATATAAAATTGTAGTTTGTTAACTTCAGGAATGTCTACAAAAACGGTTGCAAACAAAACAAAAGCTAAAGGAATTATCCAAATCTGAACCATAAACCGAAGTTTAGAAATACCTAAAGAAACCGAAACGGCCATTGTCCAATAAAAGAAAATGAAATGATCACTGAAAGCATTTAAATATTTTAGTAGAACAGTACTTCCCATAATTCCAATACCGAAGAAAAATAGGAGAACTTGAGCGTTTTCACCCTTGATGGAATCAAATTTATAATATAGGAAGGAACAAATCAGTGTAAGAATTGACCATCCAGCCATCCAGTAGATTGGAATATTGACTTCTTCCACAAAAACAGATAATATGGTACACAATGATACGAATCCAAATCCAAGCACAAGGACAAAAATGCCTTCTGTTCCAAGAGCTTTCTTTAGGTTTAAGTTGAGCAGATTAAAGTTATCTCCCACTTGTCTGAATTGTTTTATTTTTTGAATGAAACTCATTATATTCGATTTAATTTTAATGATAATAGAACGTTCTATTATCAGGCAGTTTTATTATAATGAAGGAATTATCAAACGATAGATAGTCTTTGTTTATGAGTCCAAAAACCTGTTTATTGAAATATAAAAATATAAATTACGATACTTAGCTTTTTGAGTGACTATTATATTATGATTATAAATAGTTTATAATTCATATTTCACTTAAAATTTATATCAAGGGATGAATGACATCAAGTATTTTATTTTCAATAAAATATCTAAATATTACTTTTTACTGTAGAATCAATTATTTTTACGAATTGAAAAAAATTATCTAATAAAATATTTAATCAACCAATATTTTGAAAGTTACAATTAATAATCAAATCATAAATTATGAAGTAAACGGAACTGGAAAACCTGTGCTTCTACTTCATGGCTGGGGATGTAATGTAGACATTTTCAAGCCACTTCTGCCATATTTCGAGGAACATTTCCAAACTTACAGAATAGATTTTCCAGGTTTTGGTAAAAGTCCTGAACCATTAAAAGCATGGAATAATGATGATTATGTAGTTTTAACTCGTCAATTCATTGACGCATTAAAAATTGAAAATCCTATCATTTTAGGACACTCTTTTGGTGGTAGAGTGGCGATTAAATTAGCGACCTTGATACCTATCCATAAATTAATACTTACAGGAAGTGCTGGAGTCAAACCAACTCGATATTTTTCTTATTACATCAAAATTTATTCCTATAAATTGCTCAAGCAAGTTATAAAAATTCCATTTTTGGGAAAGTTATTTCAACCTTTGCAGGAATCGTATATTCAGAATGTAGGTTCAAATGATTATCAACAAGCCTCTAATGTAATGCGTCACACACTTTCAAATGTCGTGAATACAGACTTGCAGAATATTATGCCAAATATTAATACGTCCACATTATTACTTTTTGGTGAGAATGATACCGCAACACCTCCAGAATATGGCAAAAAAATGGAAAAACTTATTCCTGATGCAGGTTTGGTTGTCGTAAAAAATGCTGGACATTATGTTTTTTTAGACCAAATGCAGCAATTTATCACTATCGTCGATGCGTTTTTGGCGAAGGATAAATAAGTTATAATCATTAATGAAAGTCATTAATATGAGAATATTATCTATTTTTATTTTAATACTATTTACAAGTTTTTTGGGAGTAGAGGAACAATTAATTGATGATAATGATTTATTATTAGCCGTAAAAGAATCTAAAGCAAAACATAATTTGTTAATCATATCGGGACCTTATGTGCCTAAAGTAAAAGAGACAGTGGACGATAAGACAACGGTTTGGTTTGCTGCAGATGAAGGACAATCCAAAGTAATAGGAAATGAATTATCCGAGTAAAGTACTTTTGGTTATTTCCTAATAAAAGGATTAAAAGGTGCTGCAAATACTAATGATGATTAAATTATCAGTTTCTTAGAATTATCTGAATATGTAAAAATTAATGTAGAACTGTATTCCAATAATTATCAAGAGCCAAGAATCATTAATTTTGCACCAATGCAATGGCAAATTATCAATTAATATTAATGTATTGGGTTATTTAATATTATAATGCAATTGTAATACGAAATCAATTACCAATCAGCTCGATATTTCGGGACAAGACTAATTATCAAATGACAATAATTTACGCTTTATTAATATCAATTACCGCTTTCGTATATTTTTACTTAAAAGCAATGAAAGCCTTGCAGATGTTGCAGTTGAATAGTTATCGTAATGAACGCTATACGAAATGGATGAGTGAAAATAAATCGAAAGTTTATTTTTTGAGCGATATTTTACCACTTTTTGGGTTGTTAGGTTTATTAATTAGTCCATTCGTAGCGGCAATAATTTCTATCGCTTTATTTATTTTGTTGATTCAGTTGCGACCAAAAACGAAAGAGAAAAAACCGTTAGCCGTAACGAATCGAGTGAAGCGATTGATACGAACAACTCTTGGTTTGGGCATCCTTTTATTGGCGATTCCTTATCTGCTTTTAAGTGAAGCGTGGTTTTTTTATTTCCTGATTTTGGCAGGTGTGATGATTTGTTTTAGAACTTATTTCGTGGTTTTATTAGCAAATGTAATTAACCGACCTTTCGAGAAAAGAATCAATGATCGCTTTGTAAATCAAGCAAAAGCTAAGATTGATGATTGTAAAAAGAATGGTTTAAAAGTTATCGGAATAACAGGAAGTTATGGAAAAACATCAACCAAATATTTTATTAATCAATTGCTATCGCATAAGTACAATACTTTAATGACTCCTGGAAGTTACAATACAAAAATCGGAGTGACATTGGTTGCAAATCGAGATTTATCGCTTTTACATGAAGTTTTTATTGCAGAAATGGGTGCGAAACAACCAAACGATATTAAAGAGTTAGGTGAATTAGCTCAACATGAAATTGCGATTTTAACGGCAATTGGTCCACAGCATTTAGAAACATTTGGAAGTATCGATAATGTCCGGAAAACGAAATATGAATTGATTGATACTTTATCGGATGATGGCGTTGCCTTTTTTAATTATGACAATGAAATCGTGCGAGATTGTGCACGAGTAACGAAAAAACGAAATTTTACTTATTCTGCAAAAGATAAAAATGCGGATTATTATGTCTCCGACTTAACGATTTCTGCACGAGGAAGTAAATTCACGATAAATACGCCAAACGGTTCAAAAATTGCTATTGAAACTAAACTTTTGGGTGAATTAAATATTTTGAATTTGGTTGCAGCCGTTGCCGTTGCCGATGAATTAGACGTACCACATCAGCAAATGTCTGGTGTCGCACGAACTTTAAAAACAGCGGAGCATCGTTTGGAAATCAAAAAAACAGCAGCAGGAATTACGATTATTGATGATGCTTTCAATTCTAATCCTGTCGGTTCAAAAGCTGCCGTTGAGATTCTGAATATGATGGAGGGAAATACAAAATTCTTGATTACGCCAGGAATGGTGGAGCTTGGAGACGAAGAATATAACTTGAATTATCAATTTGGAAAGTACGCTGCAGAAAATTGCGATTATATTATTTTGGTTGGTAAAAAGCAAACGGAACCAATCCAAAAAGCTTTGGCAGATGTCAATTTTCCACCAGATAAACTTTTTGTAGCAAAAGACTTCTTCGAAGGAAACGCACATTTTCAAACATTGGCGAAAGCCGGAGATGTGGTATTGTACGAAAATGATTTGCCGGATACTTATAATGAATAAAAAGGTGTAAAGGTATTTTGGTTTAAAGCTTTGTAGGTCTTGCGGAATCGTTTGCCTGTGAACCTTTAAACCTTTAAATAGCGACACTTCAAACCTTTAATAAAAATGAAAACACGACCTTCAAATATATCACTTCGATTTTTGGCAGAACCAACGGATGTAAATTTCGGTGGAAAAGTTCATGGTGGAACCGTGATGAAATGGATTGATCAAGCGGCTTATACTTGTGCGACGGCTTGGAGTGGAAAGTATTGCGTAACCGTTTATGTCGGGGGCATTCGATTTTTGAAACCGATTCAGATTGGACATTTGGTGGAAGTAAATGCGAAAGTTATTTACACCGGAAAATCAAGTTTGCATATCATGGTGGATTTGTATTCGGGAAGTCCGAGGGAAATGAATCGTCAGAAAACCACGAATTGTATCATTATTTTTGTTGCGGTAGATGAAGATGGAAAATCGACACCTGTTCCAAATTGGCAAGCAGAAACGGAAGAGGAGAAAAAGTTAGAGCATTACGCTCAAGTTTTGATGGAAAAGCGAAAAGGCATTCACGAAGAACACGCTAATATTTTTGGGGAAGAGTAGTCATTAAGCCGTGTCGGTTTTTAAAACCGACACGGTTTCTAACGATATTTTACAGATTGTTCAAACCTTCTTTATAAGTCGCTAAGCAACGTTCCCGAGCAAATTTATGCTCAACCATTGGTTCGGGATAGCGAGATGTTTCGAATTCAGGAATCCATTTTCTAATATAAGTAAAATCCTTATCGAACTTTTTTTGTTGTGAAGTTGGATTGAAAATACGAAAATATGGTGCGGCATCTGTGCCACATCCAGCTGCCCATTGCCAACCGCCGTTATTACTTGCTAAGTCAAAATCTAATAGTTTTTCTGCGAAATACGCTTCACCTAATCGCCAATCGATTAATAAATGTTTAGTTAAAAAACTTGCGGTAACCATCCGAACTCGATTGTGCATAAAGCCCGTTTTGTTCAGTTCTCTCATACCTGCATCCACCATCGGGTAGCCAGTTTTCCCATCACACCATTTTTGAAAATCGGCTTCATTATTTCGCCATTCGATTTTATCATATTTCGCTCGAAAAGGATGTCCAATAACGTGGGGGAAATGTCCTAAAATCTGTGAATAGAAATCTCTCCAAATTAATTCGCTTAGATACGTTTTATTTAATTTATCTGCTTTTCGAGCTTTTTCTCGAATACTAATTGTTCCGAATCGGAAATGAATTCCTAATCTTGACGTACCCCGAATTGCAGGAAAATCACGTTGTTCTCCGTAATTTTTAATGATGCTTTGCTTGATTTCAACGGATGGAATTTCAATTTCAGCGCGTTCAAAATTCATTTCGGCAAGCGTGATAATTTCTTGATTATCAATTTGATAGAAATTAGAAAAATACGTTTCGGTCGGATAGGAATTGAAATGAAAATACGTTTCATTTGCTTCTATTCTACTTTCTAATTTTTTTCGCCATTTTTTGCTATAAGGTGTGAAAACGGTATAAGGCAGACCGTCATCTTTCAGTACTTCATCTTTTTCAAAAAGTATATGATCCTTGAAAGTATGAAATGGAATATTGGCTGAAGTTAAGGTGTTTTCAATCGTTTCGTCTCTATTTAATGCGTAAGGTTCGTAATCTCGATTCGTAAAAACAGCCTCAATTTTATAGTCATTTATTAACGCTTCCCAAACGCTTTCTGGCGTCCCATATTTTACAACCAAACTACTCCCGAAGACTTGTAACTGTTCCTTTAATTGAGAAATTGTATCATGTAAAAAGGTGACTCTTGCATCTTTTCTATTTTCCAATTTATCTAAGATATTCGTATCAAAAATAAAAATCGGCAAAACAGATGCATCACTTTTTAAAGCATGATATAAGCCGGCATTATCTTCTAATCGTAAATCACGGCGAAACCAAAATATATTCATCTCTATTATTTTTTTTATGTAAACGGCTGCTTCAGCTGCCGCAATATTCTTAATCTTTTTTGGCAAATAAAGCTGCCGTTACAAAAGGTTCAAATTTTTTGAATTTTGCAAAAACCCTAAAGGGCTTTTTATCACGCATTCACGATTTTTCCACTTAAAATATCCAAATTCGCTTCACCAGGTAAAATCCTATAAACAGGAATCTCAATTTTATATTTTTTACATAATTTTAGAATCGAAGTATCAATATCTTTTTTCGAATATCGAGAAGAAAAATGACTTAAAATTAATTTGTCAATCTTAATTTCTGAAACCATTTTCATCACTTCATCCAAATTACTGTGTTTATTGGCGTGGTTATTCAGCTTTTCATTATCATCCAAAAACGTCGCTTCATGAATGAGGATTTTTGTATTATTCCAATGTTCGTAATTATCAATAGGCGTATCACCTGAATATCCTAAAATATTCTCGGTAATAATGTTTGTTATGAAATCTCGACCTTTTGTAATTGCTAAATTTTTAATTTCCTCTTTAGAGTAGTTTTGAAATTCAGCTTTTAGTTTTGGTGTTTTGGAAAATACTTGAAAACTCAAACTTTTGCTGATATCTGAAGGTACAATGATATGATTATTTCGAATCGAACGAACGAAAATATCATTTTTAATTTGAAATACTTGATTTTCTTGAATCGGTTTCCAAACTGTTCCGCTAACGTGTGAATCAAACTTTTTGGTAAAATTCTCAATAGCCCGAAATGAACCAGAATCCGCAGGATAATGAATAATCGGAAAACCTTTTCGAGCGTTCAATTGATTAAACTGAAATAATCCTGTCAAATGATCACGATCAGCATGAGAAATAAAAACGTTTTTTATTTTTCTACTTTTCTGTAATAATGTGGCGGTAATTCCATCTCCGACATCAAACAATAAGCCCAATTCTTCAACAAAAAACCAGGTTGAAAATAAAGCTGTCGAATATCCGCTAATGGTGAAATTATGATTGTTCATTGGTTTCTGAATATTTTAATACCTTAAAAATCATTTGAATCAAGAATAGTTCAGACAAAACGATTAAAAAACTAAAAACGGCGAAAACAAATACTATAAATTTGAGTTTACCTATGAGGTGCTTAGTTATACAATTATTTCTACACCTTAAAATCAAAACGGATGAATCAATTAAAATTTATCATATTTCGAAAAGTCATGTAATAAGTTTTGTATAAATGTATAATCCTTTCTTTAGGGAAGAAAAATAAATAAGTTGCTTCATAAATACGCATTATCATTGGTGTTCTTATCAGTAAGTAATGATTTTGGATTAAGTGTAAAAATCGTATCAATTTTTAAAACAGATACGATCTAATACGTAATTTTTTTGATTGTAATGGATTCTGGTGATAGATAAAAAGAGATTATTTTTGTCTCTCAAAAAAAACTAAAAAATGTTTCTTTTGAGAGACAAAAGATTTCTAAAATCTTAGATTTCACTGTTGTTGGTCATCAATCTATTTATGATGTCGCTATGACAGGAACCCGTTATAACTAAGGAAATTTAATTTTCTAATAAAATTAGGTGTATAAAAGTAGAAAATAAACGAGTATTGAATGTGTTTTCGTAAACGCTAAAGGAGTTATATTTATCTAGTCATTTATATTAAAATATTACAACATCACTACATCTTTATAAAATTGAGCTACATCATTACTACATAAGTCTATGCTTTCTGAAACAAAGGTTTCAATCAACTTTATATTGCTTTATCTTAAAGTTCCAAAGTTTAGTTTTTTACCTATAAAGATAAAAGGGTATCACTAAATAAATAATATTATTTACTAATCATTATAATTCAAAATTATGAATAAAATTATCACACTTATCTTATTGTTTACAGTTTCAATCAGTTTTGGTCAATCACTACCATTTGATTTTGAATCTACAATTACGACGTCAAATTTTACGGATTTTGATGGTGGAGTAGCCACAGTTTTAGCTAATCCAGAATCAAGTGGAATTAACACCAGTGCGACTGTTGCACAAATTGTTAGAAATGGCGGACAAGTTTGGTCAGGAAGTAAGGTTGTTTTAGCTGGAAATATTGATTTCACGACGAATAATACGATTACCATGAAAGTTTACACGACTGCTCCTGTTGGAACACTTGTGAAAATGAAAGTAGAAAGTGGTGCAGGTTCGGAAGAAAAAGATGCTTTAACAACTGTTTCAGGTGATTGGGAAACTTTAACTTGGGACTTTACTGGGACACCAACAAATTTCAATGAAATCGTATTCATGTTTGATTTTGGAAATACTGGTGACGGTTCAGCGACTTCTACATTTCTTTTTGATGATGTAGTGCAAATATCTACTGGTGGAACTGGTGGAAACGGAACACAGATTGATTTGCCTGTTACTTTTGAAAGTACAACGGTAGATTATACAATGACTGATTTTGGTGATAATGCGTCATCATTGGTTGTAGATCCAACAAATGCAAGTAATAACGTGATGGAAGTTACTAAACTTGCTACAGCAGAAACTTGGGCAGGAACAACAATTAGTACACCGACTGGACTTGCAACGGATATGCCATTTACATTGACAGATTCTAAAATGACAGTTAGTGTTTGGTCACCAGATGCAGGAATTCCTATACGTTTGAAAGTAGAAAATGCGAATGATGCAACACAAACTTGTGAAACAGAAGCAATGACAACAGTTGCAGGTGCTTGGGAAACCTTGACTTTCGACTTTGCTAATGAAGCAGCAGGAACAGCAGAATTAAGCGTCGGTTTACAAAACGGTTGGATATATAGCATGGCTTCTATCTTTTTCAATTTTGGAACTGATGGTGCAACAGCTGGAGCAAAAACTTACTATTTTGATAATGTAGGATTTGGAGAAACTTCTGTAAATACTATAAATAAATTGGAAGTAGAAGGTTTAAATGTATTTCCAAATCCAACTAATAATGAATGGATTGTTTCTTCTGAAAATACGGATATCACAATGATTGAATTATTTGATTTACAAGGAAGACGTTTACTTTTACTAACACCAAATAATCGTAGTGTAATGATAAATGCTACTGCATTTGCAGAAGGTATTTATGTTGCTAAGGTTTCTACTGATATGGGAACGCGTACTTTGAAATTAGTTAAAAGATAGATTTGTTACTTAACGTAGCAAGTTTACTACGATAGAATTGAACCATAAAAGGTATGAAAGTAGTTTTGGCAAAGTCAAAATATCATATTCTCTTTTATAGCTTATGTGGTTCAATTATCGTTTTTGAATCTTACTAAATAAAACAGAAAAGCCGAGCTTCTAAATTTTAGAAACTCGGCTTTTTTTATGAATTTGTGAATTTTTACTTGAGTTCTAGTAAAATAATATCTACTCCTGAATGTCCATCTAAGAATTGAATCAGTGCTGAAACATTAACCTGCTTAGGGTTGAATTTTAGGATGTAAACAGTTCCAGTAGTATTTGTCACAGATACATTTGTAATATTTGCATTATTGTGTAAATCTTGAATGATATCTTCAATTGTGAAACCAGTATGTACGTCAATTTTTATTTGTCCACCACCATTAGCATCTATTGCATTCAGTGAAATAATGCTTGTTGCGAAGAAAAATAGAATCAGTAATAATGGTTTGAAAATGACAGTTCTCATATTGAATAATTTTAGCTTTAATTTTTTAGAATAATCGATTTTATTTAATTAGCCTTGCTTGTGTAAATATCCTTTCACTTTCTCATTTAAGCAAATACATTATTTTGTAAATGTATTTGATGAAATTGTAGTAGAAACATTACTTTTTTGATATTTAAATAGTTCCACAACAAATTTATTAAAAATATACGAAATTTACAAATATTTTGAAAGTATAAATTTTAACAGATTATTACAACTTTCAAATATTATATAACACTTATAACGAAACTTCGAACCCTTCTTCCCCAATCGAATAACCACTTTTATTAACAGAAGTAAAGGCATTACTATTACTATCCAATAGCGGATTTGTATGGTTGAAATGTATGAAGTACACTTTTGACCTTTCTGCATCAGATAATTGATTAAATAGTTCCATGCTTTCTTCCACAAATGGATGCGGAATTTCACTCATATCTCGTCCTGGAATCTCGCCATTTTTAAAAAATGTAGCATCCAAAAAAGCATAATCAACCTGTCTGATTAATTCTAAAATATCACGATTCCATGTTGACCATTTATTAATATCAGGAATAAATAATAATGATTTTTTTTTCGATTTAATGAGGAAACCAACCGTTTCTGAAAATTCATCCCGATGTGGAACTAATAAGGGCGTAACGGATAAATTTTCATTAAGAACAATAGTCGAATCAGCGGCCAACCGATTGATTTTGATGTTATTTAAAGCAGTTAATTGTCGCCAAGGTCCATTGCTGTAAAGGAATCGTCGCATTTTAGGCATTGCGAAAACGGGAACATTTTTCGCACCCATCACTTCTCGTCCAAGTTGCATCAAACCGGTATAATGACCAATATGTGCATGGGTTATAAAAATTCCGGAAAGCGTATCGACTTTTGGTTCGATAGACATTAAATCATTGTATTGTTCCCGAAAATCTGGTGTCGCTTCGAATAACCAACGTTCGCCGGATGATGGATCAATTAAGCCAAAAGCAATGACTTTCCTTCGTAACGCTTGATTTTCTTTCACTCGCTGACAACACGCTTTTTCGCAGCCAACTTGCGGATAACCAGCATCCTGAGCAATTCCTAAAAGCTTTATATAAGGTGTCGTGTGTTTTTTAGTATTGGTTTCTGGTGCCTTATTTTGACAAGAAACTAAGCCAATGAAAAGTAATATTATAGCGTAATATCTCATATATTTTTATTGTTAAATTATTAAATAATATTTGAAATGACAATTTTGTAATTTAACAATGAAGATGTTAGACCGCTTTATTATTAGACCTTAGACATTCACGTCGTAAATTATTAGCTAAATTTAATATTAATATTGCGACCTCGTAAAATATTTAATCGAAAAATATAGAAAGTTGATTATCAATAAGAGTAAATGCATCAAAATAATGATTTCGGTTTTGGTTCGTTTTGGGATTGGCATTTCCAATACTTTCAATAGCCTGTGCTGAACTTGTTTCCGTATCTAAAATCAATCAAGCCTTGATTCCGACCTGCTGTACAAACGAGTAGGTTTGCTTCTTTTCATCAAGTTGTAAATCTCAACTTTTATCGGAAAAAAT
>Ga0209712_10003525_pt1 | contig 12668 bp, 10 predicted proteins | sample ArcOceMetagenome_FD_187443 | JGI IMG/M metagenome (GOLD analysis project Ga0209712, IMG submission 187443) | Marine eukaryotic phytoplankton communities from Arctic Ocean - Arctic Ocean - Greenland ARC118M Metagenome (SPAdes) (version 2) | ecosystem: Environmental > Aquatic > Marine > Oceanic...
CGAACCAGGCGGTCGCAGGTTCGACTCCTGCCGCGTCCGCCACATTAGCAAAAGCTAGAAAAAAGCCAGTCTTATGACTGGCTTTTTTTCGTCTGTAATATAATAAAATTTTGTATATCCTTCCCCAAAAATCATTAAATATTGCGTACTGTTATTTAAATTCTCTATTTAACTAATAACAAGCATTTGAAATCTACTATACAAAATAGTCAGTTTTACAATCAACTAACATTTACTCTCTAAAAATCAAGCCAAATTTTATGCAGAATAATGACTGGAATATATTTATATATATTTTCTTTTTAGGGGGCTTTTGACTATTTAATGTATATTTTTATTAAGATTTATTGTGTACGTCATATTAAAAAACACCAATTTATTTTGCATTTTTATATTGAATGGATGAATTTTTATATAAAATAACTGAATATGAGTTGTAATCGGTGTTGACTTTTAATTATTTACCTAAAAATTAAAGAATTCATTTGTTTTATGTTATTGGAGTGTTTATTCTAATTATATAAAATTTTAATGAGATTAATAAATGGAACACTTATACCCATTATTTATAGAAGCAGGAACATTATTATTTGCTGGTATGGCATTTGTTTTTGTTTTTTTAGGTTCACTGGTTATTTTTATTAAAACAGTGTTAGCTAGATTAGCAATTAAATTTCCAGATGCTGTTGTGAAATTTAAATCTCAGCATTTAACTAAACAAAAAAGTAACGTCGCAAAGGGTACTTCACCGAATATTGTTGCAGCGATAACATCTGCGGTAACTCAATATCGCCAAGAGCACTCTCAACAAAGCTCTCAACATTTAAACAGTAGGAAATAACAATGACAAAACCATTAGGTATTACTGAAGTTGTCTTAAGAGATGGTCATCAATCTTTGCTAGCAACGCGTCTTCGTCTAGAAGATATGTTACCTATCGCTCCTGCGTTAGATGATATTGGTTTTTGGTCAATTGAGTCTTGGGGTGGCGCTACTTTTGATTCTTGCATACGTTACTTAGGTGAAGACCCTTGGGAGCGTTTAAGGGCCCTGAAAAAAGCGATGCCTAAAACAAAGCAACAGATGTTATTTCGTGGGCAAAATATCTTGGGCTATCGTCACTATGCGGATGACGTGGTAGAAAAATTTGTTGAGCGTGCTCATATTAACGGTATTGATGTTTTTCGGATATTCGATGCAATGAATGATGTACGTAATCTGCAAACTGCGATTAAAGCGGCAGTAAAAGTCGGTGCACATGCTCAAGGAACATTAAGTTATACAGAAAGTCCTGTTCACAGCCTTAAAGGTTGGTTAACAATGGCTAAGCAACTAGAAGATATGGGCGCCCATTCTCTATGTATTAAAGATATGGCAGGTTTGTTAAAACCTTACGATGCAGCCGAGCTTATCGGTCGTTTAAAAGAAACCGTGTCATTACCTATTGCTCTCCATTGTCATGCGACAACAGGTTTAAGTATCGCCACTCACATGAAAGCTATTGATGCTGATGTCGATGTTATTGATACAGCAATTTCTTCGATGAGCATGACCTATGGGCATTCACCGACTGAAACTGTGGTTTCTATAGTAGAGGGTACATCACGTGACACCGGTCTAGATATGCTGAAACTTGCAGAAGTAGCAACATATTTTCGTGACGTTCGTAAAAAATATGCAAAGTTTGAAGGCAGCCTTAAAGGGATTGATGCTCGTATTTTATTGGCACAAGTACCCGGTGGTATGTTGACTAACATGGAGATGCAACTTAAAGAACAAGGTGCAGAAGATAAGTTAGATGACGTTTTAATTGAAATACCTAAGGTAAGGAAAGATCTCGGTTACATTCCTCTTGTGACACCTACGTCTCAAATTGTTGGTACTCAAGCGGTATTGAATGTTTTGACGGGTGAAAGATATAAGTCAATTACTAAAGAGACCGCAGGCGTTCTTAAAGGCGAGTATGGCGCAACAGCGGATAAAGTTAATGCAGAATTACAAGCTAGAGTTTTAAATGGCGCAGAGGCTATCACATGTCGCCCTGCAGACTTAATTAAACCTGAGATGGATAATTTGACAGGCGAGTTGAAGGTTTTAGCAAAAGAGAAGAACATTTCACTTGCTGATGAGGTAATTGACGATGTGTTAACTTATGCTCTTTTTCCTCAGATTGGTTTGAAATTTCTAGAGAACCGTAATAATCCATCAGCTTTTGAACCTGCGCCTTCAGCTGAGCAGACAACAAAAGCTGTTTCGTCTTCACACGATTTTACTGAACCAAAGAATTATGCGGTGAGTGTTGACGGTAAAGTCTTCGATGTAGTCGTTGCACCGGGGGGGGATATTAGTCAAATTACCCACCCAGCTGGTGATGAAGCAATAAAACAATCAGCTTCTTTTTCAGCATCGGAAGCATTAAATGCCCCTTTAGCGGGCAATATTTTTAAAGTCTTAGTTAATGAAGGTGATCAGGTTGAAGCTGATGAAGTTGTTATTATTATGGAGGCGATGAAAATGGAAACTGAAATTCGCGCTGTAAACTCCGGTACGGTTACTTCATTGCATATCAAAGAAGGTGATTCTGTCGCTGTTGGTCAAGCTTTAATAAGTTTAGGGTAAGGTTGAACCATGGATTCATTAACTAAATTATGGTTATCGACAGGCTTAGCTAACTTCGAGTCTGGCCAAGTCATTATGATGATAGTCGGCTGTTTTTTACTTTATCTTGCAATAGCGAGAAACTTTGAACCTTTATTGTTATTACCGATGGGTTTTGGTGCAATACTGACTAATATTCCAGGTGCTGGATTTTCAGAAACTGGGGGCTTTTTATATTACATTTACCATTGGGGTATTGAAACCGGGATTTTTCCATTAGTGATTTTTCTGGGTGTTGGTGCAATGACCGATTTCGGCGCATTAATTGCTAATCCTAAAACGCTATTTTTAGGGGCTGCTGCTCAAACGGGTATATTTGCTACCCTGTTTGGCGCCATTGCCCTGAATGTAGTTCCGGGCATTGAGTTTACATTAAAAGATGCCTCTGCCATTGCCATTATTGGTGGTGCCGATGGCCCTACCGCAATATTTTTGGCCACTAAACTTGCGCCTGAGTTACTCGGTGCAATTGCTGTTGCTGCCTATTCTTATATGGCTTTAGTACCTATTATACAACCACCAATTATGCGTGCGTTAACCACAGAAAAAGAACGTAAAATTGAAATGGCACAGTTAAGACCTGTGACAAAAGTGGAAAAAATCATTTTCCCTTTAGCGGTATTATTGATGACAATTTTCTTTTTACCTGCGGCAACACCACTTGTTGGGATGTTTTGTTTAGGTAATTTGATGCGAGAATGTGGTGTTGTTGACCGGTTAAGTTCAACCGCTCAAAATGAGTTAATTAACATTACCACCATCTTCTTAGGTTTAGGGGTTGGTTCAAAATTAAGCGCTGAGGCTTTTTTAAATATAGAAACATTGGGGATCCTAGCACTTGGTTCCGTTGCATTTTCTATCGGTACGGCATCAGGGGTACTGATGGCTAAAACGATGAATAAGTTTTCTAAAGTCCCCATTAATCCATTGATTGGTGCTGCCGGTGTTTCTGCTGTTCCTATGGCTGCTCGTGTAGCGAACAAAGTCGGTTTAGAGGCTAATCCTCATAACTTCTTATTGATGCACGCTATGGGCCCTAATGTTGCTGGTGTCCTTGGTTCTGCAGTAGCTGCGGGCATATTATTAGCTTTGGTCGGCTAATTTTTAACATTACTATTTTTAAAGGGAAGCTTTGCTTCCCTTTTTTATTTGCTGTCTGGAACGTTAGTTATACCAAATGCCCTGATTGACAAAACAATCCATTGAATCAAGAATCATGTGGATAAGTAGCCCTATACCTATTAACCTGAGTTTAGGGATAAAGCAACATAACAAATATATCAATATTGCAAAACTTTGGTGTAATGGGTGAAAGCCAATACTGCAACGAATCGGATCATATATTGGGTTAGCTAATAAATGATCCAGGTCTACTATCATCGTTAAGATCATAATAAAATATGACTTTTGCCATTGATGCCTAAAAAAAAAGGCAACAATGATTGCTGGTAATATAAAGTGAAGAATAAGGTGGAAAATATTGCTGTCCTTTGACTTGTTTGAAGTTAAGTAATACTCACGGATATTATTGCCGAGTCTTAGCTTATAAGTTGCCGTCAGTCTCTAGCTATTTGGAATGTTTTTAGGCGGTTATTTACATCTCAAAACATCGTTATTTTAACCTTTAGATACTTTATTTAGAATTATGGATTTAATTTAAATTGTGTCCATTGGCCGGAGCTTTCTTTTTCAAAACAAATCCTGTCGTGCAAACGGTTAGCACGCCCTTGCCAGAATTCGATATAAGTGGGTTTAACCTGCCAGCCGCCCCAAAATTCTGGGTGAGGTATCTCTCCGTGAGGATATTTAGTATTGAAATAATCTACCCGTTTTTGCAATTCGTCTTCGTGGGTTATTTTAGCACTTTGCTTTGACGCCCATGCACCAACTTGACTGCCTCGGTCTCTACTATGAAAATATTGAGCAGATTGTTCCAGAGATATTTTTTCAACAGTACCTTCAATGCGAATTTGTCTTTGTAAAACATTCCAATGAAATAACAAGGCTACCTTATTATTTTCTTCTAAATTCTGACTCTTGCGGCTGGTGTAATTAGTATAAAAAACAAAACCATCATCATTGAATTCTTTCAGTAAAACCATACGGCAAGTAGGTTGGCCATCAGCACCACAACTACTTACTGACATAGCTTCGGGGAGTAAAATCCCTGATTTTTTAGCCTCTTCAAACCATTGGTTAAATAACGGGAACGGTTGCGCATCATTGGGGATTTTTGGCAGAGGTAAAGCCACACCTTGGCCAAAAGTTAATAAACAACGGAGTTTTTCAAATAAGGTCATAAAGTTTTGTCAAAATTAATTTTCAGTAATTTTATATTATCAGGTATTAGCAAAAAAAGGTGTTGAATTTAAGCTATTTTTACGAAGACTCAGTAAACCATAACTGATCACACTTATGTTGATGAAATGTCTGGTAGAAAGCAGGGTTAATGTTTTAGGTGTGTGTTACTGATTAACGGTAATCATTTAACCTAAGATTATAGAATATTCACTTTAATTGTCTGTGTCGATATTATTAGAGACTATATATACGCATTACTATTATCTCATCTTAAAATCTTTCATAGCGATATTGAGCTGTAATCCTTTTTTAATAATTGATTTAGAATAATGACTTAAATAATCTTCTTAAATTTAACAGATTTATATTTGTTTACTCAAGTGTTGTTTGAATTTATGGAATTGATTGATAAACTAACTTTTTTACTGGCTTTGTGTACTTATGGTTTTGACTAAATTTTTTCGTTGGTTTGAGCAAATTCACCAACAAACTGTCATTAAAAAACATCGTTCTCTAGTCGTTTTAGCCGGGGAGTATTCCTGGTCACTTTCTTTAATTAGAAAAATTAAAAGTTCATCTACGTTTTTTGCAAAAGATGGCTTAGAAGCAAGATCTCAAAATGATGGTTGGCTGACTTACAGTGATGTTGAAGCATTAAACGCCAACGTGACTAAACAAAACTATCGCCATAAGTTAGGTTCAGAAAGTCGAGCAGTAGTGTTTGCTGATAGTGAATTCAATATTGATGCTTTAGCGGCATTGTCAGGCACTATAAAGGCTGGAGGGATATTATTTATTTTATTCCCTCAAAAAGTTTCAGAGATTAAAAAAAATCAAAATAGTTTATTTTTAAAGCGGTTTATTAATAAAGTCGAACATTCATTTTTATCTACTATCATTGAGCAAGATCAGGAGTTATTCATTGATGAGGTAACAGAAGAAAATACTACGGGCGATATTTTACCATTAAATATTCCTCATGCTTTCCCCTTAAATTGTGCAACACAAGAACAATTTAAGGCTGTTCAAGCCATTATTAAAGTTGCTACAGGTCATCGGGACCGTCCTCTAGTATTAACAGCTGATCGTGGAAGAGGTAAGTCTTGTGCCCTTGCCATTGCCTGTGCAAAAATTATGGAGTCAACTACATTACCCCAGCACATTATCATTACCGCACCTCACCTTAAGGCACTGGATAACTTTTTTAAACAACTCAAGTACTCATTACCTCAGGCTAAACACTTAAGCCATAGTGTTATTCATGATAACGGCATTATTGAGTTCCTTCCGATAGACAAACTATTGAATAAGCATGTAAAAGCCTCACTATTACTTGTGGATGAAGCTGCAGGCATTCCTGTTTATTTACTTTCAGCTATATTAAAAAAACACCATAGGGTGGTATTTTCAAGCACAGTCCATGGTTATGAAGGGGCCGGTAGAGGTTTCACCTTGAAATTTCAGACAATATTAAATAGTGAGTATAAAACGTGGTATAAGCAAACGATCAATCAACCAATAAGATGGGCCGAAGATGATCCCGTTGAACAGTTTATTTTTGATGTTTGTTTACTTAATGCCGAGCTGCCTAGACTTACCAGTAGTGCCGTCGATATCGATAAAAAAGCGGTTGATTTGGATTTCAAATATTTGTCAGGTGAATTCTTATTAACAAATGAAAACTTACTAGAACAGGTCTTTGCTGTATTGGTCACCGCTCATTATCAAACAAAACCTAGCGATTTAAAATTATTACTAGATAATCCACAGGTAAGTGTACTGTGTTTATTTCATCAACAAAAGGTTATCAGTGTTGCTTTATTAATGCGTGAAGGGAGTCGGAATCAACAGGATATCCTTGCTGTTAAAAATGCTAAAAGACGATTGCGCGATCAATTCTTACCTCAGTCTTTAATGACCCATTGTGGTATTGAGGTAGCCTTTGATTTTGATTACTTGAGGGTAATTAGGATTGCTGTGCACCCAGATTGCCAAAATGAGGGTATCGGTACTTTATTTCTATCGAAAATCAATGAGTACGCTTCGAGTTTAAAGGTAGATTTTATTGGTGCTAGCTTTGGTTGTAACCAGCAACTTCTCAATTTCTGGTTATTATCAAACTTTCAATTGGCTCGTATTGGTTTTAATAAAGATGCGGCAAGTGGTGAACATTCTGCTTTGATACTAAAAGCCCTCAGTCAAAAAGCAGTGGTCTTGCAATTAAGTATCAATAGGAAGTTCTACCAGTCATTTATTTATTTACTTAGCGATGAATATCGACAATTATCTGATGTTTTGGTTTGGTCAATTTTAAAATATTATCCGGTGGAATATTTACCGGCATTAACAACCAGTGATTTTAATACCGTGCAAGCTTTTGCCAACAAAGAACGCTTGTATAGCACTTGCGCATATAGTCTCCATTTATGGCTATTACATCAATTTGCGGATCCCTTTGATGTCGAACTATTACCTATGATTTCTCGCTTATTAAAAAGACAACCCGTTAGCGAGGTTTGTTCTTCTTATCACCTGGACGGTAAAAAAGCGCTAAATCAATTAATGGTAAATTACGTGAATAGTAAAGTTTAGTGTAATAATATTTGCATAGAGCAATAATACTGAAATGTTAAATTTACTGTCCATTGGCTGAACATAAATTTGAAGTCAATAATAACAACAATTTTACTGGTATGATCTGCTTATCGACACTGACGTAGAGATAAAATATACTGTGTATTATTAAGTGTCTTGTGTTTTATTTAGATAGGGTTCTATTATGTCGGTAGTGATCAGTGGTACGGGTTTATATACTCCACCATTTAGCATTTCAAATGATGAGTTAGTTAATTGTTTTAATCAGTATGTTGAACGTTTTAATATTGAAAACAGTGAGGCTATTCTTGCTGGTGATGCAGATGCGCTTTCTTGCTCAAGTAGTGAGTTTATCGAAAAAGCCTCGGGTATAAAAAGTCGGTATGTTATGTCAAAAGATGACATCCTTAATATTGATTTGATGAGACCTTCGATTAAGCAGCGTGCCAACGATGTCATCTCTTCTCAAGCAGAAATAGGCGTTGCAGCTGCTAAGCAAGCAATTGAAGCTGCTAATAAGAAACCTGAAGATATTGATTTAGTGATTGTTGCTTGTGCTTATACAGAGCGTTCTTACCCAGCAATAGCCATAGAAATTCAAAATGCTCTTGGCTGTTCTGGATGGGGGTTTGATATGTTAGTAGCATGTTCTGCCGCAACATTTGGGATTATTAATGCGGCCAATGCTATTCGAAGTGGTACAGCAAAAACCGTACTGGTGATTAATCCTGAAATACTTTCACCACAGATTAATTATCGTGATCGGGATAGTCATTTTATCTTTGGTGATGTCGCTACTGCATTAATTATTGAAAATGAGGCTACTGCATCAAGCGATCACTGTTTAAAAATTATTGCAGAGCAACCAATAACTAAATTTTCTAATAACATTCGCAGTAATATCGGCTACATGAACAGTTGTGACCCTGAAACTAAAGATGCAGATGATAAGTTTTTTATACAGCAAGGTCGAAAAGTTTTTAAAGAAGTGCTCCCTATGGTATCCAACTTGATCTCGTCTGAAATGACTAAAATAGGGTTATCTGCGCAAGATATTAAACGGCTTTATTTACATCAAGCCAATATTAATATGAATGGTTTTATTGCAAAAAAAGTACTAGGGAGAGAGCCTAGTTTGGCTGAGGCTCCAATAATTTTAGATGAATACGCTAACACTAGTTCAGCAGGTTGTATTATTGCCTTGCACAAATACCATGATGATTTAGTCTCAGGAGATAAAATGGTGCTTTGCTCATTTGGTGCGGGTTATTCAGCATGTTGTTTGATTTTAGAGCACGTGTAACCGCATATTAATTAATCCCACTGGTCAATAATCTGTTTGATCAGTATGGCAGTTTCCTTTGGATGTTCTAATGGAAACATATGCCCTCCGGCTATGCTGTATAAAGATATTTTTTTGTTCTTTTTAGCAAAACGTTTAAAAAATAACTCTGGATATAAATCGCTACTCTCGCCATAAATTAAAGCCGCAGGTATTTTTAGTTGGTTTTTAAAACTTGATAAATGGGTTGGAGTATTCCGAAATATTTCAGTTTCAGTGTGGGCATCAAAGGTGAGCTCTAATCTATTATTACTTATCTCCATAGCACTGCGGGTATAATCTTTTAAACAGCGCTCATCAAAATTTTTAAATAACGGTCGCTGTCTAAATAGCTTATTTAAATCAGTATCTGCTGGCCAATGACTCCGTCTTTTTTTCGCTTTTCCTGCAGGAGTTATTTTATCAAGATAAGCGGTATTTTTAAATAATTTAAGTAGCCAACTCATCACACCTGTCATCGCAGGAGGATCTAACATGATAAGACCTTTGAATAGGCTGGGTTGTTGGCATGCTGCGATAAAAGAAATAACACCACCAAAAGAATGGCCAATACAAATCACTGGTTGATCTTGTTGCTTAATATAAACAATAAGTTCATCAACTAAATATTGCCAGTTATTATGTATAGGGAAATTAGGATTATGCCCATACTTTTCTTGAGCAATTATTTCGTAGTCTTCTGTGAAGTAATTAAGAAATGTCTGATAAGAGCCTGCAGGAAAACCATTACCATGAACAAAATTGATCAGTGGCTTAATTTGGCTGGGTGAGTTTTTTGAAAATTCGATCATCTTATTAATAATAATTCAAACAAGTGTTTTATTTATTATTACCAAAAATAATGTTAATTGAAAGAGATAAATTAGTTTTTCCACATTTTGCGGTAATTGTATAGCTTGGTTTAGAAGGTGGAGTTATGACTAAGAGGTATATTTGATTTGACTCCCTTTAATTATTAATTGATGTAGTGTTTATAACTATAAATAAATTGAAAAATAAGCGATTAAAAAACCCGATAGCTATCTTAGCATATCGGGTAATTATTTTAGATCTTCTGATTTATATTAACCACTCATCTACAGCATTTCTGTTAATTGTTTTTCAAGCTTTTCTTGGTCTGTAGTAAAGTTTCTAATACCTTCAGAAAGTTTTTCTGTCGCCATAGCATCTTGATTCATTAACCAACGAAATTGTGATTCAGTTAAGGCGACTTCAGCCGTGCTTGATGAGTGACTTGGCGAAAGTTGTTGGACAACGGCTGCATCACTACTCGCCAGTTCTTCCATCAATTGAGGACTAATGGTTAAACGATCACAGCCAGCTAATGCTAAAATCTCACCAATATTTCTAAAACTTGCCCCCATTACTACCGTCTTATAGCCTTGTTTTTTATAGTAGTTATAAATTTCTGTCACTGATACTACACCTGGATCTTCATTTGCGGGATAATCAGTACGACCTGTTGATTTTTTATACCAGTCTAATATTCTGCCAACAAATGGAGAAATAAGGTAAGTACCAGCTTCAGCGCAAGCTCTAGCTTGAGCAAAGCTAAATAATAGGGTTAAGTTACAATTAATGCCTTGTTGTTCTAATTGTTCAGCCGCTTTTATTCCTTCCCACGTCGATGCTAGTTTGATCAATATACGGTCATTTTGAATACCTGCTTCATTGTACATGGCAATCAGTTTATGGGCCTTAGCAATCGAATTGGGAGTATCAAATGACAGTCTTGAATCAACTTCAGTAGAAATACGTCCAGGAACAATTTCTAAAATTTCCAAACCAATTAATACTGAAAGTTTATCTGCAGCATCAATAACTTGTTGGTTAGTGTCCGTTGATTGTTCTTTTGCCCATGAAACGGCTTGTTTTAACAATCGGTCATATTGAGGCATTTCAGCTGCTTTAAGCAATAGGGAGGGATTTGTTGTCGCATCTTGTGGTTGAAATTTTGCTATGGCTTCAATATCACCTGTATCGGCAACAACTGTGGTCATAGTTTTTAGTTGATCTAATTGGCTTGTCATAATATTGCCTTAATATTTCTTGTTTGGGAGTGTGCGTTTGATGAGTATGCAATGATGAAATATTACAACATTTTTTATCAAAACTGCTATAAATTAACAATATCTGCGGATTTACTCTGTTATGAGGTCTATTTTTATCAAATTTTCACTATTAAGCAAGTATGATTGATGGATTAGCTTAGAGTTTATTGGCATTAAGTTAGTTTTAATCGCTATAAACACTCTGAGCAACTTATCTTAATTGTATTTGTAATGATTTCATTGAATTTTGCTTATGTTATAGTATCAATATTCTCCTATTGATAAAAGACTGCCTAATGTTACTTGTTGTTTCTCCCGCAAAAAACCTTGATTTTGATTCGCCACTTGCTACAGATAACTATAGCCAATCTAACTTACTTGACCATAGTCAGGAGTTAATTAATCATTGCATTAAACTCACACCGGCTCAATTATCTTCTTTAATGGGCATTAGTGATAAATTAGCGGGATTAAATGCGGCAAGGTTTGGACAATGGTCAACGCCTTTTACCCCTGAGAATGCACGTCCTGCGATATTGGCATTTAATGGTGATGTTTATACCGGTCTTGATGCTCAGTCTTTTAAACCACACGACTTTGACTTTGCTCAACAACATATGCGAATTTTGTCTGGTTTATATGGTTTATTACAACCTTTAGACTTAATGCAAGCTTATCGACTGGAAATGGGTACTAAGCTTGCTAACAGCAGAGGGAATAATTTGTATCAGTTTTGGGGGGATATTATTACCAATGAACTAAACAAAGCATTAACAGAGCAAGGCGATGATGTATTGATCAATCTAGCGTCTAATGAATACTTTAAATCGGTTAAAACAAAATCATTAAATGCAACGATAATTACCCCTGCTTTTAGAGATTGGAAAAATGGTCAATATAAAATGATCAGTTTTTTTGCTAAAAAAGCAAGAGGGTTAATGGCAAGGTATATTATTGAAAACCAGCTAAATGATGTTGAAAAATTAAAAGATTTTGACTTGGCGGGTTATCAATTTAATAGCGAGTTTAGTCAAGGTAATGATTGGGTTTTTACTCGTAAAGTACTTTAAAAATTTAACATATTCTATATATTGATAGGCTAAATTATATAATTTTCATCATATGTATCTTAATAAATCAGATCAACACTCTTTTAAATATATGTTGAATTCTCGTAAAATCATATGTTGTGACGTAATAATAATCTCATTTAAAGTCTTTATTTCTTTTTGGTTTTCGTTTTTAGCGGCAAGTTCTAATAAATGCATTTGTTCCAGCAATTTTAAAGCGCTTAGGTTCGCGGCAATACCTTTTATGGTATGAGCATAAAAATGTATTTGAGAAAAATCATTATCATTGATTGCCTGGGTTAGATTATCCATATGCTCAGGCATTTTATCTATAAACATTGTAATTAACTGCTTTAGAAACGCTTCGTTATTTTGCATTCTTTTTAAACAAGCGGTTTTATCCCATACCTTCATCATTAAATTTCCCTTACTAACATTATTAATTCTTTATTAAAGCTCTTTGATACCCTATATTCGAGGACTAAGTCGTATCAAACGTTAGGTATTCAAAGAGAATGACCAGCATATAATTAATATAACATACTGATTTAATAGTTCCTTTTAAACGGGTTAAATCATGTATGGGCTATGTCAATATTCTTACTTTGACTTTTTGGCTTGTTTTTTAGCTTTCGCCTTTTTCTGAGAAGT
>Ga0209712_10003526_pt1 | contig 12668 bp, 8 predicted proteins | sample ArcOceMetagenome_FD_187443 | JGI IMG/M metagenome (GOLD analysis project Ga0209712, IMG submission 187443) | Marine eukaryotic phytoplankton communities from Arctic Ocean - Arctic Ocean - Greenland ARC118M Metagenome (SPAdes) (version 2) | ecosystem: Environmental > Aquatic > Marine > Oceanic...
CAGAATTAACTGTTGGTGCAGAACTGTTATCATTGTCATCACTACTGCATGACATAATTAATAAAGATAAAATTGTAAAAAGTACTTTTTTCATAATATATTTAATTTTTGTTTAAACAAATTTAATAAATTATAAACAAAACTATTAAATTATATTATAAAATATTTAATTTAAAACAATACCAAGCTAAATGGATGTGACAAAAACCACTTAAAAAAATTAAATTCTAATGAAATAAGGAAAGTGTTAGGGCTACTTTATTAAATGGGCTTATCATTAATTGTATATCTTTATAGTTTATTCAAAGTCTCTTATGAAAAACACCACTGTTATACTTTTATTTTTACTGACTACCCTTAACATATACTCCCAAATTGATCCAGACGCAATTGAAATTGTAAGAGATTCATATGGTGTCCCTCATATATATGCGCCCACAGATGCTGAAGTCGCTTATGGTTTTGCATGGGCCCAAGCTGAAGATGATTTTAAAACAATTCAGCAAGCCTATCTCGCTGGAAATGGGTTGTTGAGTAAATTTATAGGTTTGAAAGGCGCTGCTGCTGATTTTCTCGTACAACTAATTCAGTCTGAAAAAATAGTAAACGAACAATTTAACACCCTCGATCCAAAATTTATTAAACTACTTCAAGGTTTTACAGAAGGGTTAAATGCATTTGCTGAAAAACATCCCGATGAAATTTTAGAATCTTCACTCTTTCCTCTCACTCCTCAAAAAATACTTCGCTATACACAACTTCAGTTATTTATTTCAAATGGCGCAGCGAATCTTGTCAGTGGAATTGTGAATAACAATTTGTCTTGGCCCTATGAAATTGAACAGGACACCAAAGGCTCTAATCTCATTGCTATCAGTCGCAGTCGAACCCAATCAGACGAAACATTTTTAGCCATCAATACACATCAACCTTTAGAAGGTCCAACATCTTGGTACGAAGCGCATTTAGTGAGTGAGGAAGGTACCAATATTATTGGAGCCACCTTCCCTGGGTCTCCTTGTATATTTACGGGAGCCAATGAATTCTTGGGATGGACACATACGGTTAATTACCCAGACAAAGCAGATGTATATGCTCTAGAAATGCATCCACACAAAAAAGACGTTTATATGGTGGACGGAGAACCGTACAAGCTAGAAAAATTTAAAGCTAAAATTCACCTCAAACTACTAGGTCTTAAGATTCCTATTAAGAAAAAATTTTACCGAAGTATCTATGGACCAACTCTGAAAAATAAAACAGGAGTTTATTCAGTACGTACACCAAGCACATCAAATATTAATGCTGTTGAGCAATGGTGGCGCATGAACAAAGCAACCAATTTTACAGAGTTTTATAAAGCCTTAGAGATGAAAGCACTTCCGGGTTACAATATTGGCTATGCTGATAAAAATGATACTATTTTTTATATTTCTAATGGAAAAATTCCCATCCGAAATGAAGGCTATGACTGGACAGACGTTGTTCCTGGAAACACGCGAAAAACACTCTGGAACACCTACTACCCCATTAAAGAGTTGCCGCAAGTTATCAGTCCAAAATCAGGGTTTGTATACAACGCCAATCACAGTCCTTTTAAATCTTCAGGGAAAGATGACAATCCTCAAGCAGAAAATTTTGCAAACGCCATGAATTTCGAAACCTATGACAACAATCGATCTACACGTCTGCTCCAATTGCTTGAAGAAAAAGAATACATTGACTATGAGCGTTTCAAACGCATCAAATATGACCATCAATTACCAACTCCTCTAAGCTATAACTATATGGATTTAAATCCATTATTTGAAATGAAAACGGAGGACTATCCAGAGGTTAGCGCACTATTAACGAGTATTAAAAATTGGGATCGTGTTACCAACCCAGAATCTTATGGTGCGGGAGCCTATGCATTGCTATACTATCAACTTAGACCCTTTTTTAATGAACTTTCTGAAGATCGTATTTTTACGCATGACGTATTGTTTGAAGCCTTAAAAATTACAAAAGCTTATATGTTGACTCATTTTAATAGTGAACGCATTCGCTTAGGAGATTTTCAAAAACTAGTGAGAGGAGAAAAAGAGCTCCCTGTTTTTGGCTTGCCCGATGTTGTTACGGCGATGCGAGGAGAGCCTTATAAAGATGGAAAAATAAAGATCACTCATGGTGAATCTTATATTGGGTTGGTGCGCTTTACGCCAACTAAAACCTATTATGAATCCGTTATTTCTTATGGAAATAGCCGAAGACCAGAAAGTCCACATTATTCTGATCAGATGGAGTTGTATGTTAATTTTAAAACCAAAACAATGTCATTTGACAGGTTAGAGGTATTGAATTCCGCTATAAATAGGTATGCTCCTAAATAAATCCTGCACCGCTCTAAGTTGAATTTTATAGAAACAAAAAAACCTGACTATTTCTAGTCAAGTTTTAAGTGATCGCACTAGGATTATTTCATGATCCTTTAAAGCTCCGTAGTCTAAATAGAAAGTCAAAAATCATAGATTTTTAGTTTTGTTTCTGCTCGAAAACTCAAATAAATTTGATTCTCAATCAAAAACAAAAAGCCTGCAATTATGCAGGCTTTCTATTCTTAAGTGATCGCACTAGGAACTAAACCGGCTTCTCCTCCCCTTCTTATTTTTTCTATTTTTTAACTTTAAATTGAAATACAGTGAAGCCCTAGTGAAACATGAGTAATTTTACGAGCTTACTTCCTGAAAGTAACTTTATTAGAATTCATAGATCTTATACAATCGCCATAGATAAAATTGACACAGTTGAAGGAAATAGTGTAGAAATTGAAGGCATTAGATATGTGATTGGAAGATCGTATGTTGAAAATGTTAAGAAAAAGATTTTAGGGTAATCTATACAATTTATATTTTTTGAAAAACAGCCAAGAGCAATTATAAGTAAAGATGCCTTAACGTTTACAGAAAAACTTTAAGTAATAGATCAAAGAACTGAACCCTATTACCCTCCCCTTCTAAGTTTATCTATTTTTTCGCATTAAAATAAAAAGAGGTGAAGCTCTAGTGAAGCCGTTTAACGTAGTATAACGGCGTTTACAATGGTTTAATGAGGTGAAAGCAGTGAGACAGGTAGGAATGACAATAAAGTGTTTTAAATCCGAGTCCTATAGAGAAACAATAAATTGATTTCGAGCTAATTCTACTAAATCCTCACCAAAATAGTTCGACTTCACTCCCTTTGGCTCCAGACAGATTTCTAATTGTTTAAATATCAAATCCAAGCTGAAAGTTTAGTCTTTATAAATATAATTAATTTTCAAAATAAAACGACTAATTAAGTACCACCCACCTGGAGATGGAGGAGACTGCGCCTGTGCTTTATTTGGACTTAATATAATGAAACTTCCTACGGCAGTTAATGCAGCATATTTCCCCGTTTTTTTCAAAGGTTCTTTTCTAGAAACTAGGTCTATATTTTCTGTAGGTTCTTTTTTTACAATTACTTAACTATAATTTTTTTAGTGACTACTGAACGGTCAGATTTTAGTTCAACTACATAAATTCCCGAAGAAAATACTTTGGTTGAAACGGTTTGTTTTGTCTGGTTAGCAGTTAATGACTTATTAGCCATTAACTGTCCTAGCAAGTTGTATATGTTTACATTGTTTTTTGAGCTATTTGAAAGCCCTTCAATAGTGATGTAATCATCATTGATTCCTTTATAAATTGAGATTAAGTCATTCACAAATGTATCTCCGCCTAGAGTCACGTTTCCTAGGTGCAAATAAAAGCGCCCTATGCCACTTAAATCTTCCTCAGCAGTTAGAGTGAAGTCTTCATCGTTTAAAAGCGTTAGTGTCTCTAAAAGACGGTCTTCAAGTTGTACTTCAACATCTGATGCTATAGTTGAGTCTTCTAAGCTGATTCTAAAAGGAATATTTGATAGCTGATTTACTTCTAATGGGATACTAACTCCGTTTAAAGCCTCTGAACCCATTGCATTAATTCCTAAACCAATTCCTTCATCTTGTTCAACAAGTCGAGACGTTAAACTAGAGTCCTGGTCATAAGCTCCTGCATCATAGCCTGGGTCCATTCCTAGAGTTAATCCATTATCAAAATAGAAACGAGTATTGTCAATAAGTGTTTCCCCTTCATATAGTTTTAATAAAAACTCACTACTGGTAGGATTCATCATACGACCTGCAATAAAATCATCAGTACCAGTGGTGGTTCGCATTTCTTTAGTGAAACTAATATTTGCTGAACTGCTGCTAGCTGCAGCTATAAAAAATCCTTGACCGGGTGCTATGTAGGTTGCGGCCGTCGAAAGGTTATAAATAGTATAACTCCCAGAATTATTGTTATTAATATCTGACTCCCAGCCATAAATTGCTAGGAAGTTCGAATCAATTACAGATGTATTAACGGTTAAGAAATTATTAGTAGAATGTGCGTTGCTATTGGCATTTATGTAAGAAGGATACGGGTTAGATACTAAATTCCATCGTCTTCCACTTGAGGCAGCATAATTCTGAACTACTTGAGTTTGATCAGCAGCAGCAGCTGTTCCTGTAAATTTAAGAAGCCCTGTACCGCCACTAACTGTCCCTGCTTGGTACCCTTTGCCAATATCAAAGTTACCTGCGCTACTGACACTAGAAGTGGTGTAGTTTGTCCAGGTATCATCACTGCTATCATAGGTGCCTAATGCATAATAACTACTGTTAGTAGCTAGAGTTGCTGTCCCTGCAGTATTTGTAGAAGCAAAAGAACTAATTGATTGCACATCTAATGGAGACCCAATTAAATCCCATTCGCCACTACCAGCTTGGTTAACATATCTATTGTAAATAATATTTCCTGAAACAGTACCACTGATTATAATGGATGAAAAATTAGTTGAATCTGAATTTAAGGTAACCGTTCCGTTATTAGAAAAGTTTCCAGATATAGTGACTGAACCTGTTTTGTCTATGGTTAACGTGGCCGAAGAATTTACTTTTATATTTCTAGCTACCGCTCCAGATGATGAAATAACAGGATAATTTGTAGCTCCAGTTGGTATAATAACATTTACATCCGTAGTAGGAACAGCTCCTGTAGACCAATTAGAAGCTGTGTTCCAATCTGTTGAAGCTGCACTTTTTTTCCAAATAGTCGTGTGGAATTTTGGGGCCCAATCTACCCCAGCAGTCCATGCAGTTCCACCATATTCATAAGCTCCAATATCTGGGGCACTTCCAACTGTAGTATGAGGTATCGAATCTGTGTCAATAACAATACCCATGTTTAATAAAGCCGAGGATGTTGAAAGAGGCATTCCTGTTGCAGTGTTAATTAAGGAGGATATGTTGTCACTAGAATAGGTGTATCCGTTTCTATTATTACTAGTATATCCGTCATCGGAGTCATTGGAGTTATCGGTAAAAATACTTGGCAAAGGATAGGCCGCTAATGTTCCAGAGCGGTGAGCGCTCATTTTATCCACTAGATTATTTTGAACATCGGTCCCTGTATTAGAACTATCTTCGCCTAAAATAATAATACCATTACCGCTAACAGTGTTAAATACGGTATTATGGCTTATATAATGATGATTTCCTTTAACCATCATTCCTTTGGCATTATATATATAATTATGGTGCATTTGACCATAGTGACCAGCCACGCCAGCAGACCCTCCAGGGGCATCAAAACGAAGAGCATACTTAGTTGTGTCAAATATCCAATTATGATGCACATCACTATCTTCTACGTAATTTTTTGTTCCCTGAAAGACTGCTCCATCCGACTGTAAAAGACCCGTATTAGATACTTTATTATAGGAAACTTCAGAGTATCTACCGGGTAGAATCGTTGCAGAGGCACCAGTGGTGTGAATAGTGTTTTTAGTAAATGTGTTGCTGTCTCCAGTTGTATAAATCGTGACCATTAAGCCTGCGGTATTAGACGAGCTCCAGTCTATATGATGAAAATAATTATTTTCCACTGTATTGTTGTCACCTTGAATCCTCAGCGCTTCGCCTTCTGTATTTTCAAAAAGACATTTTTTAATAGTGTTATTGTCTGAACTATTATCTAAAGAAGTAACATTAGGCATTCCTAAACCACTTGTGAGCCCTAGCATTCTACTGGAAGTACTTGGATAATAAAAATTACATTCCTCAATGGTTATATAATCTGAATTTTCTAGTTTTATGGTAGTTGCAAAAAAATTAATTTTTTTAAAATTTATATAGCTGGCACCCGAAAAAGTGATTGAATGATCCGTTGTTTTCCCCTTGATGGTTCTACTTGATGGGTCTAGTCCATTATCTGGAAATAGATACAGTATGTTATTATCCGTGTCATTAAACCATTCGTTGTTGACGTCCAAGAAATTTACTTTTCCTTCAAAGAAATAATGGTGATGCTTGTCTTTATAGGTAGATTGATATTCGTCATCAGCCGTACTAGACGTGTTATGGGTATATGTTATTACATCATTACTAGAAGGATTTTGGGTATGACTCGTTATTTTAACACTTTCCGTTTTAAAAGATCCAATATTTAATATTCCAATGGAATTATTTAAATCCAACAAGGAAGGGTTAGCTACCGTTTCATCAATTACTAAAGAGCCAGCTATGCTTAAATCATTAGGAGTTCCATTAGAATTAGTATTTTCATCTCCTTGCGCCCAAGTATCCCAAGAAAAAATAGAATCGTCATTAAACTGCGCATTTGGCCAGCGTGCATTTACCATTTGTAAATCATCCACAAATAATTGGGTGATTTCTGTTGAGTAGGCTAATTGGAAGGCCCCCGACACCGAGCCATAAGCACTCCATGCCCCAGTAATATCTACTGTTCCGTCAATGGTTACAATCTCTGATTGATATGCCTCTATTGTGATTTCATTTCCAGAGCTGCCATCCTTATCTATTATAATTGTTTCTCTATAAGTCCCTTCTCTAACATATAAAATGTCTCCAGCAGACAACTGATTAACAGCATATGCAATTGTTCCCCATGGCGAAGAAATTGACCCATTGTTTGAGTTGCTTCCTGAAGAAGAATTCACGTAATATGTAGCCGCATAAGAACTTAAAGAGATGAAAAATAAGATGAAAAATAAGATGAAAAATAATTTATAATTCTTAATAATACTTAATTTTTAAGGGATTAATACCAAACTTAAACAAATCATAAATTAATCTTGCCCTTGAATCTTAGTTACCACTATTTGCAGTGTATTTGCAGTGTATATAGATAGATTTAATTAACATTAATTACCTAAATTTATAAGAGTGTTCAAAAAAATGGAAATACATTAAACATAATATACAAACATGGTGGGATTAATAATAACAGGGATAGTATTCATATTAGTATGGATTAGAATAATTTATGAATTTAAAAACGCTCCATTACTAGACGATAATTATAATTTAATAAAAGAGTTATGATAAAATATTTAACGTGTATACTATTCTTATTTCCAACTTTCATATTTGGTCAGGAAGTTCGATTCAAGACAAACACAAATGAAGGTTCATTATCTGATATTTATATCCTTAAAAAGAACTTTGTTTTTAAAATTAATAGTTCAAGGATTATAGATGAAATTATTAGTTTTAGTGCAGATTCTATAGCCAAAGACTATTTTGTGAATCCAAACCAAAATCTAATAAGCCATCAAGGAATTTCAATTGGAGGAGGTGCCACGCTTTATTTGGAAAATTATAAGTCAATTAACTATTATACCAATAATAAAGCAGGAAATAACGGTAAAATTTCTTCTGTTGACAACCTAAAGCTGAAATATGCTGAAGATAAATCATACAACCGTAACTCTAATACGGTTGGTCTATTAACTCAAATTGATGAGATTAAAATTCAATATCATATTGAAGCAGGCGGATATTCCAGAGATAGAGGTAAGATTAAATCTATTGGTGATTTAAAATTTTCATATGAGATTTGGTCTAGTTATTCTAAAAACGCAGGTTATGTTGGGAAATTAATTTCTATTGGAAATATAAAAATTAAATACTACGAAGCATGGAACACCAATGAAGGTTTTATTGGTAAACTTAAAACGATTGGTAATATAGAATTTACATATTATAAAAATACATTTAATAATAGAAACGCTAATATTACAGGGAAATATAAAACAAGTATCGGAAATGATAAACGAATTATTGTTTTATGATTGTTGTGGGATTGTTAGAAAAAATAAACGATAGGCATGTCTTCTTCTTTTTATTCAGGGAGTTCTAAACATCGTGAATAAGTTAAACTTATAGTTCTTAGATTTGAAGTATAAAGCTCTTTAACTTATAAATAAACTACTTTTACTTTCTGCTTTTTTAATCTTCGTTTGTTCAAGTGATTATGGAAGTGACGATACGCCTAATATGTGTACTGAAGAAACATTGATTGATATAGAAAGTATTTGTATTGAAATATTTGAACCTATTTTGGGTGTGATAGAGTTACGTACGATAATAGTTCTAGGCTTTGAATTGGAAAGAGGTTATAGTGCTTGTACACTTAAAGATAACCTTAGCTCCAGGGTATCTAAAAGAGTAGAGTGCTTGGTCTCGCTCAAGCAGTATAGAAACCCTACTCAAAATGAGTAGAATCTCTTTTTGTAGTTATCAAAACACGGTTTACATAAAAATTGACTGCTAATTAATTATTATCAACTTTTTTCAAAGTTGCGCCAGTCCCTGAAGCATCAATATTGAATTTATCATTCATGTAAATAATTCTAAAAAATGATCTTCTATTTTGTTGGTGCTCTCCCTCAGAGCATCTTACGCCATTAGCGCATTGATTTAATAGTTGAGATTCTCCAAAACCTTTGGCTGTAATGCGATCAGGAGAAATCCCCCTATCTAGCAACCATCCTCGAGTTGATTTCGCTCTGCGCTCTGATAGATTTTCATTATATATATCATCCCCTCTTGAATCAGTGTGTGATTCAAAACTTATTATCATTTCTGGGTATTCATTCATAGCTGCTAAAACTTTTTGTAATTCTACTGCTGCATCTGGACGAATAAAGGATTTATCAAAATCAAAATACAAAGGCTTAAGCTTTAATATACATCCTAAATCATTTGGGGCACATTCTGTTGCCCAATCTAGCGCTAAGTCAACTATTATGTCTTGTGATATTGACGGAGTAGTTAAGTCTTTGGAAACGGGTTTATAGGCTTTTCCATTTCCACCAATTATCTTATATAATATAGAGCAATTGATTATATCATTATTAAAATTATATCGTGCATCTTCTCCCACAATTTGTTCTGCTATTAATTCTAAATCTTCCCCGATTAATTGAACTTTTGATCCAGGAATCAGACTGCCCGTTCTACTATCATTTACAACTCCAGTAAGACTAACCATACAAATATCTTTAAAAAATGTATATATTTCATCTGATGAACTTCCATCAAAGCCATCTCGATTTGAAGAAAGGTATCCTCTATTAATTTCAGGGTTAATTATTAATCCAAAATCATCATATCTGCTATTTATAGGTTCTCCTAAATTAGTAGTAGCAGTTGGGAACCCTTTGCTATTCAATTGTGTCATGAAGATATCTAAACCTCCCAGCCCCATTAACCCATTACTAGAAAAATACAATACGTTTTCCGAACTAATATATGGGAAGGATTCTCTTTCTTCAGTATTAATAGTTGGTCCTAAATTTACAGGACGACCATAGTTTTCTTTATCAATAATATCAACATACCAAATGTCAGATTTACCAAAAGTTCCTGGCATATCTGAAGAAAAATAAATGCGGTTTTCATCTAAGCTTAAACTCGGGTGTGCAACTGAATATTGATCGCTATTAAAAGGCAATTCCTCAACATTACCCCATGTATCATCGTCTTGAATAGAAGCTCTGTAGAGTTTTAATTTAACCGTGTTTTCATCATCCCATTTTTCTTCTCCTTTAAAGTAATTATTTCTAGTAAAATACATGGTTCTTAAATCCTTAGTAAAGGTCGTTGACGACTCGTGAAGTTTCGTATTAATATTCCCTTTGAAAGGAGTGTTATTTACCAAATCGCCATTTACGTCTATATCTGCAATATGCAAATCTAAAAATGGCTCTCCAGTCCAAGTATATTGTTCTGAACCAGTTCCTTTATTTGCAGAAGCAAAAACTACTTGAGAAGACCCGTAATACGAAGGTCCGAAGTCAGAATTAGAAGAATTAATGGATGTTTTTGAAATACTATATATATTTGAGTTTTTTTCAATAGTATCTAAGTACTGCTGATTACTATTAAATTCATTTCTGATAATAATTTTATCCGTTCTTTTTATGTATTTACCCATGATATAATCAGCTCCTTTGTAATCACCTAGACTTTTCAAACTAAGTGATGCTTTAAAATAATATTCTGCTGAAATTTGATCAGGATAATTTGTTAATAATTTATTGTACCATATGGCTGCCTTGTCATACTGACTATTAAAATAATAGGTGTCTGCAAGTGACTTTACAACATCAATAGATTCATCTCCAGATTCCGCAAATTCAATATATGACTTTTGAGCATTCACATAATTATATTTTTCAAAATATTTTGCAGCTGAGTATATATTTAATGGAACGTCTTTAAATTTGGGTTTTTTTGAATACTCAAGAGAATCTAATTCCATAGTTTGTTTAGTACTAGGGGGAATGTTTTTGTCTAAATTCTCATTTTCTTTTAATGTGCCAGATTCATTTATGATTTTATTTTTTTTTGATTTAAAAACTTGCTTTAGCCTTTTTTTTCCACTATTAAAAAACTTATTGAGTTTGAATAGAAAACCAGATGAAGTAGAATCATTTTCAATTGACGTATCTAACTCCGTTTTACTGATTTCAATAATTACCAGTTCATCTGACTTATTGATTTCATCAGATTTATCTATAGAACCTTGCCCATTTGACCCTATTGAAAAAAGAAACAAACAAACTGATAAAGTAATTTTAAGTTTTCTTGAATTACTAATTAATTTTATTAAGTTCATAATTATATCTGTTAGAAGAATCTAGGAGTTAATACTTTTTTTACTTTATTTAAAATATCTAAGCGAAAAATTAGCTCATAGGATCCAGAACTATACTCTTGAAGATCTGTTGTCTGATAATCATATGCAAATCCTAAAAATACACTGTTTGAAACCTGAAACCCTACTAACCCACTTAAAGCTGCACTAAGCCTATAAGCAGCGCCTAAGGTTAAAGCTTCATTAATCAAAAAGTTAGCAGATAAATCAAGTTGCATTGGGGAACCTCTTACTATTTTAACCATTGCCGCTGGTTTAAACTTTAAAACTGGGTTAATATCCCATACATAACCTGTAATCAAAAAATAATGCATTCTATCGCGAGCCACAGACCCAGCACCTGTACCATTACTAGTCTCATAATGCTTAGTACTTAAAAAATTAGGAATAGAAAGTCCTGCATAAAAACGGTCCGTATTATAATATACGCCCGCTCCAATTTGAGGTGAAATTCGATTATTGATATTGTTTTCAAATTGAACATCCCCTAGATCATAAATATTTAATCTAGAAAAATCCACGTTCAAACTGTTAATTCCAGCTTTTAAACCAAGTGTTATTTTAGATTTGTAATCGCTGTAAAAAGTATAGGCATAATCAATAGTATAATTCCCTTCAATAGCTGGTCCAATTTTATCATGTACAACTGACAATCCTATTCCCATTTTTTCTTTTATCCAAAATGGATTATTCATTGTAAATGTTGATGTATTTGGAGCACCATCAAAACCGACCCATTGTCTTCTAGTTAGTAAACCAAAACTTAATGCATCATTTGCAGATGTGTATGCAGGATTAACTACCTGGGTATTATACATATACTGTGTATACTGTGGGTCTTGCTGCGCATATATATCGCTAAAGACTAATAGTATTAAACCGATTGATAATGTGTAATATTTATTTATATTCATTTTGAATGGTTTAGCTAATTGATTTTTAATTATCCTATTATTCATCTTTAGTCTCTGTTTATATATATGTAACCTGTATAATTACTTTGTCCTGGATTACTGTCTTCAAAAGAGATGATATAGAAATAAGTTCCTGTAGGCAACTCTTGGCTTTGTTCATAAGTAATTCTACCTTCTGATATTCCAACAAATAAATTGTTGTTTCCTCCAAGAATTCCATAGTTTTCAGTTTCATATACTAATACTCCCCAACGGTTAAAAATCTTGACATTATTATTAGGGTAATGTTCTATACCTGTTATTTTAAAATAATCATTATTACCATCATCATTAGGAGTGATTCCATTAAATATTTCAAAATTTGAATCCACAGGTTCTTGATATAACTCTGTAATAGTTGGATCATTAGAAGTATTTCCATCGGTATCGTCCCCATCATCACTCACATCACTAACCTCAGTTCCAGTTGGACTACTTCCTGTAGCAGTAACTGTGTTTGAAACACCGCCTGATCCTAAAGCTTGTGAATCTATAACATAGGTCGCTACATAAGTTGCTGTTTCTCCTACTACCAGTATGCCATCTGTAGATCCCTGATCTGATCCCGCAAATACTGGACCTGTAGTAAGGGTTAAACTATTTCCAGAGATATCTGATAACGTGTCTACAAGACCTAATGCTGATAGGGTAGTATTACCTGTAT
>Ga0209712_10003528_pt1 | contig 12660 bp, 12 predicted proteins | sample ArcOceMetagenome_FD_187443 | JGI IMG/M metagenome (GOLD analysis project Ga0209712, IMG submission 187443) | Marine eukaryotic phytoplankton communities from Arctic Ocean - Arctic Ocean - Greenland ARC118M Metagenome (SPAdes) (version 2) | ecosystem: Environmental > Aquatic > Marine > Oceanic...
AAACCAAAGGCCCAAGTCCACAGAACCCAATTCATCTTTGGGCTCAAAAGTCAGAAAGCTGCGGCCGAGAGACGGAGATTTGATGTGAACAAATTTATTGAAAATTCTCCCCGGTCTAATCACTCTTCTCTTGAAAGAGAGGTCCATGAACATACGTGTAGTAATTCCTCGCTTTCTAGTAGGCACATACTAGATCAAGAGAATGACAGCAGCTTGGTCTCGCCGAACGGTATGACGAGGAAGATCAACTGTGCGCTGAAAGTGTGTATGACAGCATATATGATGAACCTGGTGATTCGTCATCGGGGTATTCTCAGAACTCAAGAAGCACTGTTGGTGAATTACCTCATAATACCTACCGAGAAGAAGAAGAATCTGGACGATATGATAGTGAACTGATCGAGAGGTATACGTCGTCTGATGACTTGAGTTACTGTAATAGCACACCACATTCTAACAACAATTATGATGATGATATGTACATTCAATCAAAAGGTGGTGGAAGCAGGTGTTGTTGCGGGCAAGCGAGGTGGTCGATTGTTGCTTTTGCCACAGCGTTCTTGATCATGACAATAGCTGGTACTGGTGCATTGTTTAGTGATGTGTTTGGATCTGATTTGGTTCCAAGCTCAGGCGTAGGAACAAATGCCACAAATATCACGTACACGCCCTCAATTGTACCGACAAGTAGAAATTTAAGGCAACCTAGTCATGGACCCAGCAAAGTCTTATCAAATACACCTCCCAATGCACCATCACGGCGGCCATCATATTGGCCCACAGGTGGTCCTTCAGGAGCGCCTAGTCATGGACCCAGCAAAGTCTCATCAAATACATCCTTCAATGCACCATCACGGCGGCCATCATATTGGCCCACAGGTGGTTCTTCAGGAGCGCCTAGTCATGGACCCAGCAAAGTCCCATCAAATACACCTTCCAATGCACCATCACGGCGGCCATCATATTGGCCCACAGGAGGTACTTCAGGAGCGCCTAGTCATGGACCCAGCAAAGTCCCATCAAATCCACCTTCCAATGCACCATCGCCTCAGCCATCATATTGGCCCACAGGAGGTACTTCAGAAGCGCCTAGTCATGGACCCAGCAAAGTCTCATCAAATATACCTTCCAATGCACCATCACGGCGGCCATCATATTGGCCCACAGGTGGTCCTTCAGGAGCGCCTAGTCATGCACCCATCAAAGTCCTATCAAAGACACCTTCTAGTGCACCATCATCAGGAGCGCCTAGTCATGGACCCAGCAAAGTCCCATCAAATACATCTTCCAGTGCACCATCACGGCGGCCATCATATTGGCCCACAGGAGGTCCTTCGGGAGCGCCTAGTCATGGACCCAGCAAAGTCCCATAAAAAAACACCCTCTATTTCACCATCAGGACCTCCTGTTCCTCAACTTGTTTGCATTGTTTGGATTAACGTCTTTGGAAGTCCCATGTGTACTGCTTATGGTGTTCAGTAATTACGTTGCGCTTTATTGAGTTTTCTGCTGAAAAAGTCGAGTGGTTTATTATTTTAAGAGATAACAGAACCAAGCTGATAGTCGCTCGCATCGGTGTGGATTAGAAATTTCTCGTTCCAATCTCGAGAAGTCATTACACCATTTTTATATATCATTGCTTGAAGTTCTTTACAATCTGATTCTAGTTCGTCTGTCCACCGTATTTGTTTACTTTTCCCACCTGAGTATATATCTGTGAACATTGTCAATATATGTGAACGTTTTCTTCATAGATCTCTATAGAATTGTACCATACCGACATTCTAAAGCTATTATTGTTTTAATTGTGTTTGGATTGGGTTTGATTCCTGTTGGAGAGATAATGTATCCTACATAATTGATTGCAGTGATACCGAATCTTCATTAACTTTTTTAAGTCCGGCGCTTCTGCAACGGTTAAAAACTGTGCGTAGTTGGTCAAGAGTCTACACCTGTTATGATTACAGTCTCAATTTACACTATTCTATTTATCCCATAATATGAATAAGCCGTCAAAATTCAGCTTATATGAATACCAATCACCAAATGCTTTTAAGTATTCAATTTAAGGATTCTCATACATAGATATTAATCAATTTATATTTCAGCACGGCGGGATGGGTCCAGATGTGGTAGGACCCGAACTCTGCTTGCCACTCATATCCGAGATTATTCACTTCCCTCGACCCAGGCTCTTTACAATTGTGGCTCCAAGTCAGTTCATTATCATTTGTATCATTAAGTCTGCATCGATTGCGGAGAAAATTTAGTTCCTCTTTGGACAAGTTGTTCTTCCAGCCTTCCACTGCGACAGTGAGATTGTGGCCGGTGCAACTGTCTTTTGGAGCCTGGCTACATCCTTGTCATCCCAGGGGATGGTACTGTAGTGAATACAACAGCATCGTATTTCATCTTATCATTGTATGCTGTATGCGTGGGAGAGAAGGCATAACCACAGTTCAAGAGTTTTAATGTCTTTGGGCCAGAGAACTTTTGTGGCAATGGCGACACCATCATACCGTGTAAAGCTGGTGGAAGAGTTTTGTAGGCGATTCATTCTTTTTTCAAATCATTGTTGTAGAAATGTATGCATTATTGACTGCGTTTTTTAATCTTCTTCTGAAGAATTGATTGCCGTGTTTAGCTATAGCATCATGATCCTCTTTTCCCTCCATATAATTAGAAACAGTTTCAGTGTTATGTGTAGCACAATTATCTTCTTTCTTCATGGCATCGGAGACGTTTGTAGGGTTCCAAGGATTAATCATCATCTTCATCATATTGATGACCGTATACGCCGTATGCTTCGTATCGATCTCGCTGATTCTAGTGCGACGTAAAACATTGAACTGTGTACGGTACAGAATGCGACGTAAAACATTGAACTGCGAACAGCGAAGAACAAGAGCATGAACATTACACAGAATTCGAGTAATATCCATCCGTGTGAGGGAAATTCTGTTGCGTCCTCCCTCTTGAAAACATGTTTGGAAAAGAGAGACCTGCTATGTTCCTTTTGAAACGGCACCCGGCCTGTAAGTACTCCTGGTAGCGGTTAGAGGTACATACAGTGGTTGGTACAAGTCACTTGTTTGGACTTTGGACACTTCCTCTTAGAATTTTTCCTTGTACGATACGAACGAGAGGGTAAGTAAAGTTGAAAGTGTGTGCATTGAGAATTCATTGCATCATGAAACAAACGGTAAACAAATCTTTTTACTGCGACGGCTATCCGCATCGCATCCGACCTTGCTCCGACATTCAACACTCGACACCCGACCCGACAAACGACAAAACAACAAACTTTATCCCCCCACCTTGCCCCCACAAACAAATAAAATTATGGTCGACACATAACATACGCGTGTATCAATACGACGAACATACAAATTGATTGAAAATACATTGACCAAGCATTGACACATAAATAACTAAACGAAACCAACCAACCAACCAACCAAATTAAATCCCAAATGGCGTTCCGAAACAAGAGACAAGCGCCCAAAGGCTACATCCCCGGACTTGGAAGGGGAGCAGCAGGATTCACAACCCGATCCGACATTGGACCTGCCTCCATGCCCATGCCCTCCGAAGATGCCACTGCTAGTGCAAGTGCCGCTGGAGGTTCGAGAGCTGCCGAACAGCGGGCTGCCAAACTCGCCATGCAGCGCCAACAACAGCAGCAGCAGCAGGGTCCGAGTCCGGGTCCGTTTGGTGTCGCGCCCAAGGATTATGTTCCTGGAATGGGAAGAGGGGCAGGAGGAGGTGCGAAAGATGAGGGTGATGGTCCCAATGGCAATCGTATGAATGGATCATCGCAGAAGCAAGGCGGTCGGGTTGGGGCTGTACCAGGCCAGTACGACGATGAAGATGAAGAAGCGGATCGGATATACGAAGCCATTGACGATCGAATGAAGAAAAGAAAAAAAGGGCAAAACGACAACTCAAACGGGAACAGTACAAGTAGTGAACAGAATGGCGTCCAGAAAATCGGCAACCAATTCCGAGAACTCAAGAAACAATTGGCAACCGTGACCGAATCGGAATGGGCGGCTATACCCGATGTAGGGGATTACAGCCTGAAATACAAACAAAAACGTAAACGGGATACCTTCACCCCCATCACGGATTCATTGCTCGAAGCTAGATCCATGGCGAATGCCGATGCTACCTCTGGCAATGCTTCTTTGGCCGGTACAGCCCAAACCACAGACGTAAACGTCAATAATAGCGCATCCGGGATGAAGTCGGTTGTGTCCAACATGTCCGGTCTGGCAGAGGCGAGGGGGACCGTGCTTGGTATGAGCCTCGATCGCATGTCCGATTCGGTTACGGGGCAGACGACGATAGATCCCAAGGGTTACTTAACCAGTCTCTCCAATACCAAACTTGCGACCGATGCCGAAATTGGGGATATAAATAAAGCAAGATTATTGCTGAAATCGGTGAGGGATACGAATCCCAAGCATGGTCCGGGGTGGATTGCGGCAGCGAGGGTGGAGGAAGCTGCGGGGAAGACTCTTCAGGCTAGGAAATTGATACAGGAGGGGTGTGAGGTCTGTTCCACCAGTGAGGATGTGTGGCTGGAAGCTGCGAGATTACACCCTGCAGATGTGGCAAAGACGATTCTTGCATCAGCTGTGAGGCGGATACCTTCTTCGGTCAACATATTCCTCAAGGCTTCGGATCTGGAAAGGAACGAAGACGCCAAGAAGGCTGTTTTGAGAAAGGGGTTGGAGATGAATCCGTCCTCTGTCACTTTGTGGAAGGCGGCTATTGAATTGGAAGATAAGGAAAATGCAAAGATCCTCTTGTCGGTCGCGGTGGAGAAGGTGCCTCATTCTGTTGATATGTGGTTGGCTCTTGCAAGATTGGAAACGTATGAGAATGCGAGGAAGGTGCTGAATCAAGCTAGGAGAGCACTTCCGGCCGAAAGATCCATTTGGCTCGCTGCTGCGAAATTAGAAGAATCCCAGAATCATGAGGAGATGGTGGATAAGATTGTGCAAAAGGCTGTTAGCTCTCTTGCCAAACACGATGCCATTGTCACTAGAACACAGTGGTTGAAAGAAGCTGAATTAGCCGAGGCTTCAGAAGCTCCCATTACCAGCGCTGCTATTGTCAAGTACACTGTTGGAATAGGTGTCGATGTCGAGGATAGACAGAGGACGTGGGCTGATGATGCTCATGGTGCCGTGTCTCGTGGCGCTATCGCCACTGCTCGTGCAATATTGGCTTATAACCTATCCGCATTCCCATCAAAACGATCGCTCTGGATGCAAGCAGTTGAAATGGAACGCAAACATGGTGATGCGAAATCATTGGATGACGTTCTTGCAGCGGCTAGTGAGAGGCTGCCGAAGCAGGAGATCTTCTGGCTCGTGCGTGCCAAGGAGAAGTGGACTGCGGGTGATACTGAAAAGGCGAGGAAGATTCTGACAGAGGCGTTTGCAGCAAATCCTAATTCTGAACCGATATGGCTTGCTGCAGCAAAATTGGAGTGGGAGACAGGAGAAATTAATCGCGCACGGGTGCTACTGAGTAGGGCGAGGGAGCGTGCCTCTTCTGATCGAGTTTATATGAAATCAGCCATTTTAGAACGAGAGTCAGAAAGTTTTGATGGTGCACTTTCCTTGATCGAAGACGGATTGATCAAGTATCCAAAGTTTGCGAAGCTGTACATGATGGGCGGGGCAATATGTTCCGAGGACTTGGAAATGAATAAGACAAATTTGGACCGGGCACGTAAATTTTATCAAAAGGGTTTGCAAAGTTGTCAAAATAGTGTGGTGCTGTGGATACTTTCAAGTCGTCTTGAAGAAAAGGCTCCCAGTTTACTTGGGGACAGCAATGGTGGTTTAGGTATCGGCCTCACAAAAGCAAGAAGTCTGTTAGAACTCGCCAGATTAAAGAATCCAAAAAGTCCTGAACTTTGGGTTGAAGCTATTCGGCTGGAAAGACGAGCTGGCAATGATAAACTTGCAATCACTCTAATGGCAAGAGCACTCCAAGAGTGCCCACGATCAGGAATCTTGCTCGCTGATAATATTTCAAACTCGCCACGGCCAGAACAGAAATCCAAGAGCGCCGATGCGATCAAAAAGAATCCTGATGACCCGTTAGTGATAACTGCAGTTGCTTCTTTGTTTGCTTCGGAACGTAAACATGAGAAGGCAAGAAAGTGGTTCGAAAGGGCTGTCATTTTGAATCCAGACCTTGGTGATTCTTGGGCAAAATATTATGTCATTGAACTTGAAGCTGGCAACGAAGCAAAACAAAAGTCCATCAAAGAACGATGTGTAGTTGCTGAACCAAAGCATGGGGAACTTTGGTGCTCTGTCATGAAAGATATGAAAAATAGAAAGAAAACTATCGCAGAAGGCCTCGAGCTTGCAAGTCGATACGTTATGACGCAAAAAGAACTACGAATAATCTAGAACATTATGTAAAGTTTCATCAAAGTTCCACCATTCACTTTTCTCCAGCTACAATATACCGGTACGTACTATGATACATCAATTCAAAGGTCGCTTTTTGTGAGCTTTTCTTGCAACGGTTGGGCACACCATGATTACGTCAGCAATCAGTCTACACTCCAACTCATCACAAAGCCAAGAATGATAGAGCGAGAAGGCTCCCAAATCAACCAAACCGTCTCTTTCTATTCTCTTGCAAACAGTATAATAAAGACGCAAAATCCTCCTCAACAACATGCAATCTTGCATGATGGTGAAATTTAATGACTGCATATTCAAGATTTAGCGGGTTCAGACAGTCCTCGATTACTTTAGCCTTATTAGTAGATTCATTTTGATCTCGAGGAGGACTGTGTTCGTTGAATAACCCTCCACTTCTCACCCGAAACTCGCCAAGTATCTACCCAAATTCATTCTTCACTGCTAGTTTTTCATGCGATTGATCATCCTTTTTGGTTGATAAAAGATACTTCTTGAGGCGGAGAATTTTACGCAGTAGTACTCGTATTTCTTGTAGTTCGCTGTGTTACGCGCCAAATTGAGTGAGTCAGCAATTATTTTGTTTTGTCCATTCGTCAATTTCTCAATGAGAACGCTACCAGCATTGATTTCAACGCTCAACATTCATATGATACGGTACATTGTTTTCAACATAGTTTCTGTTCCACTACCCGTACTTTCACTATTTCCGTTTACCAAAAATATGAAGACTTGCACAGCTAGAATCATTGGTCTTTCGGCCATGGCGATGTCCTTTGGAACTGCGGGCGCTTTCGTTTCTCCACAGTCTCATCCTTTTGGAGGAGCAAGAAGTCTCGACACTTTCAAAAAGGTACCTTCTCCCGCTGCCCGTCTCGGATCTTCAAGCATGCGTAAGTTCCACCTACCTCAAACAAATCTCGTGCAGCTCTCGTTTCTGCAAAGGGGGATTTCTTCCCTCCCAAATTTATCTTTCGAAAAACTTAACTTTTTTATCCCGTAATCATTATTCTATGCGAAATCACTCACATCTTATGACGATGGCTCCAATTTACAAAAACACAGAAATGTCAGCAGTGCTTGATGGAGTGAAAGCTCCGATTCAAGCCTATGTCGATATCTGGACACCTATGTTTCATCAAGCTATCGACATGGGTCTTGTTCCTGAATTTCTTCTTCACTGGGGACACGGTGCAGCAATGGCATCTGTGCTTCTAAGTATGGGTGTGATTGGTGCTTATATGGGATGGCAAATTAGGCTTGGAAATGGTGAAGATGTCACTTCCCTTACTCTCGGAGATACTATCAGAGAAGCCCATCCCAAGATCATTGGAGGAGCCTTTTTCTTCTTCTTGTTGGGCGGACAGGGAGGTCTTGTGTTGTTGGATACACAGGGTCAGAGCATTTTGGAGTCCCCTCATGCCATGACAGCTCTGATTAGTGTAGCACTTCTTGCGATTCAAGCTATTCTTCCAAAGTTATTTGCAAGTGAGAATGGGGCACTTGCTCGAGATGCTCATGCTTATTTGGGAACAGCAACAATGGTGGCTCTTTTCGCACACCTGGCTACTGGAGTAAATCTTGGACTCTCATTCTAAATAAATTAAGAACGCAAAGGTTTATTTCTAAAACAATTTTTTTTAAATATTGGTGGATTATGAAGAAATATCTCTTCAGGTGATTTCATTTCATCAATTTTAGTAGGAATTGCTTGAACCAGACAAGTTAATTGAAGCAGTATCTCTACAGGTGATTCCGTTTTCTGAATATTATTAGGAATTGAAGCGTTATATCCTCCGTTGATTCAAATTCAAAGTGAAGAATTAGTTCGTCATTTACCACTGCTCTGTGTCATCGGCACCTCTCGATTTGCTAATCCACCACTTTGGGATCTCGTCTTCACGTGACCAACTTCTTCCCATATTACCAGCAAGGTGACCAAGTCTTTGAAGCAGGGTAAATACCGTGTCACCAGGGCTGGCGTTAAGCTCAAGCCCTGCCGTATGCAACATTCCAAAGACAGCAGCTTTACCACGAGTATTTCCCTCAAGTCTGTCAACAACAGCACCTACTTGTTCGTAAACAATTTTCTCCTCCTGGTTGAACACAACGCTAAATACACTCACTGGTGTTTCCATCTCAGTTCCGGTTGCTGGAAAAATCGTCCCATAGTTGTCCAGGTCGCCGGTATTTGTCCCTCTCCACCTTTGAAAGTAGAAGCAGCGATATGGGTTTTCGGGGTCAACAGTGAATCCAAAAGTATCAATCTTGATGTCCGGAAAGGCAGCTTTGATGCCCAACCCCTTTTGAGACTTGGCTAGATCCGTTCTATTGATGGGGCCGATTACAGGACCACGAAGGACGTAGTCGGCAGCATACCAATCTTCGCTGAAGGTTGTATCTGCTACTTGGGCCTTGATGTATTCCTTTGTTTTTGCGAGCACGTCAAACTGGGGACTGCCATCAAACTTGAGGTGTTCGAACATGGGTGACTTGGACTTGGGGGTACTAGTTGTTGCAGAGGACAGCGCTTGAGTGGAGAACGCAACTGCATTGCTCACAAAGACGGCGAACAAAATTGCTAGGAAGAACGCCGATGAGAAGGTCATACTATTTCGAGAAGCTCTAGACATGATGTGGAATATTATTGTGAATGCTGAAATAATGCGCAGAGAAAGAATTGACTTTGTCAACAGAATGCTTTTGCTGACCAAGCTGAACCAACAAGCTGACCAAGCAAGCGAAACCAGTTTTCAAAGTGCTGACGCAGGCTTAATTTAAAATATGTTTACTTAGGCGCGTCAGAAATTGAGACATATCAGTTTATTATATTTCCCGCGATGCAAGAGACAAAAACATTCACCGTCCGTCATACAGTGTTTTCAGCAAAATATGCTCAACACACAAAGTAACTTTCTTAATGCAGTACACAATAGTCATCTATGTAAAACTAATGATCATATTAGTCATTGGTAGTTTATCATTAGTTACTTGGGTTGGCCTGAATGATTATTTTACACACCTTGGTTGGGTGTCTTCTGATTTCTCTTCTTTATAAAAATGGCCTTTTGCTTTTTGTTTTCCGTCGAGTACATATATTGATAGTCGTAGCCACTACACTACATGTAGTGTAGTTGCTACGCCTATCAATAACACTGTATAACTGCCTGATGGACTTGGGTATACTCTCGTAAAGAACTGTAGTTTCAAGTTGCCTAAAGACAGCAAGCGGCGAGAGATGACATCAGCAATTCATTCAACCAGAAATTGGACCGGACGCAATGATTTTTGCAAAAAGAAAGACTATTTTACAATACACGTAAGCTCAGTTTCATTACACTAGCAGGACTGAATTGACACAGCCATCCAACTCTGGATTATTCGTAACTTGCGCCATCTTACCCCAGGCAACTTTCCCGGAGGTTGTCACCAAACCCAAGTCACTGACATTGACCTCAATGATGGTACCCTTGGTCATTACTCCCAAGTTGGTGTAAAGATTACTACTGGGATTCTTTTTGACACTGAGGATATCAAGCTGGAAACTAGTCTTGAGCTCAGGGTGCGTGACATTGGCCTTTTTCATTCTCAAACCCGTCGGCCGAATAAATCTCTCGAATTTGGGAGCCTTTCTCGTGAAGCTATCACCCACAAATGTACACTTGGTGACAACGCGCTTCCACGCCTTATTGCGTTTCGTTCCTGTCCTCATAACCTTGAACATTTCATCATCTGCAACAGGTTTAACCCTTGGAATGGGCACTTCCCACTTTCCAGCCTTCTCCTTTCTCTTCTGCTTCACAGTATTACTCAAAACCTTTGCCCGACTGACTCCCTCACGGTCCAACAAATATGCGGGAACGGCTCCATCTGCCACCGCCTCGTCGTTCGCATGCTTGTTGTTTCGCTGGTTGTGCTGTGCGATGGTCTTGCGCATGGCGGCCTTTTCTTTGAAACGCCTTTCGTTGTAGAGCTTAGCACGGAGACCGAACACCTTTTGGGCGAACTCGGAGCGCTTATGGGCCAATCGGGCCTCGCGTTTGCGTGTTCTTTCAACGTGGTCAAGCCTTCGACCATGAAGTTTCATGTGGCGTTCCATATGCTCGTGCTGCGGCATGGTTTTTTATCTTCTTTCTTGGATTAATGTAAGAGGGGAAAAAGTATACTGAATATACGTGCGATTCACTGCAAAGTTTGTAGTTGAATGATATTATAATAACACAGTTATGTTATCTTCCGATCAGTTACCGTGTTAGATTGAAGATGCGTTTGTAGTACTGTAATGTTAGCTTCTTTGGTGTGGCTGGGTAAAGAAAAAAATGAATGGTCCACACAACAAGATTGAAGATGATGAGGGAGGGGGCTTTACTGCTGATGTCGTCGCTAAAATTGCGGGAACATAAAATGACGACATTGGTTTACAAAAAAAGAACTCAACACAACAACAAAAGCAAAAAGAGCGAACAACCAAACAAGAAAGTTCAGGAGGGCAATTAATACATTAGCATCTAACATCTACCTACTTCGTGTTGTTATGTATGGGATCATTTGCTGCCTTTATAAGCTTCCATCCAGAACTAATGTAGCTGAAATTTGACTTGAAACTTTCACTTGGGACTAAATATTCAATATGCCTCTCCATAATCAAGATGATGACTTGGTAACCCCTCTATCTCTTGCTACATCACTTGCTCCACCAAGAGCACCACCCCTTGGCACAGCACATCGAAACTTCATCTGCAACTTAGATCCAAGCATTGGTAGCAATACCCTCACTCACCACCACGGCGATCATCCCAAGCAGAAACAGAACAACCACCAATCCTCGTCCGATGGCCACTCTCGTAGAACCAGAGCAACGGTCCAGGGGCGCCATGGCCTCCACGACAGAGTCCAGAAAATTCTCCGCAGTGCACACAAAAACATGAGAAAAATACCCCATCCGCACATATCCTTCGCCCCAGATTCAGGGGATCAATTCTCGAGGTGGCTGGGGAGCACTCTCCCCCTCTGGTGGCAACACGCTAGCCGAGACGATGGGACTTTTCGATCCATAAGTGATTATTCTGTCACTTGCTCCGTTCCCTCTCTCGCCATTGTGAATCATCGCGCTTTCAAGAGATTTATTGCGTTGACTCAATCAAAGGATAGAAATACCTTTCATTATGGGCATCACCCGATGCAATTTGTCGATTTCTTTCTGCCACCAACGTCTAAATTGACATCGACATCAACAACAGAAAGAGTAACGAATACAAACGAAAGAAACGAAAATCACAGCACTAAATGTCGCGGCCTTGTCTTCTTTGTACACGGAGGAGCTTGGGGTAGCGGAAAACCATGGATGTACAGGCTCGCTGCCACACCATTTCTGGAAGCAAATATGGCAGTCGCTGTCGTTGGGTACAGAACTTACCCCGATGGCAATGCTCAGGACCAGGTGGATGACCTAGAGGCAGCCGCGAAAGCTATTTTAATTCGATATCCGCAATTTTGCGAGAAACCTCATGATGTGGATGAGAAAGATTGGATAGGAGTCACGCTCATGGGACACAGCTCTGGGGCTCATATTTCCCTGCTCATGGCAGTCCAGCGAGTTGAGCGCTATCTAGATAAGATGGACATTGTACATCATCAAAGTTTCGAAGTCAGTCAAAGAGACACCTTACACTTTGATAAATATGTGGGACTATCTATCCGGTGTTTATGATATCTCTCATCACTTTGACTACGAGGCAGGGAGGGGAGTAGAGGAGCTATCGCCCATGAAGCCTGCATGCGGGTATACAAGAAACGCGTTTGATCATTTTTCACCTGCTTTGAAATTGCAAACATTGCTTTCCAGGAGAATAGCAGGCGAGTACATGCATCACCAAGGCAAAACAATCAATGTGGACGAAATCATCTTTAAGCTCATGCCGGATATGCTATTAGTTCATGTTGGGGTAGAAAATGCTTTTCATGGGGTAGAAAATGCTATTGTCCCATTCACTGGACCTGATGCGAAACGATGCTTCTAACCTTGTACGGATAGTTGGCTTCTTCAATACGAACATTCCTTCAATGGCTCGAGTGATGCTTTCGAGGTCATTATCAAGTGATCCGGACATTGTCCTGCTGCCACCTTCACTGATCTCCAATGTCACTCTTCCAATGCGTGTGAAAAGATCGTCAAAAGCGAAGCTGGAAACTCATTCTTGTATAC
>Ga0209712_10003530_pt1 | contig 12659 bp, 13 predicted proteins | sample ArcOceMetagenome_FD_187443 | JGI IMG/M metagenome (GOLD analysis project Ga0209712, IMG submission 187443) | Marine eukaryotic phytoplankton communities from Arctic Ocean - Arctic Ocean - Greenland ARC118M Metagenome (SPAdes) (version 2) | ecosystem: Environmental > Aquatic > Marine > Oceanic...
AGCTTGTATACAAGCAGCTAAGGATAGAGTGGTATTTATCAACACGGGCTTTCTAGATCGCACCGGGGACGAAATACACACCTCTATGCAGCTAGGCGCTTTTGCTACCAAAGCCACCATCAAAACCCGGCCATGGTTAAACGCTTATGAACAATCCAATGTGGTTACTGGCATGAACTCAGGGTTGTCTGGCAAGGCACAAATTGGCAAAGGCATGTGGCCTATCCCCGATAACATGGCAGATATGATGCAAGCAAAAATTGCCCATGTACGCTCAGGAGCCAGCACCGCGTGGGTGCCCTCGCCTACAGCTGCCACATTACATGCACTGCATTATCATCAAGAAAGCGTATTCGACATCAGAATGAATATGAGCACTGAAGTAGATGGTTTGCTAGAGCAAATGTTAGATATCCCAATGCTTAATGACGAGAAGCTAACACCTAAGCAGATACAGCGTGAACTGGATAACAATGTACAAGGCATTCTGGGTTATGTGGTCAAATGGATAAATCAGGGAGTGGGTTGCTCCAAGGTGCCTGATATCAATAACGTTGGTCTAATGGAAGACAGAGCCACATTAAGAATATCAAGTCAACATATCGCTAATTGGTTACTGCATGAGGTTGTCACAAAAGAGCAAGTTCAAAAATCTATTGCCACCATGGCAATATTAGTGGATGGTCAAAATGAGGGTGATGACGAATATATAAAGATGACACCCAATACTACAGATTCAATAGCCTTTGAAGCCGCTCGAGAGTTGATATTTAGGGGCCAGGACCAGCCGAATGGATATACTGAACCTTTGTTGCATGCTAAACGACGAGAAATGAAGTCATTCGGTTAGTCTGTCATAAACATCCGGGCGAATTAGCGGATCATATTGTTTTGTTTGGTGAAAATATGCTTTCCGATAAGTTTCTCTGCAAATAATCGGAAACCTTTCACACTAAAATGGTAAAACAAGATACGCATGGGCATCTTTTTGTGATGCCCTCTAGCCCATGCTAAAAATTCAGCCAAGGCAGAATAGTTTGGCGAGCATAAAGGGTGTTGTGGCAATAACACACGTTCGAATATAAAGTCGTTTACCCTGTGAAAATCAAGGAACTTAAGGTTCAGTTTTTTTTCAACATCATTTGGTACAGTAGTATTCCAAATACGTTTGGCATGGCGACACGCTAATAAAAGTTCCAATTCAAAACCACTTTCCGCTGCCAAAGACAATAACGCCTTCCAGTATTGTTCTGAGTTTTCAACACTCATTAGAATATGTAGATCGAGTAAATCTCTGAAACCATTTTTGTAATCCTCATTAAAGAACAAATGTACAGCACTATGGAGCGTCATGGCTGCAGGACTTAGTACTTGATGGCCCGCTTGCGTTTCTCTGATTTCCGTAATCAATATACTTACATCAGGGGCTTTACCTGACACTAAAGGCACAATGTTGTGGTGGACATCAATAACTGTTCCCCGCAGGTGGTGCTGCAAAGGTGGAATTTCATGAGCCCATTCACGATAATACTTATCGTCATAATCGTTGATTTCTTCAGTAAACCAACCTTCAAAGCACAAGTCCTGCTCAATACTTTGCAGAGCACACTTATCAACCAATATATCAATGTCACTGCAAATACGTCCATCCCCAACAGGATGGTCGGCCAGCACGTATGCAGCTCCTTTCAAATATACTGCGTATTCGGATCGCTTTCTGATATCCGGACTGAGCTTCATTGCTTCAAACACAATTTGCTGGCGCTGACGTTCAGCCAATATAAGACCGTTAGTAAAATGATGGCGGGCATAGGTCGAAATCTGCTCAAATATACCAATGCTCATTATACGTTTAGCATAGCGAGGTAATAATTGTTGATGCCGCAATACCAGAATAATCGACTGCCATTGTAAATCAGAATATTGCAAAGCCAACTCGGGTTGCTGGTAAAGCTGAACCAGCAATTTTGGGCTCACCTTAAGCATGCTGAATAATATCCTGCTCTAAAAACTCTTTTACGTCGCTCAACTGACTGTGATGTATCTCAAAGCAGGAAGACTGGTCAATAACTTTAGTCAATGTTTCAAAACCAGTTTTTCCAGCGACACCATAGTTAAAGGCATTATTTGCAAGCTCCGCAAATGCCTCAAGTTTTGACAATTGGTAAATAGTTAAATCATTGTTAGGCATATATTTTGGAAATACTACACCGACAATTTTAGCGGGAACCGTAGATTGCTCCCAAGAGCACTCTGGCGGAGAAAGGTGAATCACATCACCTTTGTGAGTGTCTTTGGCAATAGTCGAAAAATGCGCTTCGGGGAACCAGTTACGCGCCAAATCTATTGACTGATTTTTAAGACATATAGGCCTAACAAAGGGAGTCACTTCAAGAGTATTGGGATTAATCAGAGCCATTTCGTCTGACAATAAACGCCATCCATTGAAGGCTAAATAAGCAGTGATTGTACTTTTCCCAGAGCCGGGCGGTGCCGGGAATAAGATAGCTTTGTCACCTTTTGCTAATACAGCAGAGTGTATGATCACGTTTTGCACTTCATGTGCAGCAATGGTCCAGTTCATTCCCCATTCAAGGAAGGCATAAGCTTGCCCAAGATTTAACGGTTTAAAAGGTTCTTTCTGATCACAAAAAAATCGTACCTGAGGGCGAATAAAACGCCTCATTCCTCCAACTCCATCTAATCTAATGGAGTAATCCTGAATGCTTGACATATCCTCAGATAAGCGGCTCCCATAAATTTTTTCTAGATTAGTCCGAACTGCTGGAATATTACATTCAATTCCAAAACGAAAGGGATGTAGATTAAGAGAAAGTTGCTCCATCCGTTTAGCAGGTGCTAAAGGACTGAAAGGATATAAAGCCCGAGTCAACTAGCGGTTGCAAAGATGAAGCTGATTCTCTTGATGTTTTGTTTGTAATACTCATCAACTCTGTCAACGACTTAAATACGTTATTCAACGACAATGACACACATATTGTTTGGCCAGAAACAGGATGATAAAAAACAACTCCAGATTGATCAGAAAAGGGGTGATATAACACCCCTTCTTCGAGTAATTCCTGTAATGCAGGAACAAGTAACTTCATTATGGTGCGTGATACAGGTCAATTAAGGAAGATAATTGCGAACCCACAGTACCTGGGTCAATAGTAGCGAGCTCATAAAGCTTAACAGCATAATCATCCAATGAAGAAAATGGGCGTCCTGTTACCGCATTAACTACAGGGTAATCCAACCCTAAAGTACCGTGATATTTGGCATTTAAATACATTGCAATCATTTGGCAATTCACCGTGCCGGGGCCTTTCCAATCATTATCATTTTTTCCTGATGGATCTGCTCCATTTAATACATAAAAGAATGTATTGTCAGAATCAAAAGCAACACCAGCTCCATCCTCAATAGGGTTACCACCAAAAACACTAGAAAAAGAGACGTTTTCTATTCTATGTGTTCCACGATTACCATTGTTTTTGGTTGGATGAAGTCGTTGTTTCCAGAGACCATGCGAAAGCAGAGCAATATCATTACCACCATTCCAGTCGGAACCATGCCCTGATGCAACAATGGATGCGGTTATACCGTTTGCCCAAACTGACTTAGCAGGAATAGAAACAATTACAGCACCAGCAGTAGCTCGTTTTAAAAATGTTCTACGCACATCTGACTTGGTATTCTTAGTAACTGAAGACTCAGTTCCTTTGGTGTGTTCAATTTTCATAATACCTCTTAATATATCTACACATAATTAATTAAATTTATAAAAACCATCACTTTCTGATAAAGCAATTATCAAGCCAATTCTCAAGCAATTGAAAAATAAGGAATTATAAATTGCTATCATGATAAATTGTAAAAAATTTTGACATTATATCCCTTACCTACTTATTTTAGCTTCAATCCCTTACGCTTAGCAAGTTGTATTAAGTATTTAACTGGTATCGCGTAACTAATACCTGATGGTTTTTCAAGCACTGTTTCTTTCGATTCTTTTACAAAAACTTTATTTAATATGCCAACAACCTCCCCGCTATTGGCAGAGTACAATGGACTACCGCTATTACCTGGGTAGGCAGTAATATCTAACTGATAAATCATAAACATTTTCTCAAGTCTATCGAGTATATTCATAGATAACTGACTTGAATGTTGTGTTGGAATAACGTCAGGTGTTGTTGCAGCAATGATGCCTCTATGTGTAGCAGGATAAAGTCCCAAAACCGCCCCAATTGGAAAACCCGTTAATAAAACCTCGGTGCCATCATCTGCATAATTAGGTGACGCAAGTTTTAGGGGAGTCAATGGACTAGGTAATTTTAAGATGGCCAAATCATGGTTGCGGTCTGTAGCAATAATTTCGACTCTGTGTATTTTGGGTTGACGGCCACTACCAGAAAACACTATATGATACTGGACTTTTTGCAGATCGAGATCTTGTTCAAGCACATGATAATTGGTAGCAATTAAAGTACCGTCGCCAAATACAAAACCAGTTCCTCGTAGCTGGTGAGTTTGTGCGCCAAGGGCGTCATATAAGCCCACCCCCACTACAGAAGGTTTTACTTTGGCTACAATTTCGGTGATTGAATGGCTATCAGCATTGGCACTTAATACCAGTGAGATCCCTAACAAATTTCTCAGAAGCAATAATTTACGTATAAACATAATTTTACAACACTGTCGGTAGAATATCTGAGTATAATCACAAATATCATAGCGCTAGGCTAATGATATTTGTACATTATAAATATTAGACTAAAAAGGTTCGGTTTATGAAGGTGTTGGTAACGGGCGCAGCAGGGTTTATCGGTTTTCACGTAACAAAAGAGTTGTTAGCACGGGGAGACACGGTTGTAGGCATAGACAATATCAATGACTATTACGATATCACCCTTAAAGAAGGTCGCTTAAACGCCCTTGCTGAACATGCACTGTCAGAAAATTTTACATTTATAAAAATGGATATCGCCAATAGAGACCAGATGGAAACATTATTTTCATCTGGTGCCTTTGACAAAGTAGTCCATCTTGCTGCACAAGCGGGTGTGCGTTACTCCATCGAAAACCCCCATGCTTATGTTGACAGTAACTTAATTGGTTTTATGAACATACTTGAAGGATGCCGGCATAACAGCATACAGCATCTTGTTTATGCCTCTTCCAGCTCAGTCTATGGGTCAAATGAGTCCACACCTTTTGCAGTGACAGATAATGTTGATCACCCTGTTTCACTTTATGCCGCGAGTAAGAAAGCCAATGAGTTGATGGCTCATACCTACAGCCACCTTTACCAGCTCCCAACTACTGGCCTGCGGTTTTTTACCGTTTATGGCCCTTGGGGACGACCAGATATGGCACTGTTTAAGTTTACTCAATCTATTTTAAACGGCACGCCTATAGAAGTATTCAATTACGGCAATCATCACCGCGATTTTACGTATATTGATGATATTGTCAGTGGCGTGCTCCTTTCATTAGACAACGTGGCCCAAGGCAATGAAAATTGGGACGGGAAAAACCCAGATCCCAGTACCAGTAAGGCACCGTGGAAGATTTATAATATTGGGGCCAATAATCCCGTTCACCTGCTTACGTTTATTGAAACCCTAGAAGCAGCATTGGGCAAAAAAGCAATTAAAAAAATGTTACCTATGCAACCTGGCGATGTGCCTGATACCTACGCAGATGTATCCGCGTTAGCTAATGATACCGGATACAGTCCAAAAACGGATTTGACAGCAGGCATTGGGCAGTTTGTGAGCTGGTATCACGCTTTTTACTCTCAATAGATAACGGTCAATATAGATACCCGTGCTTATTTTTTTAGATTTATAAATTTCATTACAAGGGACAAACATTGATGTTGGCGTCGATTGCTTCTACCTTTAGTTCTCCTTTGGTGCATTCACTGACTCTTTTTGTCATGTTTAAACTCTTGAGTCACACCAAATTCAAACCCACTTTTTTTAGTTATTTGTCGGTTTTACCCTTGCTGTGGTTACTCATCTGTTCAATGACCTATCCAAGTGTAATGCTGATTAAACATCTTGAGAATACTTACCCAGTGATACCTCTGGAATCTGAAGAATGGCGAAAAACACAAGCGATTGTGGTTTTAGCCTGTAATTATTTTGAGGATGACGAATTACCCTTTGTGTCCCGTTGGCCCAACTGCTCGCTGCAACGCAATTTACATGCGGCTTTAATGTATCGCGAACATCCCATGCCGATATATCTAGCGGGGGATATTTTAGGACACAACGACGAAGGATCCCAAGCCAGTCATAATCAATACTTTTTTGAGAAAATGGGGGTGGACAGCGCTGATATATTTATGGTGCCCAAAGGAAGAAACACAGAAACCGAAGTCAATGCGTTAGTCAGCCTGCTTGAAGGTAAAAACATATCCCTGGTGACATCGGCTAGCCACTTACCAAGAGCTGTTTTTTACTTTGAAGAAAAAAATATACACGTCCTGCCCATTCCGGTGGAACATTTTAGCAGGATAAATGTGTCGCCCATGGTGGGTTTGCCTAATGCGACAAGTCTTTACAGAAGTGAAAGAGCGATCCATGAATATTTCGGCTTAATTTATCAAAAATATCTGCGCTAAATGGCAATAGAGCGCGTCAATCAAATGATTCATCAGCACTATTAATAAGTACTATTAATAACCACTATTAATAAGTACTATTAATAAGTACTATTAATAACCACTATTTATTACTTAATAAAAACTACGCTTAAACCAAAGGCTTTTATTAGGAGCAATACGCCGTGAAGGAAATAGTACCAATATTTTCTGGTGGGGGGACAAAGTTATCTGCCCATATAGGAATTTTGGATGCCATCAATACACTTAATATTGAGTTTCAACATATTGTAGGTGTGTCAGGTGGCTCGATAATTTCATCATTATATTGCATTGGCATGCCTCTTAAAGACATTAAAAAACTAGCAATAGAAACCAATTTCAATCAGTTCAGGGGATTCAGTTTAATCACTCTTTTGCTGCAAGGAGGCCTCAGCTCTGGAGACGCATTCGAACGTTGGATGGATGAAAAGCTAGAAGGTAAATTATTTAAAGACATATCTAAAGATCTGCATATTTTAGCTACCGATGTAAATGGCGGTGGCCCTATTGTTTTTAACAAAGAGAACTCGCCGGATTTAAAAATATCCAAAGCTGTAAGATTTTCGATGTCCATTCCCATTTTTTTTAGTTTTAAGGCATATAAAGATCATATTTTAGTAGATGGTGCGGTTCTTTCAGAAGATGCTCTTTTTAACGACTGGGCAGGTGACGGCACACCAGTGTTATGTTTTAGATTAAAAAGTGACCAGGTCACCGACAAGGCATTTAAAAAAAGTTGGTTACCGCTAGTGCAATATGTGATGATGTTAATTCGAACATTTATGACCGCGATGTCCAGAGAATATGTACATGATCAATATTGGAAAAATACCATCATTGTTAATACTGGGAAACTTTCCCCTGTCGATTTTAACATGTCAATTCAAGACAAAGAAACATTGTATGAAATGGGTTATCAAACGGCATTAGAATTCATTCCCAAAAGATTGAACCGTTTCGACACGGGGCCATAACAGAACTTACATTTAAGATTACGGATCCTAGAGTGTGAAAATTTTAAAAAAATATGCTAACAATCCCTTAATAGGCCCCATGGTCAAAAAAGCGATGGACTTTGCTATAAACCGCGAAGTTAAGACAGTAGTAAAACATTTTTCCACTTATTTACATCCAGTCGTTGCCAGCACCTCAGAGCTATGCGATGAGTCATTTAAAATAAGACATGACGTATACTGTGATGAGTTGAATTTTTTGGATACTGGGCACAATGGACTAGAAAGTGATGATTTTGATAAATACTCTACTCACTGTTTAATTCAACATACCCCAACCGGCCATTTTTCTGGGACCGTCAGAGTGGTTAGGCCTGAAAAAAATGAACATATCATTCCATTACAAAAGTATTGCACAGATTCCATTTCGAAGGACAAAATCAACCCTGCTGATTTTGCCCCTCACGAAATTTGTGAAATTTCGAGATTAGCTGTTCCCAAAGATTTCAGAAAAAGACAAACAGATATTTATAAAGGAGCAGCAACAGGTGTGATTAATCAGCAAGTTTATTCAGAAAATGAATTACGTTGTTTCCCCTTTATTGCTGTGGGTTTATACCTTTGTGCCGCTTCGATTGTTATAGAAAATGACATCAAGCATACTTTTGTCATGATGGAACCACGCCTTGCTCGAAGTATGAAATTTATAGGTATTCAATTTGAACAAATTGGTCCTGCCGTTAATTATCATGGTAAAAGAGCGCCTTATTATATTAACCCCTCATTATTAATGGAAAACTTAACCCCTGGTTTTCAAATGATGTTAATAGATATCAGAAAGTCCCTTAACCATTAATCAAAAAATAAAAAATAACACTTAACTTTTAGTGAAACCCAGCTTGAGTAAAAAGGTAGCAATAAGTGTCAAACTTTAATTATGAAAACGCATTCTCTAGAAATATTGGCTGGGTTACCGAGTCAGAACAGCAAGTACTTAGAAATAAAAAAGTCGCGATAGCTGGGTGTGGCGGGGTAGGCGGAGTCCATCTTCTTACGTTATCGAGACTCGGTATTGCAAATTTTAATATATCCGATTTTGATGAATTTGAAGTGCATAACTTCAACCGCCAAGCAGGCGCTTTTATGTCTACTGTCGGTCAAGCCAAATGTGCCGTAATGGAAAGAATGGCGAAAGACATCAATCCCCAAAGCAAGATCACCACCTTTCCTGAAGGAATATTTGAACACAATATTGATGCATTTCTTGATGGTGTCGATATCTACGTAGATAGTTTGGATTTTTTTGCTCTAGAAGCCAGAAAAACAGTTTTAAGCAAATGTGATGAAAAAGGTATCCCGGTTGTCATTGCGGCGCCACTGGGAATGGGGGTTGCGTTTGTGTGTTTTCAACCTGGCCAGATGAATTTTGAAGAATATTTCCGGTTTGAGGATACCAAATCAGAAGATGAACAATTCATCCAGTTTTTAATTGGGTTGTCACCCAGCATGTTACAGCGCTCTTATTTAGTAGATGAAAGCAAAGCGGACTTCAAAGCCAGAAAAGGCCCCTCCACACCTATGTCTGTAGAGTTTTGTGCCGGAATGGCTGGCACCTATGTATTAAAAATATTATTAAATAGGGGCAAGGTCATTGCTGCACCTTTCGGATTACATTTTGATGCCTACAAAAACAAAATGGTCAAAACCTGGTGCCCTTTTGGTAACAGAGGGTGGATACAGAAACTCAAATTTCATATAGCTAAAAAAATCGTATTGGCCAAGTAGCGGAGAAATAATGGACCAAGTATTAGCAACAAAAGTGATTGATACTGCCCGCTTTTATATGAGCGGCGATAACTGCCAACCCTTTAGGTATCGCTTTAACCTTGCCACGCAAACTTTTCATATTGATTATCTAGCTGCTCAAGCAAAACATACCTTTGTTTACGACGACTACACCATACTGTTGACCCTTGGTAGCCTTTTAGAATACCTAAAAGTGAGTCTTCAAGAGATTAACTACAGTTGCGAGTTAAGTTTTGATTTTGAGTGTTTTTCAGCCTACCAAGATAAATCCAGCATTTGCTCCGCAATTGTTACGGAACAAACAAAGCAAACAAAGCAAACAAAAGACACGTCACTTTTTAGCGCCTTAAAACAAAGATTTACCGACAGACGTCCCTACAGAGGTCCTGAAACAATCGATATAGCAATTGCATCATTGGACCAGCAACTCACATACAGCACGTGTAAATTGTTTACCAACGCGGCAAAAAACACCTTACATTTTTTTGCGGGCTGTGACAGCGCCATATGGTTTTCTAAGACGTTGGGTAAAGATATTATGGATGCAGTTGCCTTTGATCCTAAAAGCCCTACAGGATTACCTTGGCGTAATTTAGGTGTAAAGAAATCCGACGCATGGCTGATTAAAGCCATACAACGATATCATTGGCTGTTTAATGTACTCAAACATTGCGGTGCGAGAATGCTGATGTTACGCACTCAAAAGAAGTTATGGTTATCCAGTAAAAGTTTTCTAGTGTTTACCTATCACCCTAATTTATCCAGAGAGCATAAAACCATAGCCTGTCAGCAAATGATGCATACCTTACTGAGCCTTTCCAAAAATGGGTATGTATTTCAGCCCTCAACCATGAGTGCTGAAATCCTCAATAGTCCCTTGAAGTCAACAAACATTATCAGTTCTGCCCATATGCAGCCCAATAAACTTGAGCAAGAAGTACGAACACAACGAGCATATCTAGATATAGCCGAGGGTGAGGTTCAGTGGGTATTAAGAATAGGTAAAGTGGTTACTCCCCTGGATAATGAAGCTTTGACGAACAGGCACACAACAGACACTCTAATAACATTTGAATAAATAAAGCGTTAGGTGCTGCCCAACCAGAAATAGAGTTGACGCCTGCCTAATACTAATTTTCAGTGCCCATAATATAGTATCTATAAAAAAGCCCGCTTATGGCGGGCTTTTAAAATATCAAAAATAAATTAGGCTAGTTTTCTGCGACGTAAACCAAGACCAATCAAACCAAGTCCTAACACGGCTAAAGCAGAAGGCTCAGGTACCAAACCCACTTCGTCTATTTGAAAGTCATTGCCTATACCTAGAGCTGAACTTATAAAGGTATCAGCAACCGCAACTTGACTTAAATCAAACCCTGCAGTCGTTCCCGCTGCCCCAGCCGACATGCCACCAATATTAGCTAAATAGACTCCCGTTGTTGAAATATCATAGGTACCAGAGATTGTTGTACCGTCAACATCTTCTAACGTAAGTACTACTTGAAATCCTCCGACTGCATCAAGCGTTTTAACATCGAAATAAAAAGCTGAATAACCAGACACATCTAGCGTTGCCCCACCAGCAAAACTGTATTTAATATCCAATTCAGCGTCCCCAGAGGCACTTTCCTCATAAGATAATATACCTGCACTAACACCAGCTTTATTTGCATCAGTGGAAGCGTCTCCTTGAGCCGCAAGGGTGTAATTCAGAGTATAATCGGCAGTCGCACCTGACTCAACTGAAGTAACGGTATCGGTGTCTGAGGGACTAGTAGATGTGACTTCAAGCTCAAGTGCCGGAGCATAGTTATAGCTATCTAATACTAATGTATTCGCGTTTGCAGCGCTAAGCGTGAGTAGCGATATAGCACCAAATATGACTTGTGATTTTTTCATAATATTTTTCCTTTAGATCTAGTTAGGGTGTAAACATAACTACAGCTTTAATATTATTTAACAAACAAACTTCTTAATAACTTAACAACACGCTAATGTTCAATTTACATACAGCAGATAACGTGCCAAAAATAATTTAATCAATAAATTCAGAAACTTATTTTTTTTGAAAATATTGAATATTAGAAATTGTAAAAAATACCGACACTTAATACCTAAATATCACACCCAAACAGGCGAGTTCCTTATAAGATTGCTAATGGGAAATACTGGGTTTTAACTGAATTGCTGAGCAATGTCGGGTATCTCAATCCATAACATTGTCAGTAGCCTGTGCTTCACAAGTAATTTTTTGGGGGGGGGAATTGGGGAGTGGTGTTTTATCTGTTTTTAAATGAGGGACTTGACGAGGGATCACTTAGCTTGTTGCAATCAGGTTAGGCTAAAACAAAAAAGCCCGCTTTTAGCGGGCTTTCAATCAATAAATTATTTTATATTAAACTAACTTTCTGCGACCTAAACCAAGACCAATAAGACCAAGACCTAATATAGCCAGTGCAGAAGGCTCTGGCACTAAACCAACGGATTCTAATTGGAAGTCATTACCAGTGACGTTTACAGAAGTGATTAAAGCATTTGCACTAGCGGCTTGTGTGAAGTCAAAGCCTGCAACAGATCCCACAAGTCCTGCTGTCATACTAGCAAGATTAGCCAAATATACTCCAACTGTTGTAACAGCATAGTTACCAACAATTGAACTACCGTCACTATCCGTTAATGTAAGCTCTACGTCAAAACCACCTGATGCATCAATGTTTACAACATCAAAATAAAAATCTGAATAGCCGCTCGTATCTAGCGTAAAGCCACTACCAAAGCTGTATAAAACATTCAGACTACCATCCCCAGATGCATTTTCCTCATAAGATAATTTACCAGTACTAACACCGGCTTTATTAGCATCAGCGGAAGCGTCTCCATCCGGTGTAATAGTGTACGTTAGAGTGTAGGCAGCTTGAGCACCTGATTCCAATGAAACAACAGTATCATTTGCTGATGTGGTAGCAGAGTTGACTTCCAGATCAAGAGCAGGGCTATAATTAAAGCTATCCAGCACTAAAACATTAGCGTTTGCAGCGCCACATGTCAGCATAGACAACGCACCAAATATCACTTTTAAATTTTTCATTTTTTCTTCCTTTTCAGCATAATTAAAGTTCAACACTACACAGTTACAGCATAATCCACTATTTGCTATTAATTAACGGCGCTCATGTTCCAACAAATACACTGCATGAAGCGGGCCAGTAATTTTTTAATCAATAAATTCAACAACTTAAAAA
>Ga0209712_10003533_pt1 | contig 12657 bp, 9 predicted proteins | sample ArcOceMetagenome_FD_187443 | JGI IMG/M metagenome (GOLD analysis project Ga0209712, IMG submission 187443) | Marine eukaryotic phytoplankton communities from Arctic Ocean - Arctic Ocean - Greenland ARC118M Metagenome (SPAdes) (version 2) | ecosystem: Environmental > Aquatic > Marine > Oceanic...
AAGAAATCCCGAGTTCTTGAAGATTCAAGAATTCGGGATAACTAATATTAAAGCACTAATAATACTAAAAACTAATCAATACCATCAGTATCATCATCGATTCCTCCTCCGCCTTTCACTTGATTCTGCGCTGATTTTGAGATTACATGTTTTTCATCGAAATTAAAAATTGATTTTTTCATAATGACTGAATTTTCCTTAATTGTGAATTTATAATTTATTATTAAAAATTAATTAATTACAAATATACAAATATCAAGGTACTAATCAAAAAATATCGACAAAAGTTATAAAATGATATTTTGATTATTTCAAGAATCTCAAAATAAAGGTTGTTCCTTTTCCCTTTTCGGATTCTAATTCAATTGTTCCATTATGTAACCCAACAATTTTCTTACAAGTCGTCAAACCGATTCCTGAACCTTCATACTCTTGATTGAAACGTTTAAAAAGCTGAAAGACTTTATCTTGATTTTCAGGTGCGATTCCAATTCCATTATCTGTGATTCTAAAGATACTTTCTTGTGCTGTACTTTCACCGGTCACGATGATTTCTGGCGTCACATCTGGATGCTGAAACTTAATTCCATTAGCGATTAAATTTTGGAAAACTTGCTCTATTAATGATGCTTGTCCTTTTATTTGAGGTAATTTATTGGATACATTAATCGTTGCGTTATTTTCTTCAATTCTTAACCCCAAATTTTGTTTGACTGTTTCTAAAATTTTATTTACATCCAAATATTCCATATTCTCAATATGAATACTATGTGTAGCATAGCTTAACATATCATCTAACATTCGAGACATTCGCTGTGCTGCATCTGTGATATAAATAATATATTCTTGACTTGATTTATCGAGGTTTTTATTTCTTCGTTTTAATAATTGTGAAAAACTACTCATCATACGAAGGGGCTCTTTCAAATCGTGTGAAGCAATTCTTGTAAAAGAATTTAAATCTTGATTTGCTACTTTTAGACTATTTTGAGTCATTAATAATTCATCATTTCGAGCATTAACTTCATCATTTAGCTGCTGCAACTTTGAATTAGCAACCTGTTTTTGGCGAATTGAATAGAAACTCAAAAAACCCAATACAATTAAAAAAGAAATGACACCTAAATAAAACGAACGGTTTGCTTTTGCCTTATCTAACTGTCTATTTAGTCGATCCTCATATTGTTCTGTTTGATGTTTTTGCATTAAGTTACTAATCGCATCTCGATTATTTTGAGAAAAAAGACTATCTCTTACCGCTTGATGTTCTCTGAAATATGAAATAGCTTCTCTATAACCTCCGATAGCTTCATAAGATTTTGATAAAATATCATAAGCATCTTCCCTTAATTCTAATCTATCAACATTTTTAAGAATTTTTAATACGCTTTTTGCATTTACAATTGCTTCCTCGTAATTTCTTTGTTCTTTATTGATTTCTGCAATTGCCAATAAAGCACTTGCAATATTATTGTCTGATTGAATCTCTTCGCTTATTTTTAAACTACGATTTGTAAACTTTAAAGCATTATCATAATCTTTGAATGCTCGAAGGTAGATTCTTCCAATATTCAAGAAAGAACTAGCCTCTCCTGACTTATCACCAATATTTTCCCTGATTTTCAAGGCTTCTTGATGTGCTTTTAAGGCTTCATTATACTTTTCTTGTTCTGAATAAATATTTCCTATATTATTTAGGTTAATGGCAATATTTCGCTTGTTATTATTCTCACGGCGATAAAGCAACACCCTTTTTAAATAAATCAAAGCCATTTCATATTCTCCTTGACTCTTATAAACCAAACCAATATTCCCCAAAACCATAATTTCATCTTTTTTTAGATTATGCTTTTGGGAAAGCTCGAGTGCGGCTTCTAGCATTTGAATAGCGACATCATGATTTCCTTGACGGCGATAAATATTCGCCTTATTATTACTGGCTAATATCCAAAAATGATGGTCCTTAAGTTCTTTTCCGACTTGCAAACATTCATTATAAATCTCAATAGCTTTCGAAAAGTTACCCATTTTTTTATAGACCGTACCTTCCATTAATAAGGTCGAGGCTAATTTACGTTTAAGTCCTTTCTCTTTTTTTAAAAGCTCCTTACTTAGAACGATATATTCCAATGACTTATCATAATTTCCTTTATAGTATTCGATAACGGATAATTCATAAACTGCACTATTTGAACCTTCAGAGAAACCTATTTTTTTGGAAAGACGAAACGCTTGATTCGCATAAATAGCCGCAGAATCAGGATAGTTAGAACGGAGATGTTTAGTGATTTTAATTAGAGCGTTAACCGTATTTATATCTTTCTTTTCAACATTTACAACCCGCAATAAGCTATCGACACTACTTGCTTTCGTAGTGAATGAAAATATTATTATTATGAAAAATATTAGATATCTAGACTTCATAAAAGATGAATAAGACTGTATTGACAGCTGTAAATTAAGTGCAAGGTATTTAATTAATAATAAAAAATCATGATACGATTTTTTATTATTACCAAAAAATTACTTCAACTTAATTTACTTTATGATAAAAGGCAATAAAAATTACTTTGGAAATTTAAGGAAAACCGTTGTTCCAATATTAATAGCGGATTCTAAGCGAATTTCACCATCTAATGTCTCCATGATTTTCTTACAAATAGCTAAGCCAATACCACTATTTTTATTGGCTGACTTAGTATCTACTTTTTCAAAAACATCCAAAACTTTTTCTTGATATTCAATGGCAATACCTATGCCATTATCTTTAATAGAAATAATATTAAAATCAGTTTTTTCATCTGCATTAATTAAAATCTTAGGCATCAGATTTTTATTAAATTTAATTGCATTTTCCAAAAGGTTTTGAAATAACCGAGTAAGCATCATTTTATCCGCATTAATAAAAGGAATATCAGTTACTGATATTTCTACATTATTATCTTCGATTAGTGACTTCAGGTTCGCAATCGCATTTGCAAGGCAATTATTTACATCTACAGGTTCTATCTTTATATTACTCGAATCTATTATTACATACTCTCCTAAATTCTTAACTAATTTCGATAAATAATCCGAAGCTTCTGTTACATAAGTCAAGTATTCTTGTCCTTTATCATTAAGCGTTGCTTTATGCTTTCGAGCTAATAATTTACTAAATCGACTAATCATTATAAGTGGTTCTTTGATTTCGCATGCCACTTTATCTACGAATAATTCTAATGATTTATTCTTTTGCCATAAATCCTTTATCTCTTGTCTTTGCCATTCTACAAAGTGCTGACTCTCAATTTCTTTTATCGTTTTTCTTCGTTCTAAACCAAATAATTCCCGTTCTAAGTATTCCGCTTTTAATTTATGAAAATACGCTTTTTTATAATCTCCTACTTCTGCATAAACTTCCGAAAGGCTTTCATTATTAAACATAATGAAACGAGTATCTTGAATATCGACTGCGATTTTTAGAGAGTTTTCATAATGCTCAATTGACTTTTCTACATCATTTTTATACATTGACCCCATGTTAAATAATATCTGCATTTCACCCAACTTGTCATTAATCATTTTACAAAGTCGCAATGCCATATCATAATATGATTTTGCTTTCGCAATTTTCTTACTTCTACAATTAATGATTGCTAAGTTCTGATAAATCAAGCTTTGCATTTTCGTATTACCCCCGTTTTCTTTATCAACACCCAATGCTTTTTTGAAATAAACTTCCGCTGTACTTAGATTATTTTGATAAATATAACTGCTGCCAATATTAGAATATAAACCAGTAATTTGATACTGATTCCCTAATTTTTCCCAAATTCCTGTTGACCTCAAATAATTTTCTAAGGATAAAGTATATTCTTCCTGCGCAGCATAAATTAATCCCAAAACATGATAAGTCACGGCTTCCCAGCCGTCTAAAGAGTTTGTATTTTTATGATTTTTGAGATTAGTTATACAAATATTAAAAGCTTCTTTATATTTTCCTTTTCGATAATGAATTTTAGCTTCTTGAGCATTCGTATAAGCTTTGTAAGTTTCTAATTGGAGCACTTCCTGAATCTTTTTAGAAACCATTAAGTAATCATATGCTTGATCGTATTCACCTTGATTCGTTAAAATTTCGGTAAGATTTCGGCAAGTAATCACAAACGGTTCAGAATCATCCTCCAAAGCGTCTAAGGCTTGATAACAGTACAATTGAGCTTTTCGGAAATCACCATGTTGTATTTCTTCCATTGCAAAAACATTGTAAACAAAACCTAATGTTTCTTCATCTCGATTCTGCAAACTCAAATCCAGTAGTTCCTGTGCATAATCTTTTGCAAAACCCGGCTGATTGAATTGCAAATGCTGAATTAACGCTCGCAAAATCTCAATCCGCTTAGAGGAAACTCTAACGATACTTAATTGAGTAATCAGGCTTTTGACTTCCTCTTTTTCTTTCAAGACGAGCTTTGTGTAATTCATTTTAGTAGTTCATGACTTCATCGTTTCGTTGTTTATAATATTTGAAATAATATTGTATCAATGAAACCATAAAAAAATGCAATTATCTTGCAAACTTCCGCTGACGAAGGTAGTTAAACAATAATCCAAAAACAACCAAAAATACTAAAGGGATTAAAATATTAATCACTTGCCATTTCGTTTTCTCTTCCTGAATCTTTGTCTTATCCAATAATCGTAATTTTACTTCTTTCATTCGTGCAGCCGTAATCCCTTCTTCATCCAACATATAATCAATCGTGTTCAGCAAGAAATTTTTATTAGCAAACTGGTATCTCACGAAAGGATTATAGCCTAAAGGTTGATACGTATTGTTCCGATAATCTACGATATTTTTAGCAATATCACCATCTGCGACGACCAACATTTTCGCACCTAGAACCGCTTTATCTTTAAATGGTCGTCCTAACTGCTGCAAACCCTGAAGCATTTCTGGAGCGACAATACCTTTGAAGGCTGATGAAAATTCACCCTCCAATAAAACAGCTAAAGGCAATTTCCCTTTATTAAATCGGCCTGCTTCTGGTGGATATTTCAAGATTTCAAATGACACTCGAACTGGCGAACGTTGTATAAAACTACGTTCAGATGTTGTTAATAAAATCGTTTTCTTTATTTTTTCAATCGTTTGAATCGTGTCCAATGTCGTCGGAAAAAATAAATTCACTCTATCAATATTCTTTACAATCGGATGTTCTTCTGTTCCGTCAACCATTGGATGATAATACCAGTCAAATAATTCCGTCTGTGGCTTTCCACCTTCCATTCCAACGACTTGTGGTATTTTTGTACATTGTAAATCCAATGCCAAAGTCGTATTCATTCGCACACCATATTTGAATAACATATTATCCAGATTCAACTTCGTATCATACGGAACGTACGCTTCTCTTCCTCTCAATGAATCCAACGATACATTCAATCTATCCAACAAGAATAAGACCTTTCCGCCATTCATGATGTATTGATCAATAATGAATTTATGTTTATCCGGAATTTCCACTAGCGGACGAGCCATAATCACCACATCAATTTTTGAATCGATATACGGTAAACTATCCAATCCGGTGCGTTGTACTTCATAATAAGATTTCAACGTTTTCTCAAAATCTGCACGTTCAAAACCATTTAACTCGCCATGTCCTTCAATGAATAAAACGTAAGGTTTTTCTGCATTTTTCAGGCCTTTGAAACCATTTGCGAAAGCATATTCCAACAAGTTAATTGAATTCTCCAATAACACTTCTTCTGGCATTGCTGCCGGAGCATCATTTTGTAATAAACTCACAGAAGTCACTCGATCACCATAACGAATCGCAGCATAAGGAAAAATGGCTCTTGCCGAAAGGGCTTCCTTATCCATGGTCATCTTCGGTACGATTCCAATTGATTTTAACTTTTCGCGCATTTGATTAATCTCATCCGTCGTTCCCTCATTCGGATTTACGAATTGGTAATCAATACTAGCATTCAACGAGCGAAATTGATCTAAAAGCATCGTCGTCGCTTCTTGCAACTGCCGATAATTCGCGGGAATATTATTGCCACTTAAATAAATATCAATAAAGATTTTATCTTCAATTGATTTCACTAAATCTTTTGTCGGTTCTGTAATCGAATAACGCTTATCTTCCGTCAAATCGAAATAACCAAAAAAGTATCGTCCAATAATATTAATTAATATAAGAATGCCAACCAAAATCGCAAAGCGTATGATTGACTGTATTTTTTTATTTTGCATTAAATTTAGATTTTAGATGTTAGACTTTAAATATTAGATTTTACGTATAAACGATAAAACCCGCAACCCGCAACTCGAGTTACCAACTTCTCCGCTCCAACATCAATTTCGTCAAACCGATGAAAATGATGATAATCGTTGAGAAATAAATAAAATCTCTCGTATCCAAAACGCCTCGACTGATAGATTTATAATGATAATCAATCCCGAACATTTCCACGATATAATCAATCGTTCCCACAAAAACCGGGAAATTACTTAGAAAATCAAAACCCAAATAAAAGAAAAAACAAAGGAAAACGCCTAAAACAAAAGCGACAATTTGATTCGTCGTAATCGAAGAAGCAAAAATACCAATCGCTACGAAAACAGCACCCAAAAAGAACAATCCAAAATAAGAACCCCAAACAGAACCAGAATCAATATTTCCAACCGGAGAACCTAATTGGTGAATCGTCCAAAAATAAATAAATGTCGGAATGATTGCGAAGAAAACCAAGATTAAACTTGCAAAATATTTCCCAAGAATTATCTCTAAATCTGTAATTGGTCGAGTCGCCAAAAACTCAATAGTTCCCGTTTGTTGCTCTTCTGCAAAAGTCCGCATCGTAATCGCAGGAATCAAAAACATCAAAATATTCGGAGCAAAAGCGAACAAATAATCCAATGACGCATAACCCGGATCAAGCAAGTTTGTATCGGGAAAGACCCAAAGGAACAATCCCAATGTCACCAAAAAAACACCAATGACAACATAGCCAATCAGTGAACTAAAAAATGTATTAACCTCTTTTCTTAAAATACTTAGCATCTTTATTATTAATTATTAATCGTTATTTGTTAATCGTTTTACAAGTAGGTTTCTGATTTCTAAATTGCCACATTTAGGCTTCAAGAATAACGATTCCCTAATCACCAATCACAAAATATGGATTTCTATCATTATAAATTAACAGCATTTTGTGCAGCTTTCGTTTCGCTTCCCGTTCCGACATATCATTGATGGTATTAATCAATTTCGAGTCATTTTGAATCCAATTTTTAAACTGAGGAATTTCTAAAACGGCTATTTTCCCTGTTGAGAAATTCATCATCTTTCGGACTTCAATAGATTCTTTATTATCCACATTCTGAACCCAAATAGGTTTCCTCGTATTCGGATCATAAATCGTCATTGGAACAGAACGCATTTCGTAAGAATTATATTCGAAATAGCAAATCTCCCCTCTCGTAAGTAAGCCAATAAATTGTACTTCATTTCGCATCGTATCCATGACTCGGATATAAGGAATGCCATCCACGCAAATTCCCCAAAAATCAGTATTCGTCAAAGCGTTAATCACATTTTCAGATGAATCTACAATATTCAGATATTCAAAACGAACGATACTTTTTTCTCTATTAATATGTGCAGAAGCCTTTACTTGCTGCCAATTATAATTCGGTTTATTCTGTTGCAGATCTTTAATTGTCAAATAAACGCCATTATTAAACTCAAAACTATTCGTCAATTGAACCGTATCTTGAGCAGAAACGGTAAAAGTAAAACTCCAAAATAATAATAAAAATAACTGTTTTTTCATTTATTGATTTGCATTTTGCAGCATACAATTTACAATCTTCAAAAGCTACTGCTCACTAAAAATTGTCAACTATTTACTTAGTAAGTTCTTGGAAAACATTCTCGATACTGTACGTTTCCTTATGCATTTCCAGAAGTGTTAATTTATTCTGAACTGCAAAATGAAAGACTTCGCTGCGTATATCCAATTTATTAGCTTGTCCCATTTTCTCGGTGATTGCTAATAATTCCCAACGATTATGATCCAAAGCCTTCACACTTTTGACCCCTTTTATCTTCGTCAATTGATTTTTCGTAGCTGATTCCGCAAATTCCACCGTCACCATCGTGCCACCAGTTACCCGTTCTTTCAGTCGTTCAATCGTATCATTCGCCACCATTTTTCCTTTATTAATAATCACCACACGATCACAAATTGCCTGAACTTCCTGCATAATATGTGTTGAAAAAATGACCGTTTTCTCCTTTCCTAATTCCTTTATCAATGCCCGAATTTCTACCAATTGATTTGGATCTAGTCCCGAAGTCGGTTCATCCAAAATTAATACTTCTGGATTATGTAACATCGCTTGAGCCAAACCGACACGTTGCTTATAACCTTTTGATAAAGAATCAATAATCTTATGCTGCTCTCGTCCCAAACCCGTCATTTCAATCATCTCCGCAACCCGTGATTTCTTATTCTGAATCTTGTGCAAGTTCGCCACAAAATCCAAATATTCCTTCACATACATATCTTTATACAATGGATTTCGCTCCGGCAAATAACCAATTCGTTTTTGAACCTCCAGCGGTTGTTCCGCCGTATTAAAACCACAAACCGTCGTACTACCTTCCGATTGAGGAATAAAACCAGTGATAATTTTCATCGTTGTAGATTTTCCAGCACCATTTGGACCTAAAAAACCCAATACCTCACCTTTCTTTGCCTTAAATGAAATATTATCAACTGCACGTTGTGCTCCGTATATTTTGACTAAATTATTGACCTCTACTGACATGATATTGATGGTTTCACTGCTTCATTGTTTTATTGCTTTATTGCTTTTTGCAATCAGGAATGCGAAAGTGACTTCGCTATAATCGATAGATTATTTATTTCCACTTTCTTAAAACAATATCTATAAATTTTTCACTTCTATCAAACGCAAAATTAACAAAATCATTTTTCCTTTTAAACTTTTTAAGTTTAAGGTTTAAAATAAATCGACCATACGATACAGAATAACACAATAATATGACAAGATATCTGTACAATTTTAATACTTATTAACAATAAAGTGGTTTTTACACGCTAAAATCTTATTCTGCTATTTCAAATTAATTAAAAATCCCTTATCTTTGCGGAAAATTTTAGCGAAATATTCTAAAGAAATTTAATGTGTTTTAAGAATATTCAACTTTCAATATTTAACATTTGTCATTCTTAAATTATGAAATCTCTCTTGAATTACACAAGTTGATTTCATTCATTTTTTAAAATATTAGGCAAAATATATGATTATGATCCCAAACACAGAAAAAACAAGATATTCAGAAGAAGAATTACAAGAATTTAAAACCCTTATTAAATCAAAGTTAAAGAAAGGACAGGAAGAGCTGCAACTCTATATGACACAGCTTAATGATAATGCAGATAGTGGCGACGGAAGGCTGAAAGGATTGGATGACGGAATCGGAACGGTTGAAATCGAACGAATGAATACTTTAGCTGCTCGTCAAAAAAAACATATTCAACACTTAGAAAATGCCTTAATTCGTATTGAAAATAAAGTTTACGGAATTTGTAGAGCAACGGGCAAACTTATTAGAAAAGAACGCTTAATGGCTGTTCCTCACGCTACACTAAGTGTCGAAGCCAAAGAGTCAAGGAAAGTAACCAGACAAAGAAGACGATAGGTTTTTTTAAGATACCTTTCAACTCTTTACTAATAATACAAAAAGCGTTTCCGATAAACCGGAAACGCTTTTTTATTCTTCAGGGCGACATTTAAATAAATCTCACATCTGATATATATCATCTAAATTATGCTAAATCTGTTCCTGCGTATAATGCTTCTCGTTGAGCTTTAATTTTTTCAGAAGACAAATAATCATCAAAACTCATATTAGAATCAATCATCCCGTTTGGAGTAATTTCAATAATACGATTCGCAACCGTTTGAATTAATTGATGATCATGTGTGGTGAAAATCATATTTCCTTTGAAATCTCTCATAGCATTATTCAAAGCCGTAATAGATTCCAAATCCAAGTGATTCGTAGGCTCATCTAACAATACAAAGTTTGGATGATTCAACATCGCTCTTGACAACATACAACGTACTTTTTCTCCTCCGGAAAGCACACTTGATTTCTTATAAACCTCTTCCCCAGAAAACAACATTCGACCTAAGAAACCACGGATAAACTGCTCATCTTTGTTCTCAGAATATTGACGTAACCAATTGATTAAATCCAAATCATGTTCCTCTGTGAAATATTCCCCATTCTCATTCGGTAAATAAGATTTGGTAATGGTTTGACCGAATTCAATCTTTCCATTGTCTGCTTGTCCTTTTCCTGCTAAAACCTCATAGAAAGCAGTTAAAGCATTCGCATCACGACCTAACAAAGCGATTTTTTCGCCTTGATTCATCGTCAATGAAATATCACTAAACAAGACTTTTCCAGTATCATTTGTTTTACTTAAATGCTCGAAATGTAAGATTTGTCCACCTGGATCACGTTCCATATTGAAGTGAATGAATGGATATTTACGACTTGATGGTTTGATATCCTCCAAGTTCAATTTATCTAAAGCTTTCTTACGAGAAGTTGCTTGTTTTGATTTAGAAGCATTCGCACTGAATCGGGAGATAAACTCCTGCATTTCCTTACGTTTCTGATCTACTTTCTTATTTTTATTAGCTTGCTGGCGCAATGCTAATTGGGAAGATTCATACCAAAAAGTATAATTTCCTTTGAATGTTTTGATACGTTTGAAATCAATATCTGTCACATGCGTACAAACCATATCCAAGAAATAACGATCATGCGAAATCACAATTACCGTATTCTTAAAATCAGCTAAGAAATCCGCTAACCAAGTTACCGTTTCCGCATCCAAATCATTCGTAGGCTCATCTAATAAAAGCAAATCAGGATTACCGAATAAAGCTTGAGCTAACAAAACTTTCACTTTCTCCGAACCACTCAATTCACCCATTGTTTTGTAGTGTATATCTTCCGGAACACCCAAAATACTCAATAATTCCGCAGCGTCACTTTCAGCCATCCAGCCACCCATTTCACCGAATTGATTTTCCAATTCCGCAGCATACAAACCATCCGCTTCCGTAGCTTCCATGTTCATATAAATAGCGTCCTTTTCTACCATGATATCGTACATTTCTTTATGTCCCATAATCACCGTATTCAAAACCGTATATTCTTCAAATTCAAAGTGATTCTGGCTCAAAACCGCCATACGATTTCCAGGATTAATCGCTACTGAACCTTGATTTGGCGAAATCTCACCTGATAAAATCTTCATAAAAGTAGATTTTCCAGCACCATTCGCACCAATCACTCCGTAACAATTCCCTTTTGTGAATTTCAAATTGACCTCTTCGAACAAAACTCGCTTCCCAAACTGTAAACCTACATTATTGACTGTTATCATTTCTTAAGTATTATTATTTTTGAATTGAGCCGCAAATGTAAGGAGAATTGACGGCTTTTGATAATGATTCGGGATTTTCCGTTAGCATTCAATTTCAACAAAAATTTGGAAAGTACAACCAATCTTTATCTTTCAAAAAGAATAAATTTTTCAAAATCTTGAACTTAGAGCTTCTCTAAACTTTATCCTTTGGACTGCAAATAGTCGATTTTGTGATTAAATTAACAATAAGATGAAAAAAAATTATAATCAATTCTCTTACGTTAATAACTAGAGAGTAGGTGACAAATAACTTGCCCGTTATTTGTTATCTACACCCTAATATCAAATATTTTTTTTAAGTTGGCAATAAGATTGGTTCCATAAAAGAAATAAATTGTTGGTCTATAATCATCGTTTTATTTTTTTATTAGAATTAGGGAACAGGAAATAGATAACCTAAATAGAAAATTGAGTAGGTACTAGTTTCTACTATATATTAATTTTTAATGTTATTCATAACTATTATCATTAAAAATTATCTTAAAAGTATATTGTGATTTTAATAAATTTCATTTGATTGTAAATAGCATATACCAATTCTTCAAACTTTTTCAAAGCTACCTTTTTTTTAGAAATCGTGGCAAGTGAGCACGAGAGATAACTTCCTCTATTTCAATATTTAATACGTAACATAATTCTGAGTGAATGTTTTCCACACTTCTATGGATACTTGATAAATTACCATCACGTTCCGCAATAACCCTATTATTAAACGCACTAAAATAAAGCCCATATCATGGATTTACCCTCTACTATCCCGTAAACCTAATCTTTCAAGATTTTGGATTTCTTTATAAAATGTCGTTTCTTGTAATTAAATGTGAGTTGCCATTCCTTTAAATTTAGTTGTGGAAAACCAAATCTAATTAATTTTTGGTACTCGCATTTTTTTTATGAGAAAACCCTTTTTGATTGTACTAATGAGGAAATTTAAATAAAATTAGAGAATGGTTCGGACTATTACATTTTCGATTGGTTTAATTTTTATATTGACCAATCTTAATGCACAACAAAATACAGATAGCCTAAAAACGCTACTTAAAACTAATCTTCATGATACGGCTCGATTGAATATATTATATGAATTAGCTGATGGGTTCGGTAAAAATGATTTAGACAAAG
>Ga0209712_10003534_pt1 | contig 12656 bp, 7 predicted proteins | sample ArcOceMetagenome_FD_187443 | JGI IMG/M metagenome (GOLD analysis project Ga0209712, IMG submission 187443) | Marine eukaryotic phytoplankton communities from Arctic Ocean - Arctic Ocean - Greenland ARC118M Metagenome (SPAdes) (version 2) | ecosystem: Environmental > Aquatic > Marine > Oceanic...
ATCGTAATAACCTGATTGGTTCAATACTTTTAGATATGGATTTTGCGCCATCGCTTGTCGCAAATCATCCCGTACGCTATTATTTTCATTGTCCCAAGGTCGAACCGAACCAAACATATTATACTTAATATCAGTATCAAATTTCAATTCATTTTTCAGATAATGATTAATTGCTGGAGTGAAAGAATGTAGCCAAGCAGTCAACTCTGGGCTGTAATCAGGACTCGTGCCCGCTTCAATTTTATCCAAACCTAAATACCGAGAATCTAATCGACCAATCGTTTGACCAGTTTTATCTCGCAATAAATCTTTCCAAAAAAATCGAGTCGGCACATCCAAATTATGTTGTAAAATTACTTTTTTACTTAAGCCAGAATAACGCGCCATTTTTTCCGCAACCGTATTTCTTTCTGCGGCAGAAATATTTCCACCTTTGGCCAAGGCAGGAATCAAAGTGTTAATTGTGTAGTCTTCCACCTCAGGTAAAACTTCCAACAAGTCTTTACTTTGCAAATCAGCAGGAAGCATTTTATGATACCAAGCCGCTGCTGCGAAGTAAGGTAAATTGAGTGCAGAAGAAACTGGTCCGCCTGTTCGCAGAACTTTATAATCTGCTGGAGAAACCATGATCACACCGTTCAAATACATCCATTGTGAATTTTGCAATTCCAAAGAAAGTCCCATCACCCGAGTACCTCCGTAACTTTCACCGATGATATATTTTGGAGATTCCCAACGATTATTTCTTTGCACAAAAGTGTTCATCCATTCCGCCAAATATTTAATGTCAGCATTGATGCCGAAGAACATTTTTTTGTCCGGCATTTCGCCTTTGGCATTTGGAATCATGCGGGAGTAACCGGTGTTGACTGGATTGATAAAAACAATATCGGCCACATCAATAATCGAATTTGGATTACTCTTAAATCCATAAGGCTGAACAGGATATCCTTCGTCATCAATATTCAAAATCCGAGGACCGGTATAAGCTACATGCATCCAAACAGAAGCAGAACCTGGGCCACCATTAAATGAAAAAATAATGGGACGACTTGCTCTGTCTTTCACTTTGTCACGAGTGTAGTAAGTGTAAAAAAGTGTGGCAGTTGGATTTCCCTCTTTATCCCAAACAGGTTGAGTTCCTGTAGTTGCGGTGTAGGAAAAACTTTGCCCTTTGACGGTGGTCGTATGGTTAGTGATAACTGTAGTGTCGATCGGAATTTTTCTGCTTTGGCTGTTGGCGATAATTCCGAAGGATAAAAAAAGGAGTAGAAAAATGATTCTCATCGTAGAGTAAATTTTATTGGTTTTAAATATTTGTTAAAAAAAAAGGATAGCTCAAAATAAGGAAATAAAATTTGTGGTTTGGAAATAAATAAATTCCTTCATGCAAATGATTCACTTGAATGAAAGGACTATTCGATTCAGAGAATAAAAGTTGACCAGTTAGATCAAATAATTTTATAGAAAGAATTAATTTAGCAGGAAGCACTTAGAGCATATCTAAGCGAATTCCATTCTTTGCTATTTGGTCTAGCGGAGGAGTTTCGATGTCAGGTGATCCAAAGCAACCCAAGTCCTGATAACCTTGGTCGTCGGTAAAAATGATAATGATGTTGGGTAGTTTTTTTTAGAAAGAGAAACACTAGATGAAAAGAAACAAAAACTAATCAGTAAGAGTAAAGTTCTTTTTTAACATAATTTTAAACTTAAGAGAGACGAATTATGAATTATGTTTCATCCATATAAAATAGGTTATTTCAATATTCTTTTAAAAAAAAAGATGCAATTTTTTTGAAAGTGTTAATTTTATATGATAAAATTGCGAAAATATAATAAAAACAAAATATGTATGCTAGCAGCGAAAATAAAAAGGTTAGCGTTGATAATACTGAATAGAACCTATCCATTAACATATTTTTAACATATTCTAATTAGGGGATATTTTAAATAGATTCTTTTCTTTTCTTTATAAACCATTTATATATTTAATAGTAAGAACGATAAAAGCACAATTTAGATAGTGCATACAATGTAACCGAATTTAATTTACAATGGAATAAAACGACGAATGTAAAATTACAGAAACGACAGAAACAATTTTAATTTTAAAATTTAAAAAAATCGGATTAGTATGAAAAAATTTTCACTAGTATTAGTACTATTCTTTTGCGCCCTTGGAACTATGCTGGCGCAAAGGTCAATTACTGGTAATGTTACTGATGAGGCAGGAGAAGCCCTTATTGGTGCAAGTATCATTGTTAAAGGTGCCGAAAGCTCAGGCACAACTTCAGATATAGATGGAACATTTGCCCTAGAAGTTCCTGCAGGAAGTAGTGTTCTTATATTCTCTTATACAGGGTATACATCTAAAGAATACACAATAGGTGTTTCGAATGTTATAAATATTGTATTGGCAGAAGGACTTGTTCTTCAAGAAGCTGTAGTTACGGCTTTAGGAGTTGAACGTAGCGAAAAAGCATTAGGATATTCAGTTCAAGAAGTAAATGGAGATGATATCTCAAGATCAGGAGCGAGTAATCCAGTAGATGCATTGGTTGGAAAAGCAGCTGGTGTACAGATTACAAGAGCATCTGGATCAGCAGGTGGTGGTTCTCGTATTTTGATTCGAGGGGTAAGTTCAATGGTTGGAGGAAATCAACCATTAATCGTAATTGATGGAGTGAGAACTAATAATGAGACACTTTTATCTCAAGGGTCAACATCAGGAACGGCATCATCTAATAGATTGATGGATTTGAACCCTGATGATATCGAAACAATTAGCGTATTGAAAGGAGCTGCTGCAACTGCACTTTATGGTACAGCAGGTTCTACAGGTGTAATTTTGATTACAACTAAGAAAGGAGGTAAAAAGAGTAAATTTGATATCAATGTAAGCCAATCGGTTGCATTTGATAATCTTACCTCAATGATTGATTTGCAAAATGTATATGCGCAAGGAAGTGGAGGAAGTTACCGAGATCCTAGTACAGGTGCTTCTGGTTCATGGGGACCGAAAATTTCTGACTTGGAGTTTGCTACAGATCCAAATCACGTGAATGCACCTACGTCGTCAAAAGCGTTTGATGCTGAAGGTAATTACAACTTTGACAAAAACGGATTTTTAGTACCAAAAGGAACAGGGAATGGAAATGCTGCGAATGTATATAACAACGTAGATCCATTTTTTAAAACAGCAATATCAAGTACAACTTCACTTGCTATGTCAGGTGGAGGAGAAACAGCTACATTTAGACTTTCTGCTTCTAATCTTACCTCAGAGGGTGTAGTGACTAATAATACTTATGATCGTAAAACGGTTAAATTAGCCTCTACAATTAATCCATTTGATGGATTTACAATTTCTGGTTCAGTAAATTATACTAAATCTGACTATCAAAGAGTACAACAAGGATCTAATACTTCAGGTCTTTTGTTAGGTATGTTGAGAACTCCAGTTTCATTTGATAATGCTAATGGATTTGATGCATTGGATGCTTTTGATGAGCCAAGTGCTTACCAATTTCCTAACGCAAAACAAAGAAATTACCGTGGTGGTGGTGGTTATGATAATCCATATTGGATTACTAATAATGCATTAGGTTACGAAGAAGTTAACAGAACTTTTGGTAATACTAAGTTTGATTATAAAGTTAACAACTGGTTAGGTTTTGGGTTGAACATTGGTTATGATCTTACAAGTGATAGTAGAAAACAAGTATTTGAAATTGGATCTAGAACTAACGCTAGTGGAGCAGTTTCTCATGATGAATTTAATACTAAGCAATTTGATAACTACTTTAATATTGTAGGTAGTGGAGATATTTCTGAATCATTTTCTCTTAATTATGTAGCTGGTGTGAATGTATTCTCATTTAATAATCACCAAACTACTGTAGATGCTACAGGACTAGTGTTTCCAGGGTTTTTAGACCTTAGTAATGCAACTAGTTTATCTTCTTTTGAAAATGAGACAAGATATAGATCTGTTGGATTTTTCGGACAAGTGGAAGGTAACTATGATAATATGTTATACTTAACAGTAAGTGCACGACAGGATTATGATTCTAGATTAGGAGATCCAACAAACTTTGATCTTTCTAAAACAGGATTCTTTTATCCTTCTGCTTCTCTTGCATTTGTGTTTTCTGAATTAATGAATACGACCAACTCTGGAATATTCTCTTTCGGTAAATTAAGATTATCTTTTGCACAGGTAGGTGCTCCACCGCCAAACGCATACTCTACTCAATCTGTATTTGTTTCTCCTTCAATTGGAGACGGATGGGGTGACAATATTACTTTCCCTATTAGTGGGCAATCAGGATTTGATCAATCTTCACTTTTGGGTAATAACGAATTGACTCCAGAGCTTTCTACTACTTTTGAAGGTGGTTTAGATTTAAGATTCTTTAATGGAAAACTTGGATTAGACATTACTGCTTATCAAAGAAAAACAAAAGATGCGATTCTTAATGCATCTTTAACTCCTTCTACAGGATATACAAATGTATGGTTAAATTCAGGAGAAATGACTTCTACTGGAATCGAGATTACGTTGAATGCAACTCCTATTCAAACAAGAGATTTTTCTTGGAATACTCAAATTAACTTCACGAAATCAAAAAGTGTTGTTGACAAATTGGCTCCAGGTATCGAACGATTGTTTTTAGCAGGATTTAATAGTGCTGGTTCTTACTTAGTGGAAGGAAATGAATATGGAGCTATTTTCGGTGGTGCTTATTTAAGAGCAGAAGCAGGAACAGCTACTGATACAGATTTGAATATTCCTGGTGGAGCAGTTGTGATTAATGATGATCCAAATTCAAATGAATATGGATACCAAGCGGTAGATCCGTCACAGAGAGCAATTGGAAACCCTAACCCTGATTTTATCGTGGGATGGAATAACACCTTGACTTATAAAAGATTCTCAATGAACTTCTTGTTAGATTGGAGAGAAGGTGGTGATTTATGGAATGGTACTGCTTGGGCATTGTCTTTCTTTGGTCGATCACAATTGACTGCTGATACAAGAGAAGAGGCTCCTACTCCAATTGTAGGAGTATTAGCTTCGGATGGTTCAGCTAATAATATTCCTGTAGTAAGAGATCAAAGTTATTGGACTTCTTCTCTTGGTGGATTTGGAGCTGTAGGTGAGCAATTTGTTCAAGATGGAGGATGGATTAGATTGAGAGAGTTAGGACTTTCTTATAGATTCCCTGCGTTCAAATTTGTTAAAGGAGGTTCTTTTGGAATTTCTGGAAGAAACCTTTGGTACAAATCTGATTATGACGGAATTGATCCTGAAACAAGTTTAACTGGTGCTGGAAATGGACAAGGATTTGATTATTTCAATATGCCTAGTACAAGAACAGTTATCTTCAAACTTTCATTTAACTTCTAAAACTGAACAAACATGAAATTATATATAAAATATTTTTTAGTACTATTACTTACAACCTCTATTTTAAGTTGTGAGAAATTTATCGGAGGCGAATTTAATGCTGATCCGAATAACCCAGCTAGTGTTCCGGTAGCTGCTCAAATTCCAGCAATTGAAATTGCACTTTCAGATGTCTATGGAGGAGATTTTTCCAGACTTGGAAGTATGTTAACTCAACAAACTGAAGGAGTTGCCCGTCAATGGGTTGCTTTTAATCAGTACACAGGTTTAACACCTAACAGATTTGATGATGCATGGCAAAATATTTATGAAAATATTTTGAATGAAGTTCAAGTTGCAAAAGCAACTTCTACCGAAAATGGATTCAATCATTATGTAGGAATCCTTCAAATTATAGAAGGTTATACCTTGATGATTGCTACTGATGTTTGGGATGATATGCCTTATGATGATGCATTTAAAGGTTTGGAATCTACGAATCCAGCTTATAATACTCAAGCTGATATTTATGGTACCATTTATAAGCTATTAGATGATGGGATCGCTTTATTAGAAGGACCATCAGGTGCTGTCTCTCCAGGATCTGAAGATTTATTTTTTGGAGGTAATACAAGTGCTTGGATAAGTGCTGCAAAAGCTACAAAAGCTAGAGGATTATTACATCAAAAAGATTATGCTGGTGCAGCAAATGCGGCAGCTGCTTCTTTTGCAGCTGCTTCTGATAATTGGGCGTTCCAATATCCTGATGCTAACTCTGCTGGTAACTGGTTCAGGTTTAACAGAGATAGAGAAGGTGATATTGAATTTCATCCAACGATGAGAGGAATTATGACAGGATTAGCTGATACAGCTAGATTGGCTATTATGGATCAAACTTTTAATGCTGGAGCTCACCCATATATGGTTCCTGATTTCTTGCAAGAAATGATCACATATAGAGAGATGCAATTTATTATTGCAGAAGCTGATGTAAGAGCTACTGCTGGTATGACTCAAGCTGGATATGATGCTATGTTAAATGGTATCAAAGCATCTTTTGTTAGACTTGGTTTAGGTGATACAGAGTATGATGCATATATAGCTTCTGGTTCAGTTCCTGCAGTAGGAAGTGTAACATTGGAACAAGTGATGACTCAGAAATACATTGCAATGTTTGTTCAACCTGAAGTATATAGTGATTGGAGAAGAACAGGATTTCCTACTTTAGCTCCAGTTTCAGGAACTGCTATTCCAGTAAGATGGCATTATGCAGCTGACGAGTATTTATTTAACTCTAATGCTCCTGATGAAACTACATTGAGTATTTTTACAGATAAAGTAGGTTGGAATCAATAAGATTTTAATCCTAATTATAAATATATAAATGAGTAATCATTTTTTAATGATTACAACATTACCTCTCTTAGCTTTTATTAGTTAAGAGAGGTTTTTTTATATTTATCAAATATTGAAAACTAGCGCAAAATTTAATTTTATGAAAAAATCTATTTGTTTACTGGTTATATCAACTTGTTTGATAAGTTGTGAAAAATATATTGGAGGGGATTTTAATAGTGATCCAAATAATCCAACATCGGTTCCTATTAGTGCTCAAATGCCTGCGATCCAATTGTCCTTAGTTGATGTGTATGGTGGACTATTTTCAAGATTTAATTGTATGCTCACTCAACAAGTGGAGGGAACAGCTAGACAATGTTCTTCGAATAATCAATATACAGGGTTAAGGCCTCATGTATTTAATTCTGTTTGGGAAATTATTTATGAAAAAGTCTTAAATGAAATACAAATTGCAAAATCAACTGCATCTTCTAATAACTTAAATCATTATCTTGGGATTCTGAAAATCATGGAAGCTTATACTTTGATGATTTCTACTGATGTATGGGATGATATGCCATATGATGAAGCCTTTCAGGGATTAGATTTTTTGAATCCAAAGTATGATTCACAAGAAGAAATTTATGGAAACATTTATAAATTTTTAGAAGAAGGAATTACATTGTTGGAAGGGACAACTGGCTCTATTTCACCTAGTAGTGATGATATAATCAACGAAGGCGATATTTCAAAATGGATAAAAGCAGCGAGAGCCATCAGAGCTAGAGGATATATGCATCAAAAAAAATATCAAGAGGCAATGGATGAAGCAATCGCTTCTTTTGAGTCAGCCGATGATAACCTAAACTACCAATACCCCGATAAAAACTCAGGTGCCAACTGGTACCGTTTTAATCGTGACCGAACGGGAGATATTGAATTTCATCCTTCTATGCGAGCAATCATGAAAGGATTGGATGATACGCTTAGGTTGGAAATGTTAGATGTTACATTTAATGAACACCATCCATATTTAGTAGCTAGCTATAATGAAGACTTAATTTCTTATCGGGAGACTCAATTTATTATTGCAGAAGCCGATTTTAGATTAAACTCAGGAGGAACTTCCATAGGATATGATGCAATGTTGAATGGTATTCGAGCTACGTTTTTTAAGTTTGGATTAGGCGAAACGGAATTTCTATCCTTTATTAACTCTGGAGTTATTCCACCTGTTGGCAATCTTACTTTGGAAGATATAAGTAACTGGTCAATATTAAATATAGTTTTTGACGGTCTATTTTTCCGCCATTTTCTCCAAAAAAATAATTCCAGACCATAGGGTATGCAATGATTTTTTTGAAAAAACTAGCAAAAAAATCCCTCGTCAAAATTCTATATTTAATAATGACCAATTACTTAATGATCCAAAAACATATAGCTATGTTTTTACAACCAGAGTCATATAGTGATTATAGGAGAACTGGAATCCCTTCATTATTCCCTGTTTCTGGTTCTAATATTCCAGTAAGATGGAATTATGCCGCTGATGAATATCAATTCAATTCTAGTGCTCCTGCTGAATCAACTGTTAATATTTACGAAGATAGAGTAGACTGGAATCAATAATAGAATTATTAATACTCAATAAATTAATTACAATAATCTTTTTTTATGAAACTTAGAACTTTCCTTTCTTTTTGTTTTTTGTTTTCTTATGTCCTTGCTTGGACTCAAGTAGGTGGAAATGAACTGAACTTACCTTATGAAATTAGTGACAAACGGAAAGGAGTGGAAAACCAAGAACAGATTTCTTTTATCGCGTATCCATACCTTGGGGCAGAAATAGATTTGCGAGAGTATAAAAAAAGAACTCCCCAACTTAATATCCCCGACTTTATAACAATCAATCCACCTGATCTAGTTTTTTATGATAACATAACTGTTCTAATTGGTTGGATAAAAACTAATGGTCAAAGTGAAGAGTCTTTGATTATTTGGTTAGCAGATAATTATGATACCAACGAGGTTACTTTTTATTTGGATAAGAGACTAAGTAGAGATTTTAAAAAAGATGCTGAAGTATTAAAAATTAGTTCTCATGATAAACCAGTTCAGGTTATTATTGATTCTAATAAAAGTAATGCTCTAGGGCAAAAATTATGGCTTAGCGTACCTAGAAAAATAGCAAAAACAGTAAAGATTAATAAGAATAAATCAAAGATTCAAAACCAATTTTCTGCAGGCTTTCAAGCAGGAGTTGGGTTTGGTAGTTTATCCTATATTTATGATAATTTAGATAAAGGTTTTCCTACATGGTATAGTATAAATTATACTGAAAAAAATCTTGGATTGTCTTTGTCTTATAATACTTCGCATCTTCGATTTTCGTTGAATGGTCTATATCAAAATGTGTTTTATTATACCTCCTATTTAAATGTACGATTTGACGAACCAGAAAGGAAATTTAGTCCAAGTATTGGTAAATATATAACGATTGATAATGTTCAAGTTGAAAATAATCTTGATCGACATCCCATTCATCATTTTCAATATTCCGCGACTATAGCAGCGCGCTTATTTTTACATAAAGGGGTAGAAATTCAACCACTAGTTACTATAGGACAAACAGTTTATTCACCAGGGATTTATGAAGGAGATCGGTATGAAGAGTCGCAACAATTTAAGTTAGCTCCAAATACTTTTTTTGAAACTGGAATGCGTTTTGAATTTTTAAGTAGCACAAAGAAATCTGTTTTCATTGACGTACTTTATAATAGAAGTCAATGGAAACCAAAGGGATTTTTCGAATCGGTTCCGTACGCAAATTTAGAGGTGGATAATGCAACTTGGAAAATAGCATTCGGGTATCGATTTGGATTTTAAAATAACTTCAATATCTCAAGTCTTATTTTTTTTAACCACGTCTTTTCTTTTTCCAAAGAAAAGACTACTCACGAAAGAATTCATAAGCAGTCTTTGACAAAATCAATTTTAACTCAATAATTCTATTTCTTCACCACCCTCACCGACTTCACTCCATTCCCCACTTCGATCCTCGCAAAATAAACGCCCGAGGCCAAACTATGCGTTTCAATTAAAATATCATGTTGCCCCTCAGCAAACATTTTATTAGAAATAGTCCGAACCGTTTTTCCCATCACATCAAATAAATGAATGCGCACATTTTCTTTTTTCAAAATCGAAAAGCTTAAAGTAAAAACTTGATCGAATGGATTTGGAAAAGCTTTCGCTTCCAAAATCGAAACAAGCTCATTAGTCGAAGTAGGAATTTCATTGCAAGTTCCAATGATCGGCAAATATTGAAAATCATCGGTCAGCAACATTTTGACTTTATCCTCTGGCACGCCAAACCAATCCATCAAGATAGAACCATACACCCATTTGAAATCGTACTGCATAGCAACCTCTTCATTATTATTGACACTCGCAGCAATCTGAGCATTGTCACCGATGACTCCTGCGTTCATACAATTTCCAAAAATAATCATAGGCGCAGCTGAACCATGATCAGTTCCATTTCCTGCATTGGATTTTATTTTTCGACCAAATTCTGAAAATGTCATTCCCACCACACGGTCTTGCAAGCCTTGCATTTCCAAATCTTTTTGGAAGGAAAAAATAGCCTCCGACAAAGTTCGCAACAACTCAGCATGTTTTCCAGTTGCAGGGTCATCTCCATTCACTTGGTTGGCGTGGGTATCAAAACCCCCAAGAGTCAGGACATAAATTTTGGTTTGTAAACCTCCGGAAATAAACTTAGCCACCGTTTTTAATCGGTCGCTCAAGTTGGAATCTGAATATAAATATTCATTAGAAAAGCCTGCATCTGCTGCTGCAATAACTTGGTCGGCATAGGCATTTGATTTTTTAAAAGTTTCGACGACGTAACCTAATTCATCGCCATAGCAATCGTTGGGCAAAGGCGCTTCCACACCTGTTGTCAATCCGCCAATATCATTAGTGTTTAAAATCGCCATGCTATAATTGGCTTCGACTCCTTGGCAAGTTCCAGAGATGGATCGGCCTAAAGTAATGGCAAACGGATCGGGACAATCGGCATTGGGGTAGTCCGCCGGGTAGCCGGGAAAAGTGTCATCCAAGTAGCGACCGAGCTAGCCAGTAGTTTTACTCTCTGCCGCAGTCGTTCCAGTATTCCAAATATCAGCAGAGCGAAAATGCGAACGATTTTGATCTGCATAGCCAACCCCTTGTACAATAGACAAATTTCCATTGTCATACATTTGCTTCGCTCGTTTCATATCGGCATGGAAAGCTAGGGAGTCATTGATCTCTAAAAGTGCGCCTTGTGGAACAATAATGTTTGGTCTGGCATTGGCCAAATTATCAAAACTGTCTAAAGGGAAAACAGTATTTAAACCGTCGTTTCCTCCGTGGAGGTCGATAAGGATTAATATTTTATCATCTCCATTGACGAGATTTCGCATCATCGGGGCGGCCATTGCAGATAGATTAAATCCACCCAAAAAAGCAGGTAAAGAAAAAGCAGTAGATTTTTTTAGAAAGGATCTTCTTTTCATTTTTTTTATAATTAGCACTTATTTGAGGATAAGTGGATTTTGTAAATGTATTGTTATTTTTCTAACTCATCTGAAACTCGGGTACTTGCATCATGATCATAAACATGTCATGCAACTTATTTTCGAGTGCTTCTCTTTTTATCTCATCGGTTGGATCTGATAAATAATCTGAATATTCTACATTCCACTCAAAGTCAGGAAGGCCAGGAATTAAAGCATCTTTGAAAAATGTTTTTTGCTCATCGATCATCGGTCTTGGAAAAATGAGTTGACAAATTTCATCAATCATTTCATTGACCTCCAAAGGATTGTCAAGTATGGAAATGAAATTAATCCAATCGTAACCTTTGGTATCTAGTGAAACGTTTTGGGTGACCCCATTGAATTTTGGCATCAATCTTTTTCGAATCACCGCACTTGCCGAGTTCACCCAATCGCGATAAAAGACCGGTACTTGATGATAAGCTTTCCAGCCAGCCACACTTGGAACATTAAAAACGGACATATCTAAATTTTTAAATTATCGACTCCAATCATCCCACATTTGATATTCTTACATAATATCAACAGGCAGTGCGACGTGGAGCGTATTGAAAGAAGAGTAGAAGGAATCAAATGTATTTTTAATCATACAACCTCTTTCTGCTGGATCAAAAAAGTGTTCTGATTTTAAAAGTGTTTCTAGCGCAGGTTGGATTTCATAGTCATTATCCAAAAGAATTTGAGCCATCGGAGCAATGATTTCTGACTCAATGGTATCGGTAATGTGATAGTGGATAAACCAAACATATAGCCTTCGGCATATATGACGAGAGCCTTCTTCTTTTTCAAAAATGATATCAATCACCGTTTGGTATTCCACGTCGCCATCATTTTGAATAGTCGCATTACCAAATCGGTAAGACAAAATTTTGGGAGTTGGATCATGTTCGTCTTCGACAAAAATAGCGTTGGGATCATCTTCCGTTTCTGCTGACCAACCAGGCAACGCTCGCGCCATGGCAGCAATATCTTGTTCGGTAAAATTAGTGTAGTCACCCACGCCAACCAGCGGTCCTTTGCCGATGGTAAATAATTCTAACAATTCTCTTGCATAATTTTCATTCGGCTCATCCTTAAAATTAGAGTTGCCATTGAGGAAGAAAAGCATGCTTCGATCAATCGTAATTTCTTTCGTCAATTCTCGAAAATTTCCCAAAGCAAAATTTCTCAGTTTGTTTAAATATTGCCAATCCAAATTGGCGTTGTCGGAATCTGAAACCACAAAATGATTATGCCAAAACAAAGTCAACTTCTCGGTGATGGTTTGGTCATTTTGATTCATCTGTTTGTACCACCAAGCAGAAAGCGATTTTGCCCTTGCCTTG
>Ga0209712_10003536_pt1 | contig 12654 bp, 14 predicted proteins | sample ArcOceMetagenome_FD_187443 | JGI IMG/M metagenome (GOLD analysis project Ga0209712, IMG submission 187443) | Marine eukaryotic phytoplankton communities from Arctic Ocean - Arctic Ocean - Greenland ARC118M Metagenome (SPAdes) (version 2) | ecosystem: Environmental > Aquatic > Marine > Oceanic...
TTATATGCCTCAAACGAATATCTATTTTGGTTTTAATGATCATAGCATTGGGTATTATTTGTTCACTTGGGTATGGATGTTTTTATTGCACGACACTTATTTCTATTGGATGCATCGGGCCATGCACCTTCCCAAGATTTATAAACATGTTCATTTGGTTCATCATAAATCTACCAATCCTTCTCCTTGGACGGCTTATGCTTTTCATCCGATTGAAGGATTTTTTGAAGCGATGATCGTTCCGTTGATTGCATTTACAATGCCTGTTCATATTTCTTCGATTGGACTTTTCTTTTTATTTCAAATTTTTTACAATGTGTATGGGCATCTCGGATTTGAATTATATCCCAAAGGATTTCATAAGACTTGGATTGGGAAATATGTCAACACCTCAGTAGCGCATAATTTACATCATAAAAGATTCGATGGAAATTACGGGTTGTATTTTCTTATTTGGGATAGATGGATGGGAACCGTTAGAGAAGATTATGATTCGACTTTTGAGGAGACGACAAGTCGAGTTGATGAAAAGATTACAGAATTAAATTAAGAAAAAAGGGAAACGATTAATCTAAAATCGTTTCCCTTTTTTTCTAAAATTTTAAATCCGCAGCTTTAATTTCTTTTTTCCAATACTCCTGACCGTCACTTCCAAAAACAGTTATTCGTAAAGTTCGTTCCTTACGCGAACCAAAAACTTCCATCTTGGCAAAAGCTTTTTCTGCGACCAAAGTACCTTTCACCTGCAATGGATTTTCATCTGCACCTTTTCCATACGTGCCAGCAGTCAAAGGTGAAACAGTTAAGTCAAAAAGTGGGTAACCGTTATCCATTTTATATTCAGATAATTCAGAGTGGTGAACATCACCAGTTAAAAAAATGACGCCATTTATTTTTAATTTTTCAATCGCTTCGATGATTCTTTTTCTTTCTTGAGGGGCACAAGTTTCATGACTTTCTCCTTTGATTAATGGATTTAAAAATTGTCCACCGACCACGACAAACTTAAAAGAAGCGTAACTATTGGCCAATGCATCTAGTAGCCACTCCACTTGATCTTCACCCAAGATGGTTGGGGTTTCAATATCTGTTCTTTTCTGTGGCGTTCGCCAATAGCGATTATCGAGCATAAAAAATTCGCAATCCGCCCATTGCGCATGACCCGTTACTCCTTCGTCAAAAATGTAATTAGGATTAGGAAAAAAGTTTTTAAATGCTTGGTCCGTCACCTTCTTTAATGGAAAACTTCGATTGGAATTATTGGGTCCAAAATCATGGTCATCCCAAATCGCATAGTGATGCATTCCCCCTAGCATCGCTTGCATTTCAGGAAGTGAACGAGTGTGCGTGTAGCGGTGAATAATTCCAGTTTTGCTATTCCAATCTGCTTCTCGCAAATAAAAATTATCTCCCAACCACATCATAAATTGTGGTTTTTGTTTGGCTATCGTTTCAAAAATTTGATACTCACTTCCGTAAGGTTTTCCAGGTCGATCATATTTTTCTTCGCTGATATAAGTACAACTTCCTGTGGCAAATGAAAAATCAGGCGCATCACCTCGCCATAACCAAAGTGGTTGCGATTCAAATTGCAAAGGGTAGGGGCGATCTATTTTTTGGTTATTGATAAAAAGTTCGTAGTTGTATTTTTCCGAAGGTTCCAACTGATTGGCTAAAAGATGCGCGACGAAAGCATTAGTTTTGGTCGTAGTTGCCGATTCCGTTTTTATTTTTTCCGTAGGAGTTTTGACATTCCAATATTCAAAATGTACCTCTGCAGGTTGGTTCGTTTGCACCCAAAGCAACACTTCTTTCATGGTAGAATAACCAACCATTGGTCCTGATTGGAGTATTTCTTTTTGGGAAAAAAGAGTAGTTGAGATTAATAATAATAAAAGAGTAAATAGGGAATTGGTGTTTTTCATTTTGTGATGTTTGATGATTTTGTGAATGGCTAAAGTTAGGAACATGAACTTATAAGAACAAATGGATGCAGTACAAATTATTGAAAAAGGGCTGTTAGCACTTGAAGCGCTAACAGCCCTCATCAATAAAAAGATTTAGGATAATTTCCGATTAGTTAAATTGCTTTGCCATCCAATTCAATCTACTCTTTGCTGAAGAAACTAAGTCTTGATAATTATTCAAAATGACTGTACCATTTCCTGAACTAGCATTCATTTTCGGAGCCATATCTTTTCCAATAATCAGAATAGTAATTACTGAATTAGGAAACATAGTTTTTAATACTTTTCGATATCTTTCGGCTTGAGTTTGTTCCGTTTTATAAATCGTATGGGTAGGTGATTTTAACTCAATCAGTAAAATGTTATTCTTATAATCTTGGCAAAGAATCAAATAAGGTGCTGCATTTTTTTTGTCCCCTTTAAACTTTGACGCTAAAAAATCTTTAGAAATTTTATTTAAAGTAGCATTGGAAGCCATCATCGAAAATGGTTCATCCAACAACCATAAGTTGTTTTCAAATGATTGATGTATCTCTTTCTCGGTCGTTTTTTCATTAGAAATTAATCGTTCGAAAAAATCTAAAAAGGTACTTCTGTTTTTCGCTTGTCCTCCCACCAAAGATGATTCTACTGCTCCGAATTGAGAAAGTGCTTTCGCAAAATCTTTCGTTTTTTTGGTAGAAGAAGATGCTATGTTTGATAAAACTTCGTGGTACTCATCTTTTTCAATGGTATCCAAAACCACCGAAATAATGGTATTTATTTTTTCATCAGATTCATTATAATATGACTTGAGCACCTTGTCCAATGATCTTTTAGCAAATTCTCTTTTGTGAGTCGGGAGCTGTTGGAGATCTTTAGATATTTTATTTTCGATTTTGGTTTTTGCCAAATGAATTTGTTGACTATAAGTATCTTGAAGTGCTTTTTTGATTTTAGGTTTGATCAAATTTTTGACTTCTTCCAGTTTTTTAGAATTTTCAAAAATAGCTCCCCAGTCAGCTGTAATATCATCAGCCAGTCCATCGACTTCCACTTCTGCATATATTTTATTCAACAACATTTTAGGAATATCATCCTCTTCTTCCAAACCAAAATAAGTAGGTCTTCCAATTATTTTTCCTTTGACTCTGATGGCAATTCCAGCTTGTTTTAACTTCTTTTTTCCTTCAGAAATAGTAAATGCATAATTGACTTGACCGGCAAGTTTGGTCGTAGCATTTCCATTTTCGGAGTATCCAACTAGATCTTGAATATCTAATGATTTGTCATTAATCATGATCTCAAATCCATTTTCTCTGCCGTATTCTGTGATCAGTATTTGACTTAATCTAACTGGATTCGGGAAATTTAAATTCTGATTTAACTGACGCAAAATAATAATTGTTCCGTTATCTTCTTTTGAGCAGTTTTTGGTAGAGATTTTCAAATCCAATTTCTCCAAATCATCTTTCCATTTTAAGATTTCATCTTTGACAATCGTGACGGTGGTTTCGATTCCTCTAGCTTTAGAAATCAGCTGCATTTCTCCAGCAACTAGTAAGCCTGCAAATTTTCCAATTCCTTTTCTACCTTTTACCTTTCGCTTTTTCTGTGGAGTGATTTCTCCTTTTCGGGAAGCTCTACTTCTAGCAATAAATAAATATTCATTTCTAATTTCTTTCTCCGTCATCCCTGAGCCATTGTCCTCAATAATAATTTCTGCCTTAGCAAAAGGTTCAGGCATCGTTATTTTCAATTGCGCAGAATCAGCATCCCAAGCATTATCGACCAATTCTTTGATGGCTACTTCTGTTGATCTATAATTTTCTCCAAGAATAGAGGTAAGGCTTGTATCAACTTTAAAATTTGCTATTTTCATATATGTCTAAGGCTTATTTTGATTAGAACCTGTGATGTGTTAGAACTCACTTTTGAAATAAATGAGGAAGCAAATATATGAAAAAAGACTAATTCATTTTATTTTCAAACGGGTGTATTTTAAACTAATTAAATTTTTTTTTAGCTATTTAGTATACCTCATCCTCGGTCCTTCTCCCAAAAAGAGAAGGACCGAGGATGAGGTTATTTTTTTATCGAAAAATTCCATTCATTCATCGAAATCGATTTGAAATACAAGAATTAAAATGATATATTTATGATATCATTTTAATATCAAAATAAATCAAATTATGGAAGCGGAAAAAAATCAAGATTTAGAAAAAACAACTAAGCCTATCTCAGGATATATTATGTTGTTAGTGTTATTTACCTCAATTATATTGGCCATTTATGGATTTGCTGTAATTCAAAAACCATTTGTAATTATCTTAATTCCAATTATTCTTTTTATCATTCCAGGATTCTTTTTAGTTAATCCTAATAGTTCAAGAGTGTTGGTTTTGTTTGGGAAATATGTGGGGACGGTAAAAGATAATGGATTCTTTTGGACCATTCCATTTTACAGCAAATCAAAAATTTCCCTCAGGGCACGTAACTTCGAGACGGAGCGAGTGAAAGTAAATGATAAGATGGGAAACCCAATTTTGATTAGTTCGATTTTGGTATGGAAAGTAAGTGATACTTATAAAGCTGCTTTTGAAGTAGATGATTATGAAAGTTTTGTAAGGATTCAAAGTGATGCTGCGGTGCGAATTTTGGCAAGTCGATATCCTTATGATAATTTTGATGATGAACAAATCGAAACGACGTTGCGGTCAGGATTGGAAGAAGTAAATGATGCCATGGAGGAAGAGTTGACCAATCGATTAGGAATGGCTGGTCTGGAAGTATTGGAAGCAAGAATTGGTTACTTGGCCTACGCTCCTGAGATTGCAAGTGCCATGTTGAAACGTCAACAAGCGGAAGCGGTGGTTGCTGCTCGGTTCAAAATAGTGGAAGGTGCTGTCGGTATGGTGGAACAAGCGTTGGACATGTTGTCTGAAAGGAAAATCATTGATTTGGATGATGAGAAAAAAGCGGCAATGGTGAGTAACTTGATGGTGGTGCTTTGTTCAGATCAAGAGGCGACGCCGGTTTTAAATACTGGAACTTTAAATACATAAAACATAGCTCCGTGGCAAGGTTCAAACCGTGTCACGGATATTTTTTTTTACAAAACACCAAAAGGAATATTGGAGGAATCCAGTATTCCATTTAGTATTTTAAAAATGTAAAAGTATTGTTATGCCAAAAAAGAAATTCGTATTAAGAGTAGATGAAGATACTATGAAGCTAGTGGAGAAATGGGCTGCGGATGAATTTCGTAGTGTGAATGGTCAATTGGAATGGATGATTTCGAAAGTACTGAAAGAGGAGGGGAGATGGAAAAAGAAGAAGGAAGAGGAATGATTGGAATCAACTTCTTATTAGTGATAAATAATTAAAAAAAAACGTTTCTTTAGAATTGTCAATCATCTAATAAATTGATTTTTATCAATTTATTAGATGACAAAAGCTAATAATATTTGTAGTTTAAAGTTTCACCTTAAAACCATGGTTAATTATTTTAAATTAAATGAAAATAAAAATGATTCGAAAAAATCTAATCACTCTCCTTTTTGCATTTTTTATTTTTCCTTCAAATTGCTTAGCTCAGGGTCGGAATCAATTTCCAGTTGTAATTTCAGTTTTTAATACAGCAAGCGAATTGCCTGGAACTGGATATTTGGGCGTATTTACAAATCCAATTCATCCTGGAATTTCCATTGGAACTGAATACAGTTACAAATCCAACCCCCATCATCAATTGTTTCAAACAGTTAATTTATCTTATTTTTTCCATCAATATGCTCAACATGGAATTCAATTATATTCTGAATTTGGGTATCGATATTGGTTGAAAAATGGATTGCATTTTGGACCGAAATTAGGCATTGGATATTTGCATTCTATTCCTGAAGCACAAGTTTTTAAACTGAATGCAAATGGAGAATACGACCGAAAAACCAATTTCGGACGAGCTCAATTTATGGCAGATTTTGTGGTGCAAATTGGTTATGAATTTCGAAAAGAAAACCCAATTGATGTTTTTTTGAACTACCAATTTTTAATGCAAATGCCTTTTGTAAATGAGTATGTACCTATTCTTCCAAATTCTGCATTGCATGTTGGAGTGGCTTTCTACCCTTTTAAAACTAAAAGCGAAAAGTAATTTTTTAGTGTAGAAAGATTCCTCCATTCCTTTAAAAAAATCAAATCATGAATAATAGATTTATTAAAATATTTTTTCTCTTTTTTATTTTTGGGTTAATGTTGATCGGTTGTAAAGAAGATCAGGTTAAACCTACCACAAATTGTACTATTCCTTCCTGGGACAATAGTTCAGATCATATAGATGGTAATGATTTTCAAAAAATAATAGATGAATATACAACTAAGGGACTTCCTGGTATTTCTATCTTGATAAGAAATGAAAATGGCGTTTGGGCAGGGAGTTCAGGGATGGCAGACATTGACGAAGGAGTTAAAATGTTGCCTTGTCATGTTTCCAAAATTGCTTCGGTGACTAAAAGTTATATCGGTGTTTTGTCAATGGTATTGGTAGAAGAAGAAGTATTGAATTTGGATGATCCTTTGACAAAATGGTTGGATAGTGAATATACTTCAAATGTGGAAAATGCCGACCAAGCTACTTTTCGACAATTGCTTAATCACTCAACAGGGATTGCAGATGTGATAGATGACAATAGTTTTTATCTGGCTATTTTAAATGATCCAAGTCGATTTTGGGAGCCAGAAGATTTACTCGAATATGTTTATGGTAATGCTGCATCTTTTGAAGTTGGAACAACTACAGAATATTCCAATACAAATCTATTGTTAGCGATTATGGTTATTGAAGCAGCAACAGGGCGACAACATGAAGAACTATTGAGAGAGAAAGTTTTGAATCCATTGAATGCTGATAATACTTATTATCATTGGCATGATGAGTTGCCAGATTTTGTGGCACAGGGCTATTTTGATTTATATAACAATGGGACGATTTTAAATATTTCTAATTACAATACTGGAAGTGGGAATGGTTACGGAGGTATTTATGCTACCGTTTATGAGATGCAGAACTTTATTGAAAGTTTGTTGAGAGACAAGACATTATTACCTCAATCAAGTTTGGATAAGATGCTAGAATTTGAACCATTGGTAGACGGAAAAAGTCGTACTTTAGGATTAGGGATTATGAAAGGTTTTTTAGATCGTCCAGCAGATGAATTTGGAATTGGACATAGTGGAAGAGATTTAGGGTATACAGCAGATTGTTATTATTTTCCTAACCAAGATGCGACCTTGGTATATATGATTAACTATGGAACAGATGCCAAGAGTGAATTGCGGGAGGTGTTTTATGAGTTTAGGGAAAAGATAGTGGATGAGTTGATTGGAAATTGATCGAATTAGAATTAAAACAAAAACGGTTGCAAAAATTATTTCTTTTTTGCAACCGTTTTTTGTTTTACATTTCCTTAGTGTAATAAATACGTATTGTTTATAAAACGGTTTAATATTTTCCTATCTTGAAACCATTACTATAAACTATGAGTATGCCTTAAGTTTTTGGTATTTTAGAAAAAAATTACAAAACGAAAAAAAAACATTTATGTCAACAATTAACAGAGGTAGGCTATTTAATGCAAGTTGCATAGCTCTTACCGTTACCGCAATGACCTTTGCCATTCGAGCAGGGATTCTTTCACAGCTTGGGGTAGAATTTAAATTAACAGATACTGAATTAGGTTGGGTAAATGCGATGGCATTTTTGGGATTTCCAATTGCAACTATGATTGGTGGGCCATTATATAATGCAGTTGGACCACGGAAAATTATGTGGGTTGCATTTATTACTCACCTTCTTGGACTTATCATGACTATTTTTGCTGGAGGATTTTGGACACTATTAATTTCTACCTTTTTTATTGGCTTTGCTAATGGGTCTGTTGAAGCAGCTTGTAATCCTATGATCGCAAATATGTTTGAAGACAATAAGACAACAATGTTGAATAAGTTCCATGTTTGGTTCCCTGGAGGTATTGTTATTGGAGCACTAGCTTCCGCATTAATGACTAACTTGAATTTAGGATGGCAACCACAAATTGCTATAATGTTGATACCAACATTGATTTATGCTTGGATGATATTTGGACAAGAATTTCCTGAAGAACCAGAGTCAGGATCAATTGATTTTCAAAAACTATTTCCACCTATTTATTTGACTATAGTAGGAGGGCTAGTGCTAATTGCCGCTTCTGATTTAACTTTACAGCAATGGTTTCCTGGAGAGGCTAGCACTTATGTGAAGTTTGGGTTAATTGTATTAGTAAGTGGATTAATCTATCGATATTTTGGATTATTGTATGGTGTGTTGGCATTATGTATGACATTGTCAGCAACTGCAGAATTAGGAACTCAACAATGGGTTGAAAAAATATTAGGAAATTCAGGAGCACATCCAATGTTAATTCTAGCAATGATTACTGGATTAATGGCTGTGGGAAGATACTTTGGAGGACCACTTATTCATAAATTTAAGCCAATTGGTGTTCTATTTGGATCAGCTATTGTGGCTACATTAGGTATTGGATTGATGAGTGTTGCTACTGGAGGTATGGTTTACCTTGCTGCTATTCTTTTTGCAGTTGGAGTGATGTACTTCTGGCCAACCATGATTGGTGCTGCTGCTGAATATACTCCTCAAACTGGAGCACTTGGATTATCTTTTATTGGAGGGGTAGGTATGTTTGCAACTTCATTATGGCAACCTGTGATTGGAGGATGGTTAGATACTGAAAGAGCTGCTGCAATTGCAAGTGGATTGAGCGAAGAAGCAGCTGATCTTGCTGCAGGGCAGGCAACACTTGATAACCTAGCTGTCTTTCCAGCGATATTAATTATATTGTTTGGGATACTTTATTTTACGAAAGGAAAATGGCAGCCAAAAGCGAACTAATTTAATTTTAGGTATAAAAGAGAGGCTACTTCAAAATCAATTTGAAGTAGCCTCTCTTTTATTAGAAGATATATTACTTATTCTATTTTTCAAAGAACGTTTCTACAAATTTCTTTTTATTGAAAATGGCTAAGTCCTCAATGCCTTCACCGATTCCGATAAATTTAATTGGAATCTGAAATTGATCAGAAATTCCAATGGCAACTCCACCTTTAGCAGTTCCATCCAATTTTGTCAACGCTAGGCAACTTACATCTGTTGCAGTAGTAAATTTTTTGCATTGCTCGATCGCATTTTGACCAGTTGTAGCATCTAAAACTAACATCACATCATGTGGTGCACCTTCCATTTTTTTGCCTGCTGAATTATAGATTTTTGTCAATTCGCGCATCAAATTTAGCTTAGTATGTAATCGACCTGCGGTGTCAATAATTGCTACATCGCAATCATTTTGCATAGCATATTGAACAGTTTCGTAAGCTACAGCAGCGGGGTCAGTATTCATTCCTTTGGCAAAAAAATCACAACCAACTCGATCACTCCAAATCTTTAATTGATCCACCGCAGCAGCTCGGAAAGTATCACCAGCTCCAATTACTACTTTATGTCCTCGCTGAGTATAAGCATGAGCCAACTTACCGATGGTCGTTGTTTTCCCAACACCATTTACACCTACGACCATTAAAACATAAGGTTTTTTATCGGCAGGAGGAGTGAAGTCTTCGAGCTCTTCAGTATTTGTTTCAGATAATAATTGAACGATTTCATCTCTCATGATTTCATTCAAGTCAGAAGTATTGACATATTTATCTTTAGCTACCCGAGCTTCAATTCGGTCAATAATTTTGATTGTCGTTTCCAATCCTACATCTGAGGTGATAAGGATTTGTTCCACTTCATCGAGTACTTCGACATCGATAGTTGTCTTTCCAGCAACAGCTTTTTTGATTTTGTCAAAGAAACCTGATTTAGTTTTTTCCAAACCTTTATCTAACTGCTCTTTCTTTTCCTCTTCAGATTTTTTTCCAAATATTTTTTTAAAAAAACTCATCTATTTTATGAATGATTAAGAGTGAATAATGGGAAGAGTTTATTCGTTTGACGCTGAACGTTGAACGTTTGACGTAGCTTAATAAAATCTAATAGTAACGCAAAAAAGGCTTTCCCCTAAAGATAGAAGAAAAGCCTTTTTATGAACTGTTTTAAACTAAAATAGTTCAAATTATTTTTTAGCGAAAAAATCTTTCACTTTATCCTTGTGAATCATCACTTGCTTGTAGGTATATTTCCCAGTCGATTCGTCTTTTACGCTTTTTACAACTTTAACGAAGTCTCTACCAGAACCTGCGTTTGCCGCACGTTGACCTACTCTTGCATTTTTGGATACTTTAGCCATGATTAATATTTTTTAGTGAGGAAATTAATGTCAAAGAGTTTGCAAAATAACCCTAATAATTAAAATCTTCAAGTCAATTACTTAATTTCTTTATGCATCGTATACTTCTTCAAAACTGAATTGTATTTTTTCAATTGCAGTCTGTCTGGAGTATTCTTTTTATTCTTTTGAGTAATGTACCGAGAAGTACCTGGTTTGCCAGTTGCTTTGTGCTCTGTACATTCCAAAATAATTTGCGTTCGGTTACCTTTGCTTTTAGCCATTTTATGAAATATTTAAAAGATGATTATTTTAATTTTGTTCCAACGTTCATTCCGTTACGTTGAGCATCTTTTAGGAATTCGTAAATTCCTAATTTATTAATAGTACGAAGTGTACTAGTTGCTACTTTCAACGTCACCCATTCTCCTGTTTCAGGAATGAAAAAACGTTTTTTGATCAAGTTCGGAAGAAATCGACGCTTCGTTCTACGATTAGAGTGAGAAACATTATTTCCCGAAATCGGACGTTTTCCTGTTAATTGACAAACTCTAGACATTGTGATTGTATTAAATATAATTAATTAAATGTGACCTTGGCAAGATTCGAACTTGCAACCTCTTGATTCGTAGTCAAGTGCTCTATCCAGTTGAGCTACAAAGCCAAAACTTTAAAGTTTTAGCCCATTTTTTTACAAACGGAGTGCAAAGATAACGGAATTTGCTAGTTATACAAAAGAAATTTAAGAAAAAATAAAGCATTTTTATAACTAAATGTAGCTGGACTTTCCAAGTCCAGAATAATAATAATGTTATTTTAAAATATAGTTTTCTTGTATTTAGCTGTTCTGGACTTAGAAAGTCCAGCTCCGTGGAGATCCAATAATATTGTGTAATCCGATTCTTCATCGGAGTTTCTTTCCAAAATTCGCCTCCATCTTTTAAAATAGACTTGGCTGAACCGATATTGTTTTTATAGCAAGTGACAAGAGTTTTTTCGATTCCTAACTTTTTAGCTTCTAGCAGAGTGAGTTCTAATACTTTTGTTGCACAACCTTTTCGTCTCGCGGAAGGTGCTACACCATATCCGATATGTCCACCGATGATCCATAACTTTTCATTTAAGGTATGTCTCAAATTGGAAGTGGCCAAGATGTTTTGATTTTCATCAATTAACCAAAAAGAAGAATGTGGAACTTGCCAGTCTTCCAATTCAATTCCTTTGGATGTACATAATAAGGTGTGGATGTATTTTTCAAAGTCAGAAGTGTCAAGACCGATTGACTAGGGAGAAAGAGGTTCGTTGGCAGAATGCCAGTCTTGGATCATTTCTCGAAATTGAGATTCGAGTGAGATGGTTGGAGATATGAGAGCAGTGTTCATTTAGCTTTAATTCAGTTTGAAAATAATAAAAATGACTCCGATTACAAGTAGGATTAAAAGGATAATAATTGCTACTAATAAAGATTCATTAGGAGTATAAGTTGAAGAGTAGTTAGAACTATAATAATAAGGTTCAGGGGAATAAGAATTATCTTCTTGATAGGGTTCTTCAAGGGAGTTGACTATTTCAGAAAATGATAAGTATATTCTATTCCTTAAAATTCTATATTTCTTTTTAGAAATTGTTTTAGCAATTCTTTGCCGTTTTAAATCATTGTTTTTTTTCTAAAAGAATGAGTTGGTTTTGCCAATTATTATCATGATCCAAGTTTTTAGATAAATAATCAAAGGCTTCATTAATTCCTTTAGTTTTAAATAATTCAAGAGCTGTCTTTTTTATTTCTTGGATGTCTGTTTTCATGGTTTGTGTTTCTTCAAATTTAGAAATTTATTTTTTAAGGACGGTTCAATAATAAATTAATCAATAATGCGATGCATGTCTAGATAAAAGATTTCAGTTTTTCCATTTCGTGTTTCCAGACTCCATTTTAAATCCATAAAGTTCCACGGGATAGGAGCGTCCGTTCGTGCGTTTCATCCCTGCAAGCTTTCCTAAATTTTCTAACCTCAATTTTACATTAAAACATTGGTGGTCATTTCTAAAATTGGTGACTAAATAATCTGTGCCATTTTCTATTAAAAATGTTTTTCTAAAATATCGAAACTGTTCGGGTATTGAAGTAGCTAAAATTTGATGGACATTATTTAGATACGCTTTCTGATCATAATTTTGTTCCTCAAAGATTGAATTATCGGAATTGCAAATGGGGCTTGCGGAGAAATAATATTTTGGACAACAAGATTTGCCAATGAGGATCATTAAGGAAGCAAGAATCAGGATGGGGATAATTATTTTTTTCATTTTTTTTAAGTTGGTACAGGAGTATTACGCTCTAATTTGGGTTTAATTTTATAAAATGGAAAGTTTAAAAATCAAGAATTGTT
>Ga0209712_10003538_pt1 | contig 12645 bp, 15 predicted proteins | sample ArcOceMetagenome_FD_187443 | JGI IMG/M metagenome (GOLD analysis project Ga0209712, IMG submission 187443) | Marine eukaryotic phytoplankton communities from Arctic Ocean - Arctic Ocean - Greenland ARC118M Metagenome (SPAdes) (version 2) | ecosystem: Environmental > Aquatic > Marine > Oceanic...
GAGAATCTTCAGCTCTCGCAAATGAAGAAGAAAGAAGGATGACAGATGCAAATAACTTCATGATGCTCACTGTGTGATGGTATTTGTTTGGTATTGTAAATGATTCTCCGGTTGATAGTAGTAGTAGTACCGTACAGTACAGAGTACAGAGTAGTAAGTATTAGTACCCCACCAGTAGAAAGTATGGCTGGCTCGAAGTCATTTGTAGATCCCTGTAGCCCGGTTGTAATTCTACGTAGACACTACCAAATATGCCCTTATGACACCTGTTGTACACCCAGGAACGCATCTTTTAGGCTATTTCTTTCTCTTCTCTGCCAGTTTTCTTTTCGTCTCAAGAAGAACACAGTTTGAATTATTATTGGAGGAGACTACATTGAACATAGACTATAGGACCCGATTGACTTCTTTAATCAAAAGTTGGAAGTAGAAAAAGGTCTGCTCGCGCATATCTGTTGTGTACGTTAGAACTACAGGCTTCTGAGCGCATTCAAATAGCTATTTTGACTCCAAAAGGGCGTCAATTTATGTTGTTTTGACTACTTTCTTTTAGGCGTTTTCATGGAATAGAAGTCAATAGTAAGTTCCGTAAAAACTTTAGAAGACAATCGGGTCCTACTATAGTCTCTGTTCTACACTTCATTTTTCTCTCAGTAGACTAATCTCTTTCAAACTGAGTATTCTATGTAATGAAGTCATCTGTTGAACATGCGAACCAATCTATTAGGTAACTAGGTACTCATCAGATGTCCAAGCGTCATTCAGTTTAGTACGGGCCTGAATGAGAATACGGAAAGACTTTCTACTTCTCTACGAAGTATCTAACCAGCGAGAATCGAATCCGACCTGGGTCGATTGCCACATGCTATTTACTATTTAGGTACTATGATGAAGACTGAAAGATCGTTGAAGGTGATCAAGTCATTGATGATATTAATCTCCACAAGAAAGGATAAACGTAGGCGCACGCTTGAGCTACATTCTAGTTTAAAACTATACTCATATACCGAGCAGTACTTGTGACACTTCTGTTTCCATCAATGCTTGTCGCCTGTCCGATCGTAATCACAATTGCTGTCCTTTCTGTCCATCACCCCGGATGATATCGATATCACTAACAATATCAGCACACAATGCACATTTTCAAGAAAATCTTTCAACAGCACCTCACTAAAAAAATCTAAATTTACTTTCCAAACTTCTTCTTCGTCGACTTGCCCTTGGTCAAACCAGCATCCAACATACCTAACAAATCAACAGCCGTATCCTTCTTCTTCTTAGAACCAGCGGCGTTATTCTTCTTAGCAGCAGCCGCTTTGTCAGCCTTTTCTCCCTTGGGATCCTGAGGATCAAACCCAGCTAATTGATCAAAACAGTTAACAGGAGTAAGAGCTTCAGTAGCATGCTTGGAAGTAACGTGAAGGTAGAGCATAGGAGGTCTAGCATTGACCATGAATGTCTGCCGACACAATTTACACACAAAGGCTTGTGAGTCCGCTACAGCTTTGGCGGAAGCGGCTTTACGCTCCTCATCACTCTTTCCCGCGTTCTTCATGTTTCTCTCGCGTGCGGCAGCGGACTTTTGTGCATTACCTCCTCCCATTTTGATTGATTTGTTGTTTGTGTTAGACTCAGGGTTTTTGGATAAAGTGTGGTCGTTGTGGTTGATGGAAGAATATTCCGTCGTTCGAAACACGAAACGGAGGAGGAAAATCATGAATGTCAATTCTGAATTTATTGGCTGTTGCGCGCGTCTTGCCGTCGCTCGTTTCACCAGTTGTTGGTTTGACGGGAACAACGTGTGGACGTACGGTACAAACTACGAAAAGAAGAATCTGCCGGCTCGCTGCTCGCCGCCGGTTGCAATCAAATTTTAATTCAATCCAACCCAATTTAAAACACCGCCGCCACCATGGATGCTTCCTCAGACCAACTGCGCATTGCAAAGCATCTACTACTCTCTTCTCCACCTGGCCAATTTCATCTTGTTCTCCAAGATCTCACTGAGATCGTGTCGCTGCCACAGGAATGGATAGCCACAATCCGAAAAGAGCACGATTCTAGAACGGGGAGAGAAGCATTGGACCAGAGAGACCAGCAACAGCAAGACCAATCCGACTCTTTAGGGCTAAAAGATAATATGCAAAAGTACATTGATGAATTTTACAGCTCTAAAGGTGTACAGTCAAATCACGTCATTTCACCTCCAAACAATGATGGACAAGTTACAATTTTGCTCTATGCGGAACGAATCCAATTGCAGCAATATCACGCTGGATCATGGACTGCAAGATATTTTATCAATGAAAATGATGGAAACGACACTGTGTCCATGAGCGGAACAATAGTTATTCATGCTCATACATTTGAAAATGGAAATCTGCAACTCAAATCTATCGTTGATTTACCTCGAGTCGAAACTAGCAAAAGTGGGATCTTTCAGCAGATTCAAAAATGGGATGAAGAATCGGTCGTGACACTGAGAGGGATTTATGACGATATGTCAGGAGAAGTGCTGAAGAAGCTGAGGAGAGTTATGCCAATTACGAGGACGAGGTTTGATTGGAATGCTGAAGGTCACAAGGGAATTCGGCAGCTAGGCATTGAGGTTCAAAATAGGGAATAGTTGAATAGTTAGTATTTCAGTATTTCATTAATTGTTTCATTTGACATCATTCTGGTGGTGTTTGAATTGCCACCACATTTAGTAAATGAGTAATGAAATAGACGTTGAATACAATATTCTACTTGTATTATGATTATGGGGACAATTCGACAACGCCCTTTCCTCTCCAAGTAGCATCCTTTGCACTCTCCCCGTGGACATAGGCCTTGGGTCCGGGAAGTCCACCAAATCTTCCAACAGTATTGTTGAATGGAAGATCCTTGTGAAGCCAAGAGTCCAAATAGAACTGGTTTTCGGGCAATGCAGCAAATCCTTCCTTAAACTCCTTGAGCCTGCTACAATCGGCGTACAAATCCTCTCCACACTCCTTTGCGACCGCCTCAAACTGGTCCAACATCTCAAAGAGGTGAAAGTCTGGAGCAGAAAATTTTCCATTGACGAGATGAACAACCTTTTCCCCTTCGCCTTTCTGCATCTTGTCAGCTTGGTTCTCCAACCAAGCTTCGAACTTAGTCAAATAATTCTTGGCGCTCGCAATTACAGCAGTAGCTTCGGATGGGTTTGGTTTGTAAACAAAGCCAATCATTACATCACGTAGATCATAAATCTCAGGAAGGAGCTGCTCGCATTCTGAAGCACTGCTCTCATCATCCCCAAACATTCCGCACGATTTTCCAAGGTGGGAAAAGATTGCATTTGTCTGACAGATGACTCTCTTATTCTCCCTATCTACACAGAAAGGAAGGTTCCAAAGCGCCTGTTTGTGCTCCTTGATGTAATCTCCTTTCGCAGTAAAGTAATCAGATTGCCATCCATCCTCTCCTTTCTCAACGAGATCGTAGAGAAAGAGAGTGAAGGGGGCCTTGGCTGCGCACATCATCATGGTGAGAGGAGCTCCTAGCCCACGAATTGACCAGTATGCAATTGCATGCTTCTTTGGAGCTGTTTTGTCTCCAAAGTCTACTTCAACCGTGGTTCCAGCTGCCTTGGTTTCTGCAAAAAAAGTTGGTTCTGACATGACGGAAAAGGCAAAGGATGCAGTTATGTTTGAAAATATACACAACAACAATGAGGAACGGAACATCATGACGAAGAAATCCTTTTTCCTCTTTATTTGAGGATGATGGTGGAAAAGCCGATGACTGACTCTCTCATCATCGGAGGAGACATTTTTTTAATGAGAAAGCGGTTTAACGGTTAAAACCGGGATAACTATTTGGTATGACTTGCTAACTTAACTATCAAAACATTGAAGTCGAACCACCTTCAATCTACTGTCCCAGGTCCCAGGTGTCCAAGAAATCTCCAAAACGAGAAAGAACAGTACGAGCAATTCACATGTTTAATTCCTATTGATCTACTCGTCTGAGCCGTTTGCACTTTGAAACGGCAAAAGATTCTGCATAACTGCACGAAATATAGATGCTTTCTTATCCTTTCTGATGTCTGAAATGAACTCCTCTAGTTCTTGAGAATTCATATCCAAAATTTTATAAGAAAGACTATCCACAAGATGCCACGTATTGCTATCATAGTCGGTCTCCTCGGGTCTTTGTGTGCAATTGACAACTGTCCCAGTAATATCATTGCCCACCTTGGCTTCATACAATTCGTAATTCGAAACTCTTCTCAATTTTGTTATTGTGAACCAATGCCGAGGAGTCGTGACAACTCTTGTGAAGGCGTTTGTTATTGAAAGCCGTGCAATCGTGTTGACTATGAATCCTATCGTCACTTCATGTGTACCCTTTCTGTCACCACTATCATTAGAAAGTACGGATTCAGCTCCTGTGCACCATTCCAATCTTACATTTCTCTTTGAAAGAGATGATTCAAGCACCTTTTGAGGCAGAAGGTTAGATCAAAGTTGAGAGCTTCATGCAAGGTTCCATGGATAACTTACTTCGAAAGAGTAATTTCCTGTGAAAACTGCGCGATGGTGGCTTCGAAGTAGATTCCAGTACGATAAATGTCCAACATGATGTGGATTAGTTGCTGATTTCTCGTCGAGAGTTTGACTTGATTCTCGGTCTGAATGAGTTTGAGAGAGCCATTGTGCTTCGTGGACGGTCAGTTGGTCTGCAATGGCGTTGAACTCGGCCTTGCTGCCTGGCTTGAGTTTAGAATGGTAATATAGATCCCCACCACATAAAATTAAGCTTTCAGCATCTTCGTCACTGGATAGGACACCATTTTTAATATGAGGATTCAATTGCAATAAATTGTTCATTGAATGAAGAGCGCATAGCTGTAAACTTTGAGATTCTCGGTACACGGGAGCTACTATGATCGAACGGCAATTTGCTATTCTCGTCTGATTTCTCGTATTTTCGCCATTAATGAAATCTTTATCTTCTTCATTCGTTACCATCCTTTGGTTGGTGTATTTGCAGAAAGTACCAGGAAGCAGCAGATAGTAGAGTTTGCTATTTCCCAATTTTGTTATTGTTCAGTGTAATCCTATTCTGTACTCTTGCTCCTATCTAGGCTCTTGCTACGCCAACAGTATGTTCTACAATCTACTGCAGAAGATTGTACAATGTTTTCTCTAGTCCACGGCACTGTTTACTCCCAATGTTATTCTTGTTAATAATACTATGCCTATGTACCGGTACACAACAAGAGCATTACCGTACTGTTCTGCTGTCGGCTGTCGACTGTTTTTTATTGTTCGATTTCACAATATTGCAGCATATCTTTGTGGTGTTCGTGTAACGGGTTATGTTGACTTTGCAGTCACAGAACACAACAGTAGTTTAAAGTGTTGTTCACAACTTTTAACTTATTAATCACAGCACAGTAGCACAGTTTGAATCAATTGGAAGAAGGAGTTCTACTTAAAACTGACCAATGAATCTGATAGTATACTGCATTGTGAAAGATTGAATTGAATGAATTGAAATTGGGGAAAAACTGGATTCTTAGTTTAGATAAAAGACAAAACATTTAGAGGACACAAATCATTTGGTTCAGGTCAACTTCATTGGATACTATAAATGCTTGATCAAGAAACCCCAAAATTCTCGAAACAAAGTGTGTGTATTAGCACATCTTCGTTTCTTATGAATCCTATATCATATTTGTGATGCTTTTCAATATTCTTGCCAAGCAGCACCCTATCATACGTACGTAACTATAACCCTTACTGCTGCCTAAAAATTATCCGCTAATAACCATTCAAAGAATGGTCAATAGATCCTTTACAACTTCTTGTAAAGTCCGGGGTAGTTGGTCTTGTAATTATCGAAGTTAGGAGCATTGATATCCAAACGAGTGACAGGGGACTTGCGCTCAAGGGTAAGACGCTTCTGGGGAGCAAAGTTACTGTTCATCTGGGTACGAGCGTTGGTGTATCTTCCAACACGAGCGGTAGCAGCAACAGCAGAAGCCTTACCAGTCTCCCATACCTCGGTGGGGTCCTTTACAAGCTCCTGGTCCATGGTTCCTGCGTTAGCGATAGCAGGAACGAACAAAGCAGCAGCAGCAGCAGCAGCTCCAAAGAAAGCCTTTCTGGACTGAGCCTCTCCGTTCAAAGATGTGGTGCGGGGAGCACTGGTGGCAGGAGCGAATGCCGCAGCAGATCCGATAGTAGCGAGGATGGTAAAAGTGGAAAGTTTCATGTTTATATCTGTTTGTATGAGAAAAGATGAAGAAAAAGAGGTACAAAAGTGAGAAAGCCATCCTTTTCAACACATTGAACATGCATTATAGCCCACAATCTGCCCAAATTCGGGGCCAGTTTCTCTGATCATTCTCCTCATTTTGCAATCCTTGGATCCATGCAGCCTTGTGGCCATGGAGAGGGGATACAGTATCGATAACATACCTATTCTAAGGTGGAGTTGTGTTGCGTGTTTTCCTCAGCAACGGCTGTTTCAGGAACAAGACGAAGGTGTCAAAACGAACATGCATGCTAAACGGAGATCTGTCCGAATGTTCAAAGATTTGTTCAATCGCAAGGTTGTGGGTGCAAACATGAGGATAATGTTCATTTTTCACCCCAAGCTCGAATTTTATTTTCGAATTTCAAAAGTAGTGCGACACCACCCACCATCATCAATCATCATCTTATCACTTATCACCCACAGCCAGTTTGAAGTTCGGGCAATGCGCTGCAGCAAATCGCAAATCCTTATCAAACCCCGCCGCTAATTTGATTGATTGAGTATACTACCGCCACCTTCAGTATACAGATGACCGCTATGGAGGACCTCGTATCCGAATCACCCCCTCGACAAAGGAGGCCAATCGAAGTTAATACGGCAACAGCGACGACGACGATCCGTGGTCTGAATGCAGATCTTCTAGGTCTCACCCTCTCCTATCTTGGCATTGGTCACTTTAGATTCGCCCCTTAGCTTGCAAGTTTCTCCTTGAATCGTACCAAGATTCTGTCAGTGATGAGAGGATCACAACAGGGGAAAATGTCACCTATTCCATCTCGTGTGCTAGACAATTCCTTGAGGAAGAAGGAGATGTTAGTAGTACTGGAGCGCTTCTTCCATTGCCATTGCCATTGCAGCGTCGACTTCGATTCTTCTGGATCAGTGCTGCAAAATTTGGTCGTGTAGAAGTGATGGATTGGGCGCATCTACAAGGGTACTCGCACATTTGGACCAATCATATAGAAGGGACTCTTATTGGTCCAAGCACTTGCGAAATGGCAGCCGATTATGGACAACTTGATGCTTTGAAGTGGTTGAGAGCCCACGGGTGTGACTGGGATATTAGGACTTCATGGGCTGCTGCTATGAATGGTCATCTCCCGTCATCGAATGGGCGAGAGAGAATGGGTGCGAGTGGAATTGGCGAACTGGTAGTCTTGCTGCCGGGTATGGCCATTTCTCCTGTCTCAAGTGGTTGATAAAAGACGGTTGTGAAATGAATTATAAAACCATTGCTGCTGCTGCGGAAGGTGGCCATTTTTCCATCATCCTATGGTTGAGAAAGGAGAAGAAGTGTGAATGGAATGGAATGCTGCTATTGGTGGGCATCTCTCTATCATCCAATGGCTGAGAGAGCGCGGGTGTGGCTGGAATGAAGAGACTTGTTCAGCTGCTGCTGAGTACGGCCATCTCTCCGTCCTCCAATGGGCAAGAGAGAATGGGTGTGACTGGACTAGTTATACTTGCACATCTGCTGCTGCATGTGGTCATCTCTCTATCCTCAAATGGGCAAGAGAGAATGGGTGTGAGTGGGATGATTCTACTTGTGCTGCTGCTGCTGCTGCTGGTGGCCAGCTCTCTTGTCTCCAATGGGCAAGAGAGAATGGGTGTGAGTGGGATGATTCTAGTTGTTCTGCTGCTGCTTGTGGCAGTCATGAAGGACCAAATGGCTTTCCCTGGGAAGGTCAGGATTACTCGTCTGGTGCTTCTGATGAACATATGTCCTGCCTCCAATGGGCGAGAGAGAATGGATGCCCGTGGGACAAAGAAACATACGTAGTAGCTCAGATGAGAGGCCGCAATCCAGATGTCCTGAACTATGTCATTCGGCAAGGGTGCCCTAGAGACTAAAAGGATTCAACTCCACAATCGTTATAAATTGAATTAAAGGAAGATGTCAATTTAAAATTGTAAAAAATTACGCATTACACGTCTCATGTCTCTACTTTCCAATCTTTATACTTGTATGTAGATTCGCAGAATTCGCCATCTACGCCTATGTCGGATGAGTGGTCAAAAAGAAAGAAGTTGAGAGGAATCCATTATAAAAATATGTTAAGAGGGCACATGAACATTAGATCGGTTAGATTTGTGAATGATGACGATTGTAATAAAAACAAGATTTTGATTTTGTTGACAAGAAAGTTTCACCATCATTTTATTATTGTGAATGCGATGCATCGTATTCACTTATTCTCGCTAATGATTATTCCCATTTCTTTCCCCAATAATTTGGCAACTATATTTCCTAGCTACGTGTATTAATATCATTCCATCAATCTTCTTCAAACGTAATGCGATTGATCAACTTCCTATTTTGAGAAGTTATTTTCCTCCAGAAGCAGTACTCCCTTCCTCCTCCTCCTTTTTTCGAAACCTCTGTACTCTCCACCTAAATACTGGATTCCCCCTGGTTTCCTCTAGCATTTGATTGAATTCATCTGAGTTCAAACCATATTTCTTCACAATCTCCTCTGCTTGCAATGGGAAAGCCTCAATCACCGCCCTTACATTGGGACTCAAAAGAGGCATTACGTTTGGATCGCATAGATTAATATTGGAAGGAAGTTTGTCAATGTTGAGAGCTTTACGGAGTCTCTTGGTCTGCTCCTCGCGTAACTCTTCGATTTCAGTAATGGATCTAACAAACATTTGAACACGGCGACGACGCGTTGATTTGAGAAGTTGATTGGAGTCAGGGTCTTGTATGAGTGGTATCTTGTCCATTTTAATAGTGGATGCCATACGGTACAGATAGGCCTGTTCCATTACCTGTCATTGGTTGCATTCATCATGAAGTTAGACACACGTTTTGCCATCAATAGAGTTCCATAATTGCAAGTATGAGCCATGAAAATGGATCCATTCCATATCTTATCCCTCTTACCTTTTCCTTCAGGTCCTTATTCTTGGAAACCTCTCTTCCCAACTGATTAAACTGTGTCACACTCAATCCCAACGCATTGATAGCTTTACTACTATCCAATACATATTCGGCACAGGCTCTTTTAAACTCTTCCTTGCCTGAAGGCTCATTTTTGATCCCAGATTCACTTGATCCTGATCCTGCTCCTCCAATGTTACTCTTGAGCATTGACTTCCAGGACTGAAAAGACTTGTCATCTGACGCAGCAGCGGTACCCTTTTTATTCTTGATTTTAGAATCTCTTACACGGCGCAATGATTCAGTAGCAGCAAGGCATGCCGAATAGGTATCGTAGTGCCTCTCGTCATCTTTGGTGAAGATAGAAGGCATTTTATCATGTTGGGATTGTTTGCTTTTGCTTTCGGGCGTAGTTGCAGCAGCAGCTTCAACTGTTGGAGCTGGCGGTACGATAGGGGCGATGGGAGCAGGAGCAGCCTTCTTCGCTGCTGCAATAGGAGCGGGTGGAGGTAGAAGGGGTGCTTTCATAGCTTTCGGAGTAGCACCAGATGCTGCGCTAGTCTTCTTCTTGCGTTTCTTTTTATGCTTGATCGCCGACGTTGGAATTGAAGTGGCTGCGGTCGATGTTGGAACTCGTGGCACGTGAGAATTAGAGGATGAGGATGATGATGATGATGATGATGATATGGGCTTAAGAGATGATGGTGCCGGTGCTGATGCTGCCCTGGTATCTCCACCTCTTAGGATCATGCGAGCGAGTGGATTGAAGTTAGACGACGCAGAGGATTGCATTCGGTTGTACAAATTGGCCTCCACATTGCAAGTATGGCTAAGCGCCAAGGCCATCAATAGGGCCGCGTAGGTAACAGTATTTCTGTTCTGGTTTGGCATGTTAACCCGTAGTCTAAATCTTTTCAGGCGGTGTAAAACTGCTGTACGGTTGTTGTACCGCTGGTATGTTCAATATATCTGGATATGATACTACTGTTCAAATACAACACGTAAAATGAAGTTGTATGTTGTGTTCCTACGTTGTGATTTGTGTTGTGTTGACAAAAACGCCATAAATCTAACCGTTTTCCTGTTTCAAATTTCAAACCGATTTGAAAATTTGGATGTTTCCCTATCCAACAAGATTTGAAGATTGAAGATTGGTCAACAAAGTATGTACAAGTTGAGAGTATCATACTTGTACTTTGTGTGTCAAAAGAAGGGTAACCTGATTTCAAGATTGTTGAGATTCATGTAGACAGTGCATACAGTATATTCCTACGAGCTTGTACTAAAATGCCATGGTCTTGCTTGCAGGCTTGGTATCATATATATGCACAGGTACCAGGGGACCGTACTGTAACTGTAGGTAGCAAGCAAGCTAGTGCCATTTTCTCTGTACGATGGTATACCTAATACAGCTGCTGCACCGTCAGCTTCATTATATTTCATACATTCATTCATTACTAAGTTATAAATACGTGTAACAATTTCATCTTGCATCCAATCATAAAAGTAGTATCTGATTTTTTGCGGATGCGTGATAGAAGAGATTGCTTCAAAATAACACCATCTTTGCACTGCTGAAAAGAATAGCTTTTGTGGAATTAATGTCATCCGCCAAATGTAATTCAAATTGCATTCCATTCTCCCCTGCTATTTTCGAATTTCATCATTCATCATCTCAAAGATAATCCTTCTTTGAACACTTTAGAATTTATTCATCGTGGCCTTCCATTTGAAAGTCTGTTTTCTTGGATCGTTTCTCGTTCTCCGCTTCGGGATCATCAAATCCTGTAAGGAGAACGTATGTAAGTGCAATCAACGGTGACATTGCAAATAGGATCTGGAGGGGGGTAACGAACGACATAAGTTAGAGAATAAAGGGTGACATTTGTTTCGGCGAGATGATTTTCACTTTATAAGCTGCATACATGCATTGACATTTCCCCTGCGTCAGATGGGAGAATTGACTCAACTTCGTACATCGTTCGCAGTGATGATTGGCGTCGTACGTACATAATACTGCATCATGCAATAGTACTACACGTACTTGACAAACTGGCATTGCTTCCATTTACCCATTTCAACTCACCTTCAAACCATTTATTACCATGGTGGCGGGGGTCGCTGGTTCCTCTTCCTTTACCATGATTGATGATGTCGGAAATAGCTTCTAGTGTGAAGTTTAGGTAATTCTAATATCCACTTGATTGTTGTCTATCGATCGGCAGTCGGCAGAGTACTTTGTTTGGCTGTTGGCGGACGCTTGCTTACATTATTGTCTCTTGTTGTATCTCTCCTCTTCTCTCTCTTATTTGTTTTGCACAAACGTTTCCCGCAACCCCGTCCAATGAAAGTGCAGTACCGGTAAAAAAATTCTTCTTTCTTTGTACGGTAGGTACCGTACATAGTACGTACCGTACGTACAGACCAAGAACCGACCTTGGCGCGTCGATTTTTGAACGTCCCTATTTTGAATTTATTATGAAGAGTAGTAGATCTGCATCCATCTTCATTATTGCTCATTGCTGCGCGCACAACGAGAAAGTTCGTAATAAGTAATAATACATATCAATACAACTAACTAACTACTCGTAAGCACCAACAGAAAATGGGAAAGGGATCCAATGTACAGAAGGCTCGGGCTGCGCGTGAGTGTAACCAAAAGAAGATTGGAAGGTCTGATGAAGAGCGCAGAGCTTCTTCTGCCAGCAAGGCTGCCGCAGATGCAAGTGCATTCATTTGCAAATTGTGCAAGCAGACATTTATGATCAATAATGCTAGGGCACCCATATTATACCTTCACGTGTCCTCCAAGCATAATGCTTGAACTGATCCTGCTTCTTGTGTTGATCAATTAATCGGGTTTGATCCTAATGATCCCAAGGGTGAGAAGGCTGCTGCTGCCGATGCTGTTGCGAAGAAAACGGCTGATGCTGCCAAAAAAGAAAAAGGATGCTGCAGGTGGTCTTGATGACTTGTTGAGTGCTGGATTAAGTAAGGGTATTAAGAAGTAGTTCTCGAAATCAATGTGTTGAGAGCGTAAGCTGAAACGTTATGAAGTAGTGAGCATTCTAGATGGAAGAGAAAGTGAGCTGTTTGGCAATGGGTGTTGTATTGGACATAGATATATATGTAGGAGGACATGCTCATCTGCGCCTTTTTGAAACTTTGGTTATAGAGAACACACAAATTAATGAGAACTTGACGACAAATTTCGGGCGAATTATCTAATACTCGTTGAACACACCTTTGCGCTTGTGCTGAAGGGTGCAATAATTAATGATTTTTAATGGCGCTGTGCACAGCCCAGAAGCAGAACGATGCATTGATGCAAAAGTCAGCTCAATTTACGTCCTAACATCACAGATAATTTTCAAAGATAATTGCATTTCTGCAATCTAGAAATAAGAATATTCACTGTGACAATGCCATCCTTATAAATAAAAATCTTGAGTTACTCACTCAACTTACCA
>Ga0209712_10003540_pt1 | contig 12641 bp, 13 predicted proteins | sample ArcOceMetagenome_FD_187443 | JGI IMG/M metagenome (GOLD analysis project Ga0209712, IMG submission 187443) | Marine eukaryotic phytoplankton communities from Arctic Ocean - Arctic Ocean - Greenland ARC118M Metagenome (SPAdes) (version 2) | ecosystem: Environmental > Aquatic > Marine > Oceanic...
TATTGCATGATGCTAGCTTGACAACTAAAGCTTCAACGCTGATTGTCATTGCTTTGTGACTTGGATCAATCCAAGTCTGCGACTAATAATATTCAAACTAAAAGTCGTAGTCTTTTAGACTAGTCAAGATGTTCCTAGTAAAAAAGAAAGAAAAGAAAAGAGGAGCTAACGATGTTCTATAGGATTATAACCTATATGACGTCGGTGGCAGACTGTCTCGCACCAGATTTCTATCTCTGATGATGAAGTATGGACCATTCAGAATCGAATGCGTAGAACAAGGAAGGATTGCATCATTGTTGATGGGGGAGCTGATACTGGTTCAAAAGGGAGGCTCACTTCAATATTTCTAGAGCATACTCATGGTGACTTCAGCGTTACTAATTTTGATGACGAAATGGTACATAAATGTCTTCTGATTGGGACGAGCGCAACTAAAGTATTCAATTCAAATGGGAATGCTATTATTTTAATCGAAAATCAACAGATTGACCACACCGGACAAAATACTTCTGTCTTGTCAGTAAACCAACTTCGAGCGTATGGTGTCGATGTCGACGATTGCCCCATAATTTATTCTCACAATGGGGTCCAGGGGAGACAAAGCATGATTTGCAGTGATATTGAAATTCCTTTCGAGTTTGATCAGAATTTAATCCTTCTGGAGGCTTCAGGACCAACGTATGATGAGCTGAAGACTCTTCCAGTGGAATGGAATGGAATCCGGATCTTGTGGGAGCTTATTCTCAAGCAGATTTAGAATGGAAACTGTTACCATCCAACGATCTTGGGATTGCTAATTTGGCAGCTCATGAAATTGTAAGCAATCGTCTTCGGACTGGACATAATGTTCAACATTTGCAGATGATGACTATGGACATGGATAACTTGAACGATGAATCTTCATTTGAGTCTAGCTTTGACCATGGCATTGACAAAGAAGGGGGAGTTGATGATATTCTCTCTTTGTCATCTGATGATGATTCAGACACTGATATGCCACTTTTTGATAATGTACGAGCATGCAGAACTCAATCTGAACACAACAACAATACGTTTAATTGGAAACGAGTGAGGAACATTAATGACGGTGCACAATTCACAGGATGGGTGGAGATTGCAGTCAACAACTGGAAGAGAGATTGTTTCTTGGACTCCTTTGAAGCAATATTTACTTCATTGTCATGCTCCTCCTACGTTCCGAAAGAGCTATGCAATATATTGAAAAATGAGAAGAGTCTTAGCAATAGGACTAACTCAGCATGCACCGAAGTCAAACATTTCATTTGTCGTGAAATTCGGTACAGAAACAAGCGCAGGAAGTCAAATACAAGACTACCAACTACGTGGGCATTCAAAGTCATACATGATAATGAAGGGTCAACTTTTATTGAAGTATACAGTCAATTTAGCATCTATGGAAATATTTTCCATGAGCTAAATAGTGACATTCTCTTTTGGACATCGGATTCAGGGGAGTGTCAGGATGAATCCAATCCCGTGATGTCGTGTCAATAATGACACTTCTGACTCACAAATCCAAAAGTAAACAACACACTATTATAGCTTATATTTACAGTCTTTACAATACATTTTGCACTTAACCTTGACATGTGTTATTCAACAATCTTGGATTCAGAAATTGTAAAGGTCTACGAGCAATTTACGATTATCAAAATAATCATAATTAATTAATATGAACTCAAAGAAGCCGGTCTATATGGGTCAGGGTCAAATCCCTTGAGTTCAGTTCCAAAGACTTGGGAAGATGTACGTGAGACTGACACTGGGTCATACAACAATATTGTCAGCACTCCAAATGACAAAGACTGCAATGCCCTAGCATCTATTGTTATCACGTTACTACACCATCATATTATGAATGCTCACAATGAAGGATATTTCCAACTGTTGAGCAGGCAAAGGATTCTTGAAACGATGAGCTTTCCATTGTGAAATACATTTTGTCATTGGAGCGAGAAATTGATTAATTGCGAGAAAGAAGTATAATTCGTTCTTCGCGCGCGAAACAAAGAAGACTAGTCATGTGCGATACAGGCTACGTAGTCATGACTGGCACCAATACAATCTAATACAATTACAATATAATCAACAACATCTCTTGTTCCCGTGCTATACACACCCCGTAAACTCCTCTAAATCCCTTATCATTTCAGGTTATGAGACCAATCGATTTACGCATCTAAAGCAAGATAAAACAAGCAATAATACAATTCACGATTGAATTAATCCAAATAAATCAAATCAAAAATCAATCTCTTTAGACTATCAAGTCTAGTTAATCGACTGAATTAGTCCATCAATCGATCAATCAATCAACCAATCCTACTATCAATCATGTCCTGGGCTGCAGAGGACGCAGAAGTCGACATCAGAGAAGCAGCTCTTGCAGATGATGCCATTGATGTTGGAGGAAGTGAATGCTTCCTCAAAAGGCAGGATTGAGCAGGTCTAATTGCAGGTAACATCCTCATGTACAACAAGATGCATGGGCGGTCTCTTTACTCCTTTGAAGCTGAGTTCGTTGAACTAAAGGACGCATCCATCACTGAAGATGCACTATCAGCAAAACATCTCAATGATGCAGCAGCCCTGAGCTATGTGATTGAGCTCGTCACAGAGCGTTTTCAGCAGTATGACCTCTTGAATCTATTCAGTAAGTTCCCCGTGTTGGACATGGCTATAATCCCCACAGGAGGAGCTTGGACCAGTACTCTCATTGAAGTCTTCAAGTGGCTCGACAATCTCGAACTTGAGACAGTCTGCAAAACAGTCAAGTGGATCAGACCCTAACCCTAACCCTAACCCTTCATCTTCTTTGCAGCTTCTACTTTCTATACATTCACTTCTCTCTTCGTTCCCATGCTCCTGACATCTTCAGGCATGGGACATCCAACGAAGCATTTTAGTGACGTCAGCTGGCTCTGTTTTCGAGTAAGGCTTATCAATTAATGCAGGCGTCGGTTCAGAAAGAAACGACACGTGCCCTTATCTCATGCTTCTTGGTTATCAGGATTGGTTTGTTCCTCCATTGAAAACCTTGATCACTGGTTTCCAGAGTTTGAACACAGCAGCACAGCATCAGCTGTTCCGCCTTGGTCTATCCAGGTGCACTATCTGATCTGGGCATTTGAGATCTACTTCACTTCATCATTTGATCCTCTTGCCATTCATCACATCAATCAATTATTTCCACTGATGTGCTCATCACTCACTGCGCGTTCTCTGGATGAAGCGAGGACATTGAGCACTGCTATATCTTCGTACGTGCCCTCTTGCTTATCTTCAATGGAGAGGTGCCACTATGAATCAGTGGTTGGATCCTCTTATCCTGGGGCACATCTTGCTCCTCTTTGCTGCAATGATCTTCAAATTGTTGTTGATACTGGAGCGTCACACTCTCTTTCTCCTATTCGATCGGATTTTGTTTCTTTCAAGCCACTTCATCGCTGTTTGCACAGAATCTCTGCAGAAACAAGCATTGAAGGAGAAGGACTCCTCCAATGGGACATTATTGATCAGAACAACGCATTCTACGTCCCAACTGCAACTATTCGATTGTATTCCCCTCAACATCACTTCAAAGAACATGTTGATGGTTGCCTGGTCATGGGTCATGCAAATCTGGAACTCTTCCTTCCACATACCTCAGTCAAGTTGTCTTTTCCTTTCAATTCAGGAAGTAATCTACCATACATGCTTCCCACAAAGCATCCTCACTTTATTAAAGGACTGTTTGGACATTTCTCTGACAGCGGTATTCCCGATGACATCCTTTGGGACACTCCATTGCTCAAAACATTTGATCCGGTCACCTCTTTGGATGAGATGCACATCCTTCTTGCTGGCGATACCACTTCAAATATTAAATCTGCCCAGCGCGAGCTCCGTCTCCTCCATAACAAGGTTGGTCATGTCGGTATGGAATGAATCCAACAGCTCGTTCATCACGATAAGCCACTGGATTCTGCCCTTTCTAAGGGAGAGCTTAATCATCCAATCGTCTTTCGTTCTGAATTTGCTAAGACTTGCACGTGTGTGATCCCATTTTGCAAGGCTTGCACCCTTTCAAAGATAACAAAACAGCCCACGGGCACTCAACATATCACCAATGATCCATTGAAGGAGATGGCTTTTCTTCAGAACGATCTGTCCCCTGGTGACTGTGTGTCTACAGATCAGTATGTAGTTCCTTTGTGTGGACGTCGGTATCACACTGCAGGTAAAGAGAGGGAGGGTGAACAATTCAGTGGTGGAACACTGTTTGTGGACCATGCATCTCGCAGGTTTCTTTACCTGGCGGTGAGACCCTGGTGAGCAAGCCCTTGCTTGAGTGGAAGGCATCCGCAAGCAGTGTGCAGATTAAACATTACCATGGAGACAATGACATCTTTGCATCAGCACCATTCCGTGATGACTGCACTCTCAAATCACAAGAGTTAACCTTCTCTGCTGCCAACTCCCATCATCAGAATGGAGTTGCTGAACGGTATATCCAATCAATATCGATTTTGTGCCTGACTTCTTGGATGACGAATGGCTTACCAATGTGGAGATACACGATAAGGAAGAGTGTCGGAGGTCGAGACAACGGAATCAAGTCAACCTCCGACAAGGACAGCCTCAGCCTCCCAATCCGGATGATGCTGATGGAAATGAGGATGTGATTGTTGTCAATGATGAGGATGATGATCATGACAATGACCCTGATCAAGATGGTAACAATGATCATGATGACGATGCCAATGACATTCACGGAAATGAGGGAGATGCTGCTGATGGCCTAGCACCAAATGAGGGAGCTACCATTGTACCTCCTGAGGGAGATCCTGCTCCTGTTGCTAGACGCACCAGATCAAATGCCACTGGCCCCGTTTCAAATCGAACGAGATCTCAATCTGATGCTCCTCCCATCTGGCCAATGCTAACACTTGATGATGCCAGACAACAGGTGGATGCCATTTGGACCCAACATACTCACACTAGCACCTCACACCAAGCCAGAGCCACTGGAAGATTTCTTACTCCAAATAGAATCAACTTCTTCTCTCATGAAGGAGCAGAGTCCTTCAGTAAAATACACATGCATGGGTATGACCTTGATCAACAAAAGTTAAACGATATTGATTGGGGAACTTCTCTGTTGATGTTGGCTAGCAATGCTAAGAATGGAGATGTGAGCCGTTATTTTGCTGCTATGGATGTTTATCAAGATCCATTAGATCTAATCCTGGACGAGTTTCCAAAATTTGGTCTCGTCAGTCAAGCTTCAGCGGAGGATAATCCGAACTTTGGACAAGCAATGAATGGCCCCAATGCCGAAGGATTCTGGGATGCTAGTGCACGAGAGATATCAACTCTACAAAAGTTTTGCAGCTGGACTCAGGTCAAGTGTACCCAAGCATGAACATTATCCAGTCTACTTGGGCCTACAAAATCAAGAGATTCCCCGACAGACTAGTAAGGAAGCTGAAGGCCCGCTTCTACGTGCGAGGTGATATGCAGATTGAAGGAGTTGACTTCTTCAATACTTTTGCACCGGTAGTACAATGGGTGACAGTACGACTCCTGCTGAATCTAAGTATCACGCTTGATCTTGAAACAGTGCAGGTAGATTATGTCTCCGCCTTTTGCCAAGCTCCAATTGAGGAGGGTGTTTATGTTGAACTCCCCAGGGGATGGCAAACATTGAAAAGTATTGGGATCAAAGTAGACTTCAAAGAAGACCACGTACTGAAGCTTAATCAGTCACTGTACGGATTACGACAATTTCCGAGAAACTTCTTTCTGTATTTGAAGGGAAATTTGGAAAAAGCAGGGCTCCGTCAAAGCAAGATGGATCCATGCTTGTTCATCTCAGACCATGTGGTCCCCAGACCATGTGGTCTGTTGTGTCTACGTCGATGATTGTCTTTTCTTCAGCTCCAAGAAGAGATACATTAACCAAATGATCCAAGGGATCAAAGACTGTGGGATGGATTTGGAAGTCGAGGATAGCGTTGGGGGATATCTTGGTATTTCAATCCAGCGCTTCTGATGGAAAGCAAGAGATTCTCATGCTTCAGATGGGATTAATTGATAGAATAATTTCTGCTCTAGGCCTGGATGGTGAAATGTCCAACTCCACGAGGACACCTGCCCTTGAATCGCCATTGCCAAAGGATGCTCAAGGTGATCCACATGATATGTGTTTTAATTATGCCATCGTTGTCGGAATGGCAATGTACCTGTGCAATGACAGCAGACCAGAAATCACGTTTGCTGTTCACCAGTGTGCAAGACATAGCTTCAATCCGAAGCGAAAGCATGCTGAGTACCTCAAAAGATTAGGAAGGTATTTGATCAAGACGAGGAACAATGGCTTAATCTTACGACCAGACCCAGAGAACATGTTCAAGATTGACTGTTATGTTGATACAGACTTTGCTGGTTTGTGGAATCATGAGGATGGTCAAGATCCTCATTGTGTGAAATCCAGAACCGGTTATGTTATCTACGTTGGCGGCTCTCCCATCATCTGGAGCAGCAAACTACAAACTCTAATTGCCAGTTCAACCATGGAATCAGAATACATTGCAATGAGCACCGTTTGTCAAGAGCTCATTCCTCTATGAGATCTAATAATTGAAGTAGCTGAACACCTTGGAGTTCCCAATGATGATGTGCTATCAATGCACACCACAATCTGGGAGGACAATGTCAGAGCCCTCACTTTGGCAAGAATGGAATTACCAAGAATGACCCCTCGGTCAAAGCAAATTGCAATCCGATATCATTGGTTTCGACAATTTATTACAACTAATGATGGAGAGGATGGAGGAATCATGGTGAAGAAGATCAGAACCAAGGATCAGTTGGCCGACATCTTTACAAAGGGACTCGGTCCCATTTTATTTGAAGATCTCCAAGAGATATTATGTGGGCGGACAAGCTCTATCGAGCTCAAGCCTTCAATTGCTCAAGCACGAGAGGGAGTGAAATGACAAGCTTTCCATTGTGAAATACATTTTGTCATTGGAGCGAGAAATTGATTAATTGCGCGAAAGAAGTATAATTCGTTCTTCGTGCGCGAAACAAAGAAGACTAGTCATGTGCGATACAGGCTACGTAGTCATGACTGACACCAATGATATTCATTGCCTTCTCGTCCTCAAGCGATCGCTAGAGGAATAATACATGATTCAATCATAATTTAAGTAAATCATACAATCTAATACAATTACAATATAATCAACAACATCTCTTGTTCCCGTGCTATACACACCCCGTGAACTCCTCTAAATCCCTTATCAGCCATTTCAATTCTCTTAAAGCAGAAAAGTACAAGACCAGCAAACCTCCAACTTGGAGATGCAATGCATATACTACTGGCAATCATATGATCATCAGCGTTACAGATGGTGAGCATTGTGTAGAAAACACTATCTACAATCTCCCAATAAAGATGGATTTGACACAATCGTTGGGTTGTATGAATTGTTGAGGGAGTTTGCAGATTCATCAATGGACTATCCAAGCCGGAGCAGCACAATGGTTGAAGGAGATTGTGATGACAAAATATTGTGGTATCCTGATTCAAGAGTTGAGATCCCAGTAAAGAAGAATTTGCAGATGCTGTTCTCCATACAAGAGGGGGCATCATCACATCTTTCAACAATGTATTAAAATAAAGCTTATTGTCAGTCATTCATTCTCCAATCATTACAATACTATAACATATCAAAAGACATTAGCACTTACCCATGTTACTTCCAGTAGTAGTACTAGTAGTACTAGTAGTACTAGTGGTAGGTTGCAATCTCAATTTACAATCTCCCACTGTCAATTAGAGTTAGTAGCTCCTTCGTAGTCATATAATAATTGGAAGCAAGCAAGCACTCAAAAAGGCCGGTTTCAGATCCATGGACATCATCATTTACAACCTTCAACAACTTCTCAGGATGGTTGCAGGTTTTGCCCCACTTCAACCAAAGTACTCTCCATGAGTTCTTATTGTTGGAAGTAGAATGGCCAGCACTGACAACCCACCCATAGATGATAGATCTTGCTCTTCTTGTCCTCTTTGGTGCTAACTACAGAGAGGGAACGCCATTCTTATCTCCAATACTTTCAATGAAAAATGGCCCAACACGGGCCTGAACATTGGACGTAGGACGGATATGTACTAGATGGCATTTTTATTTCCTGAATGTGAAATATTATCAGAAGAGTGGATTGGGAATAATATGAATAAAATTGGCAACAATACAAAGAGCATTCATTGTAAACAAATGATTTCTGGAGATTCGGCATAGAAGCTACAATAACAGAGTGGGTGCGCACCATAAATTGAACAATCTTGCGAGCTTGTCAGAATTAATCTGCTGCAAACTCGGACTGATTGACGCACTTGACCAATGTTCTTTTCTAGTGTTCTGCAGCATTGCAATCTCTGTTCGGTTTAGAAATTGGAACTTCTACAGCATATTTATCACAATATGACATAGTTTTCGTGTTTCTGCCATAGAAAGTGTACCAGGTGGCCAACGGGTGGAGTCGCTGGGGTTCTTCTCCAATTAATTTCGGTGAGGACAAAATCAACAAAACTGTGTCTAAGGAGGTCCTGTGTCAGACAGTGAGAATCTTAGGGGTTATTTCGTGAATCTGGAATTACAATATCGGAGATGCCGAATGGAAATAGGAGGCATTGATTCATACATAATGAAGTGCTGGTGAGATCATGGAAGTTAGGAGATATTTAGCTACCAACAGTTTGAGTGATGATACTCTTGGTATGGTTTTACAGGAGCTACAGAGTCTAATGGACGACGAGCAAGAGTTGAGAAAAGTTTTATAGATATGCAGAATAATTTTTGCTTTTACTCAAATCATAATCTAAGTAAATTACAATTTACGACGAGATAAGAATATACCAGTTTTTGGGTTATCGAACAGTCCTGTAAGGCAATTAAAATTACAACTACTTCGCACTCACTCTCATCTTAGAACGAACTACTAATTATCTGAGATGATTGCACATCACAGGAACTCAGGAGTCAAAATAGACATTCACCTAGAGAGATAAAAACCAAAATTTGGGGCCAGGGCTCCAATTGGGTGGGTAGGACAGACAGCCATAATAACATTTTCCCGGGTTACTCTGATGAAGATTCAATGTTTTTATCCCTGCTTTACATGGCCAGAGTTGGCACTATCCCTCTCAATTAGGATCTAGGGTTCTTATTGTTATTTTAAAAACTGAGCACTGATAGGTACTTCAGTTGATCCTGAAACTAAAATGGGAGGAGAATCTATTAGTAGCTTGTCGCTCCTGTTTGATTATTTTGCATTGCAGCGCAGCAAAAGCCTTGTGGCTTCCACATCACTATGTGGTCCCTGTGAATCCCTACTTATCTGGGATATTACAGAATCGAATCGTCTCGTCGCCTCTCTTTGAGAAGTTTCGCGGGTATCCGATGAAGATTCAATGTTTTTATGAAGATTCATTGAATCTTCATAAACCCAAATTTTTATACTCTTCTGATTCAATGTTTTTATGAAGATTCATTGAATCTTCATAAACCCAAATTTTTATACTCTTCTTTTTCAGCATCTCCAACTACTCATTATTCACAACTTTGAACAAATAAACAATGGTAAGCATTATAAAGAAACAGAAAACTCAACGACTGCGATATGATACTGCAGCCATGAACCCTGTTGACACTCTCAATGATGTACGGCTGAAAGCATGTCAGCCTGCCAGCTCGTAGATCACACACTGCATTGGTTGATACGATTCATTTTTGTGTACCGTACTGTAAGAGATACTAATTCAATCTTCATTTGCAACGTCACAGAGTAAGCAGGAACAGTTCGTAGACGAGGAAGTTGGAGAAGAGAGCCGCAAGGACCGTGCCACCGGATCCACACACTTCGGTGATGTTGACTTCGCAGAGGAGAACACCGAGGAGATTGGAGATGCATCTTGGGGAGAGGTATGCCGCACCTGTTGCGTGCACACACCTCAGGAGTGGGGCTTCATCGCTATGGGTGTCTTCTTGGTTCTTTTCTTCCTTTACTTTTTCCTTGTGGGACTCAGTCTTCTTGGAACTGCTGCCAAGGTCCTTGGAGGATGTACAGCAGGATCACTTTTCGGAGATGATACCAACCCTGTAGCAGGAGTCATGGTTGGTATTCTTTGTACGGTACTCATCCAGTCATCGTCTTCTACCACATCTATCATTGTATCTCTTGTTGGTGCTGGATCTATCTCTGTGAAGTCCGGAATTTTCATGGTAATGGGATCAAACATCGGAACTTCTGTAACCAATACTATTGTTGCTATGGGACATTTGGGAGATGGAGATGAGCTCGAGCGTGCTTTTGCTGGAGCAACTGTCCACGACATGTTCAATTTTCTGTCCGTAGGAGTTCTTTTCCCTATTGAGCTTATCACCGGTTTCCTTTACCATCTCTCAAAAGCTGTGGTCCCCGATGAGGTTGGAGATGGAGATAAGTGGGAAGGACCTGTTAAAGTACTTGTTGATCCTCTTGCAGGTCTTATCCTCAGGGCAAACAAGAGCGTTACAAAAGTACTCGCAACTGGAAAGGGAAGCTGTGATACTGATGATATCTTCTACCCTGTCTACTGCATTGGAGGAGAAGTTGGTTACAAGACCTGTGTTCCTCCTAAGGGTGGATGTGACGAGGGCGTAGAATGTCCCAAGGTTGGACTTATCACCTGTGACAAAGACGCTGGATGCCCTGCTTTCTTCCAGGATGGAGCTACCCGCCGCGATGACGAGATTTCTGGAGCTGTCGTATTCTTCCTTGCACTTGTGATCCTTATTGGTTGTTTGGTCGGACTTGTAACCATCCTTCAGAAGATGCTTATGGGCGTTTCTACACGTATCATCTACAAAGCTACCAACATCAACGGATACCTTGCAATGCTCATTGGATGCGGAATCACCATTCTTGTTCAGTCATCTTCTATCACCACCTCGGCACTTACTCCTTTCGTTGGTATGGGAGCTCTCCGTCTCGAGCAGATGTTTCCTTTGACTCTTGGAGCAAATATCGGAACAACCTTCACTGGTCTCCTTGCATCCTTGGTATCTTCTTCAGTCGCGTCTCTTCAGGTTGCAATTTGCCATCTCTTCTTCAATATCACTGGAATTTTGATCTGGTACCCTATTCCTTTCATGCGCCGTGTTCCACTTGCCATGGCTCGTACTCTTGGAAAGGCAACTCGCATCTGGCGTGGATTCCCCATCTTGTACATCATTGTACTTTTTGTGATCATCCCAATCATTTTGTTCGGACTTTCATCTCTTTTCGAGCAGGACTCGAAGGGATACACCGTTCTAGGATCATTCCTCGCTATCTTCCTTATTCTGATCATTCTCTGGTTCACCTACAAGTGGATCAAGGGCGGCCTTAAGGAGTCAGTAGTTGAGAGCTTCGAGAATCGTCAGCGTAGGAAGACCTACGAGCAGGCTCTTCCTAACGACATTGACGCAATCAAGTCAGAGCTTGCACGTCTTCGTGAGCACACCGGACTTCCTGAGGCTGAGGCTGATGAGACTGAGGATGAGGCTGAAGTCGATATTGAGAAGTAAACTGAGTACTTTACTTTATTTTCATTATTTGTTCATGTGGGATAGCAGAAGTTTCTTTTGCTGGTTGGAGTGTAAATAATCGATTTAGTAAAACCGATTCAACAATCTGATCATATCTGTTCAATCAAGTTATTTCTATATTCTACTTTGAAATTCGCGTACTCGAATAGGTTAGGTTACGGATTAGCATTCAAAAAATGACACCATCATGAAATCATAATTGAAATGAGTTTCGCAAGATGGATATAAAGGATATGAGAGGCTAGAGCTGAACAGAGCAGAAGAGCAGAGAAGATAAACATAACAACACCGAAGTCAAAAAGTTCTTCTTTGTTATGTTATTCAACCGAACAACATTATTTGCCAGAGGAACCTTCGCCTTCGAAAGTCAATTTACACTATTTCGAATGGGATTATATTTGTTGTTCATATTGATGTATTTACGCAGCCAATTGAATAAAACTACTTTTAAATGCCCTCCAAGTTCTTGTTCTGCATCACACTGCTACTATGTTTTGAATTTCTTTTACCTTTGACTCCAATTCCTTTCTTGTTTTGAGTGAGTCCACTTTTTCAAACGGGAAACTCCACGTTGGAGTATTATTTTTTCCACGATTTGAAACTACACAACATTCTTCAATTGAAAACGCAGCTTTTACTCATTATCTGAAATACTGCAACGAAGAAGATTGTTTCATTCGTTGCGTTTGATTGTTTATCCAGAGAGAAACGAATATGTCATCCTACAGTAATTATGGCACTTCCAAGTATTGGAACGACCGATACGAACACGACTCTTGCACGCCTTTCGAATGGTATCAAACATTTGATAGCCTGCAACAATTTCTTCATCCAAGTGTACTGTCGCCATCAAACAATCCTGCGAAAAATTCCTCTGTGAAATTTCCTGCCAAAGACCAGTCGAAAATCTTAATTGTTGGCTGTGGATCCTCTCGTTTCGGCGAACGAATGATGCAAAATGGCTGGATTGGGGGCATAACCAACATCGATTACTCT
>Ga0209712_10003541_pt1 | contig 12641 bp, 10 predicted proteins | sample ArcOceMetagenome_FD_187443 | JGI IMG/M metagenome (GOLD analysis project Ga0209712, IMG submission 187443) | Marine eukaryotic phytoplankton communities from Arctic Ocean - Arctic Ocean - Greenland ARC118M Metagenome (SPAdes) (version 2) | ecosystem: Environmental > Aquatic > Marine > Oceanic...
TATTAAAGGTTACAGAAAAAATATTTTTTTTTTAATAAAAAGTGTAACCTATGTATATAAGATCTCGTCAAATATAAAAATGACTCACAAAAACGACCAAATATATATTGATAAAGTCATCAAAGGAGATATAAATGCTTTTGCATATCTTGTTGATGCCTATAAGAACATGGTGTTTAGTTTGGCTTTTAAAATGACAAAGAATAGGGAAGAAGCAGAAGAAGTTAGTCAAGATACTTTTATAAAAGCGTATAAAAATATAAATAAATTTAAAGGAGATTCAAAGTTTTCTACTTGGTTGTATCGAATTACTTATCATGGAAGCCTAGACAATATTAAAAAAAATAAAAAGAATAAGAACACCCTTGAAATTAATGATATTACGTTCAATCAAATAAAATCTGTTGAAAATATTTTAGAAGGAATAGAAAGAAAAGAACGAGCGAAAATCATGAACGATTGCTTATTGCAATTGCAAGAAAAGGAACGTTCTTTAATTTGGATGTTTTATTATGATGAGCTAAGTTTGAGGGAAATTATAGAAATAACGGAAATATCTGAAGCTAATTTAAAAGTAAAATTACATAGAGCAAGAAAAAAATTATTAGCGATTGTAGAAAAAAATGTAGAACCAGAATTAATTAATCATTATGGAAGAAATTAAAAATAATAATGAATTAGATGCTTTTGCAAAAAAGTATGTGAAAGAAATAAAATTGGAAAGTCCGTCAAAAGATTTTACAACTTCCTTAATGAGTAAAATCGTGTCGGAACATCAGATAAAAAATGTTTTTACTGCAAAAGCATTAATTTCAAAAAAAGGATGGTTTGTTATTTTCTTATTTGTTTTGGTAGTGATTTTTATTCCTTTTGAATCTCAAGAAAAAAGTTTGGTAAGTTTTTCTAATATAGATTTTTCGTTCTTTAACAAAATACAAATACCTAATTTTTCAATCTCTAATGCCGTTTTATGCGCAATCCTTTTTTTTGGTTTAATGTTTATGGCGCAAGTTGTTTTCTTGAAAAATCATTTTAATAAGCGATTTGAATAATTTACTTAAAAGTAATTAAGGTATTTTTTTATGTATCAGTTTTTAATCTAATGCTTTTGTTAAAGGGGATTTTTAATTGATACAAAATATCTTGATCTTTATTTCCATCTAATAAATCCAATCCAAACTTTACTTTTTTAGGATCATCATACGTTAATGTCCCAAACATTCGATCCCAAATAGAAAAGATATTTCCAAAGTTAGAATCTGTCCAAGGCAATTCAAAATGATGATGGAATTTATGCATATTTGGCGTTACAAAAACAAAACTTATAATTTTATCAAGTGTCTTTGGTAGGTAAATATTTGCATGTGTAAAATATCCAAAAAAGACAGTCGTTATTCTATAAAAAAGATAATATGCTAAAGGAATTCCGAAAATTATAATAACAATTAATGCAAAAATTTCTCTAAAAGCATAATCTCCTGGATGATGTCTTGTCGCGCTTGTTGCATCTACAGTTGTATCTGAGTGATGTACCATGTGAAAGCGCCACATAAAAGGTACTTTATGTAATAAATAATGCACTAGATATTGTGCTGAAAAATCTAAGGCGGCAATGGCAATTAGGAGTTCTACCCAAATTGGTAAATCCACCATATTTAAAACACCAAATTGATTTGTAGACAGCCAAATAAAAACACCTACAGATAGAATTCCAAAAATTAAATTCAGACCCACATCCATTGCTAAAAAAACCATGTTCACTGCTGCGTGCTTTAATTTTTTATAATCAAATTTTACTAAGGGAATTATTAATTCTAAAATCCAATTTGTAGAAATACAGATAAAAATCCACATTAATTTTTGCCAAGAAGGCATTGTTTCAAAGAAGTTTAAAAAGCTATCCATTTTTAAAATTTAAATTAAAGAATGTAATATACAGAATTTTTAATTTAAGCTTTCAAAGATGAAACTAAAATTCTAAATACAGAATATGATTAGGATTTGAATGTGTTTCTGAAATTTTAAAATCATGGTTTCCAACTCTCATAAATCCCATTTTTTGGTAAAAATTGATGGCTCTTTTATTTTCAATCCAAACGGCCAACCAAATTCCTTTTTGATTGTTTTGTTTTGTAATTTCTATGTTAAAATCGAATAATTTTTTTCCTAAATTCAATCCGTAGAATTCTTCTAGTAGATAAAGTCTACTCATTAGTGCAACATTTCTGTCAGAAATATTTTCGTTTTTTGAGTTTAAAACTATTTTAGAATATCCAGCAATTTTATTATTATGATATATTAAAAAATATTGATTTTTTATATTTTCTAACTCTTTGATAAAGTTTTCTTCACTAAAGTTTAAACTCGTATAAGTGTGGACATCTTCTTTTGACGCTGAATGACCGTGAGCAGGTAAAAAAGATTGCCTGCTAATTTTTGATAAAAGTTGAACATCCTTAATTGTGGCTTTTATTATTTGAGGCAATTTTGTGTTTTTTAATTATAGTAAGAGACTAGATGATTAATACCAGCGTTTCTTATTCTTTTTAGAAGCTTCAGATTTTCTCCCTTTTTTATTCTTACTAACGGTATTTGGTTGTAATTTTTTGTGTTTTGGTTTGTTGATGATATATGGATGATCAACAATAACTTTAATTGTTTTTTCAATTAAAGCTTCAATCGTTTTGATGTAGGCATTTTCATCAGGAGAACAAAAAGAGAATGCAATTCCAGATTTACCAGCTCTACCAGTTCTACCAATTCTGTGAACATACGTTTCAGGTACATTAGAGATGTCAAAGTTAATAATTGCGTCTACATTTGTAATATCAATTCCACGCGCAGCGACATCCGTAGCAATTAAAATATTCGCTTTTTTATTTTTAAAATCTTCAATAGCTTTATTTCTGATTGCTTGCGACTTATCTCCATGAATGCTTGTTACCTTATAATCATTTTTAAGTAACGATTCTTCTAATTTATCAACACCAATTTTTGTGCGTCTAAAAATGATGATTTTTCCATTGATGGTGTTTCTCAATAATTGTAAACACAAATCTGTTTTGTTCTTTTTTGGAAGATAATATAATAACTGCCCAATATTTTTTGCTGTAGTTTCTTCTGGGTTTATTTCAACTTTAACAGGTTTGTACAGCATTATTTTTGCTAACTCATCTATTTTTTCTGGAATTGTAGCTGAGAAAAGTAAGGTTTGTTTTTTCTTAGGACATAAACGTTCTATTTTTTTTACGTCGTTTATAAAACCCATATCCAACATTAAATCAGCTTCATCTAATACAAATATTTCAATAGCACTTAAATCTATAAAACCTTGTAAATAAAGGTCAATTAACCTTCCAGGAGTGGCAATTAAAATATCTACACCATGTGCTAAAATCTCTTTTTGAGGTTCTAGAGAAACACCACCAAAAACCGCTGCGGTTGTTAAATTTGTGTATTTGCTATAGGTTTTAAAGTTTTCTAAAATTTGTATTGCTAACTCACGAGTAGGAGTAACAATCAATGATTTTATCTCTTTACCTTCTTCATCTTTTAAACCTTGTTTATCAAACAACATTTGAATAATTGGCAACGCAAAAGCAGCTGTTTTCCCTGTACCCGTTTGTGCAGAAACAATTACGTTCTTTTTTGCTAGAACTAAAGGAATTGCTTTCTCTTGTACTAACGTTGGTGTATGATATCTTTCTTCAGCAACTGCTTTTAAGATAGATTTATGGAAAGGAAATTCAGAAAACTGCATTGAATATTTTTAATGCAAAGGTAGTTTAAAAGCAACTATGGTTTTTGATGAAATACGTATTTAAAAATAAGACTTTATTATTAATGTATCTTCTATTCTCTTTTTACTTTTTCCGTTTTATTAGATAATATTTTTGATAATTTATAAACTTGAACCTTTGGTTTTTAGCTTTTGATTTTTACCATCAGCATCTAAATCTCTATTACGTTTTATTGCGAATCTAAAATAGATTCCCAAATTCATGTCGGAAGCGCTCTATATCAGCCTTCTGAAATTAATGAAAATCCATGATTTCTCTTTACTATTTTTAAAAACAGCTATTTTTTGGGGTATACCGTATTAATTGCTAAAGAATATAATTAGCTAATAAGGAAGAAACTATATTTTTTAGGTAAAATAAATAGCTTTTATGTATTACTTTTTCTTTTCAATTAAATCATTGATTGCATCCCAAAGTAAAATCCTTTTATTTAAAGATTCTTTTGCAACTGCCAATACTTCATTCCATTTTTGGTTATCATTTCCACATAGTTCAGAAATCATTTCAAGTGAAAGAGGTCCGTGTTCATCTCCGTCAAGTTCTATATGACGCTCTAGATAATAGGTGAGTTTGTTGTAAAATTTGTTTTCCGAATCCGAATTTTTGAGAATTTCTATAAACATATCAGGAATAATGTCTTCTCGTCCAAATGTAAATGCAGAAGCAACAAGGTGCGGTTTGTTTGTTTCGATAATTGAAAATGTATATTTTACAAAATCAGCTACTTTTTTGTTTATATTAATTTCATTTAATGAGTTTTCAACTGAATTTCCTGCGACTATAAGTTTTATAAAGTCATTAATTTCATTTGTATTTGCACTTACCTGCGACATAGCATCCAAATACATTTCAAAGTGACTTTTTGGATCTCCTATTTCATTAAGATCACTTTCTTCTCCATGAACGATTTCATTTATAAATCTGGATAGTTTTGCGTTTTTTGAGGGTGTCCATGGTGTTTGAACATTCGTAAGGTGTATTTGAAGACTTTTTAAGAGAGACATAAAATCCCAAACAGAAAATATATGATTCTCCATAAAAATTTTAACGTCACCTAACGTTTTTAAATTTTCATACAGTTTATGATTCTGCAATTGAGTTCTTAATTCAGAAATCTCATTTTCTATGTATTCTACCTTATTTATAGTGTTTACTGCTTGCATATAATTATTGTTAAAACGTTTAATTTTTCATATAATACGTTAAACAAATTTAATTGTTTTTTTTGTGAATTCAATCAAAAAAGCCTCCTTGTTTTCACAAAGAGGCTTGAATATTTAAGGCAACTAAGTTGTTATTTAATTAGCTCGTAACTTCTTTTAATAAAGTTTGTTAGCTCCTCACCATGTAATAAGTTTTGAGATAGTTTTGCTAAATCAAAAGCCTGAGAAATTAAATGTTTCTGAGCTGCTTCGTCTTTATTATTTAAGATGTCAGAAACTAATGGACTATTCGTATTTACTACTAAATTGTACATATCTGGGAAATTACCCATTCCCATCATTCCGCCACCACCAGAAGCTTGCATTTCTTTCATTCTACGCATAAATTCTGGAACTGTAATTAAAAAAGGAGATGCAGCAGAATCCATCGCCTCTAATTGAACTGTATACGTTTCTTTTGGAACAGCAGCTTCAATAATCGGCTTTAAAGTTTCTTTTTCATCATCAGATAATTTAGAAATTACGGCATCATCTTTCTTTATTAAATTATCAATAAAATCAGAATCTACTCTTGTAAACTTCACTTTCTCTCCAGAACCTTCTAATTTCTGCATTAGGTGAGAAATAATAGGAGAATCTAAGACAACAACTTCATATCCTTTTGCTGTTGCATCTTCAATATAACTGTGTTGTGCCTCTTTGTTAGAAGTATATAAAATAACATGATTTCCTTCTTTATCAGTTTGAGTATCTTTTGTTTTTTCAATCAATTCATCAAACGTAAAATAAGAATTTGATACTGTTGGATATAAAGCAAACTTCTTAGCTTTATCAAAGAATTTATCTTCAGACAACATTCCGTATTCAATAATTACTTTAATATCGTTCCATTTCTGCTCGAAATCTGCCCTGTCTTTTTTGAATAAAGAAACTAATTTATCACCTACTTTTTTCGTGATGTAACCAGCTATTTTCTTTACTGCTCCATCAGCTTGCAAATAAGAACGAGAAACATTTAAAGGAATGTCTGGAGAATCAATTACACCTTTTAACATTTGTAAAAAGTCTGGTACAATTCCTTCTACATTGTCAGTTACATACACTTGATTTTGATACAATTGTATCTTATCTTTTTGCATATCCATGCTTTGAGATAACTTTGGAAAGAATAAAATTCCAGTTAAATTAAAAGGATAATCAACATTTAAATGAATGTGAAACAATGATTCTTCAAATTGTGTTGGATACAATTCTCTATAAAAATTATTATAATCCTCATCATTTAAATCTGCAGGCGCTTTAGTCCAAGCAGGGGTTGTATTATTGATGACATTATCAACCTCAATTTGTTTATGAGGTTCTGTCGTTTCTTTTCCTTCTTTATCCGTAGTTGTTTGCGGAGTAAAATCAGGATCGTTAACTTTCTTCGTTCCAAATTTAATTGGCACTTGGTTAAAACGATTGTATTTACTCAATAAACCTTTAATTTTATCTTCTTTTAAAAATTCTAAAGAATCTTCTGCAATATGTAAAACGATTTCTGTTCCTCTGTCAGATTTGTCGTGCTCAACTAAAGTATATTCAGGAGAACCATCACAATTCCAATGTGCAGCAGGTGCATCTTTAAAAGATTTTGTAAAGATATCTACTTGATCAGCAACCATAAAAGCAGAGTAAAAACCAAGACCGAAATGACCAATTACTCCAGTTTCGTTTTTATCGTCTTTATATTTTTCTAAAAATTCTTCAGCACCAGAAAATGCAATTTGGTTGATGTATTTTTCAACTTCATCTGCAGTCATACCTAAGCCTTTATCTTTGATAGTTAAAGTTTTAGCCGCTTCATCAATACTAATTTCAATTTTAGCATCTCCCAACTCTGTTTTTGCTTCACCAATAGAAATAAGGTGTTTTAGTTTGGTTGTTGCATCTGTTCCGTTAGAAATAAGTTCACGTAAAAAGATTTCGTGATCAGAATATAAAAATTTTTTAATCAGTGGAAAAATATTTTCTACTGATACATTGATATTTCCTTTTGCCATTGTATGTATATTTTATTTGACTTTATTATTATGATACATCCATAGTCAAAAAAAATACCAAACATTTTATTATGACAAGATGGCACAAATTATTTGCACAATTATTTTTTAACTATTTTTATAATCTAGCAATTTAGTTTTATGATAGATTTGGAGTATGATTATGTAATTGTAGGAAGCGGTTTTGGAGGTTCTGTGAGTGCTCTGCGTTTATCTGAAAAAGGGTATAAAATTTTAGTCATTGAAAAAGGAAAATGGTTTGGAGAAAAAGATTTTCCAAAAACAAATTGGAATCTAAAAAAATGGATGTGGTTTCCTAAATTTGGTTTCCATGGTATTTTTAAGATGACATTTTTAAACCATGTTACTGTGCTCTCAGGCGTCGGAGTAGGAGGAGGTTCTTTAACGTATGCAAATACATTACCAATTCCTAAAGATGATTTTTTTAAAACAGGTAGTTGGGCAAGTTTAAATTCTTGGCAAGACATATTAAATCCTTTCTATAAAACAGCTTATAAAATGTTAGGGGCTGAGGTAAATCCCAAATTGCATGACGCTGACATACTTATCAAAGAGATTGCAAAAGACTTGGGGAAAGAAAATGATTTTGAAGCTGCAAAAGTGGCGGTTTTTTTTGGCGAACCAGGCAAAACAGTTAAGGATCCATATTTTAATGGCAAAGGTCCCGATAGAAAAGGATGCATTCACTGCGGCGCTTGTATGACAGGTTGCAGGTATAATGCAAAAAACACATTAGATAAAAATTACTTGTATTTAGCGCAACAATTAGGCGTTAAAATAATTGCAGAAAAAGAAGTTTTTAATGTTGAAGCTATGGATGGAAGTGATCCTTCAAAAGGGTATCAAGTATCTTATAAATCTAGTATTGGTAGAAAAAAGAAAGAAATTGTAAGAACGAAAGGTGTCATTTTTTCAGGGGGAGTTATGGGTACGATTCCTTTATTGTTAAAGTTAAAAGAAACGTCTTTACCAAATTTATCAAACTTTGTTGGAAAAGATATTAGAACTAATAATGAATCTTTGTTATCTATTACATCTGCAAAGGATGAGGATAAAGACTACTCTAAGGGAATTTCAATTGGTTCTATCTTGCATACAGATAGGAATACACATATAGAACCTGTTAGGTATGCAAAAGGATCTAGTTTTTTTAAATTGATGACATTGCCCACTGTGAAAGGAAAATACGGGATATTTAGAGTTTTAGGGGTTTTAGGGGTCTTAATGATCAAACCTTTTTATATTTTAAAAACCTTTTTTACTAGAAAATACGCAGAGAAAACAGCAGTTCTTTTGTTTATGCAAACTATAGATAGCACCTTGCAAATAAAAAGAGGAAGATTTACGAAAATGAGAACAGTCGCTAAAAACGGAGAAAAACCAAATGCATTTATTCCTGAGGCAATTACTTTTGGAAAAAAAGTTGGAGAAAAAATAAAAGGAATTCCTTATTCAAGTTTTACAGATGTTCTATTAGGAACAACAACTACAGCTCATATCTTAGGGGGTTCTGTTATGGGGTGTGACATTAAATCAGGTGTAATAGATAAATATTGTAATGTTTTTGGATATAAAAATATGATGGTTTGTGATGGCTCTATGATCTCTGCAAATCCGGGAGTGAATCCCTCTTTAACCATTACGGCAGTTACGGAATACGCAATGTCTAAAATTCCGAATAAAGAATTAAATATCTCTTAATATTCCTATTTTATTTTTATTATTAATTTAATTAGTTTTTGTGATAATTTGTCATTTTGTAAACATCTAAATTTATTACCTATTTTAGCTTATTGTAAACAAACAAATAACTAAAAATAGTAATATATGTACAATTCTAAAATAACCGGTCTTGGCTATTATGTTCCAGAGAATGTTGTTACCAATAACGATTTAAAGGAATTTATGGAAACTTCAGACGAATGGATTCAAGAAAGAACGGGAATTAAAGAAAGACGTTGGATTGACCTTAAATCGGGAGATACCACAGCGGTTATGGGTGCAAAAGCATCTAGAATAGCCATTGAAAGAGCTGGTCTAACGAAAGATGATATCGATTTTATTGTGTTTGCAACTTTAAGTCCAGATATGTATTTTCCTGGTGGTGGTGTGCAAGTGCAAGATATGTTAGATATGCCCACAATAGGAGCTTTAGATGTGCGTAATCAATGTTCTGGTTTTATTTATGCCTTGTCTGTTGCAGACCAGTTTATAAAAACAGGAATGTATAAAAATATTTTGGTAATTGGTTCAGAAAATCATTCTGGAGGTTTAGAAAAATCGACAAGAGGTAGAGGTGTTACTGTTATTTTTGGTGATGGAGCAGGAGCTGCAGTTTTATCAAGGTGTGAAGAAAAAGAAAAGGGAAAAGGCATTTTATCTTCTCATTTACATTCTGAAGGAAAACATGCAAAAGAGCTCGTATTAGAAGGTCCTTCAACACAAAGATGGGTCCCAGAAATTTTAGAAAATAATGATCCCGATGATATTTCTTATTTTCCTTATATGAATGGTCCGTTTGTTTTTAAACATGCCGTTACACGTTTTTCTGAAGCAATTGTAGAAGGTTTAGCTGCGAACAATTTAGAGAAAGAAGATATAGATATGTTAATTCCTCATCAAGCGAATCTTCGTATTGCACAATTCATTCAAAAGAAATTTAGATTAACAGATGATAAGGTGCATAATAATATTATGAAATACGGAAACACAACTGCTGCTTCTGTGATTATTGCCTTAACTGAGGCTTGGGAGCAAGGTAAAATAAAAGACAATGATTTAGTTGTTTTAGCTGCTTTTGGTAGTGGATTTACTTGGGGTTCGGTAATTATACGCTGGTAAAAAATAGTTCTTGGTTTTTCTGGTTTAGTCATTTTTATTATAAAGAATATTTAAAAAGGTGGTACATTTTGTAGCACCTTTTTAAATATTCTTGTAGAATGTCTATTTATTATTGACTTTACTTATTGCTTAAATTCAATAATAGTTTAATTTTGTGTGCAACATGAAACACTCTTTAGAAGAATTAAAATCGGGGCAACTAATTGGTTGCAAATCATTAAAATTAGCTTGTGGTTTAAATAAATTTCCTGAAGAAATATTATCTCTTGCGGATACTTTAGAATACTTAGATTTATCAGACAATCTATTAACTGAATTACCTAACAGTTTCTCGCAGCTTAAAAATTTAAAAGTACTATTTTTTCAAAAAAACAATTTTTCCGAGTTTCCTATTATTCTAGCCAAGCTGCCTGTTTTGAGTATGATTGGTTTTAAAGCCAACCAGATTCATACCGTTCCAGAAAATGCATTTCCTCCGATGTTAAAGTGGTTGATTTTAACGGATAATAAAATAAAAAAAATACCTAAAAGTATTGGAGATTGTTTATTGCTTCAAAAACTTCCATTAGCAGGCAACTTGATTGAAGAATTACCTATTGAAATGACAAACTGTGTCAACTTAGAACTTCTAAGAATCTCGGCGAACAAATTAAAATCTATACCTAAATGGTTATTCGAATTACCTAAACTTTCTTGGGTTGCATTTGGAGGGAATTCTTTTACTCTTCGAAAGGAATCAAACCATGATTTTGAAGAGTTTCATTGGAATGACTTTGCAATTAAAGAGCTATTAGGAGAAGGTGCCTCTGGTATGATTTCTAAAGCAAGTTGGATTTCTAAAAAGGAAGACGTAGCAGTCAAGATTTTTAAAGGTTATGTAACAAGTGATGGGTTCCCAGAAGATGAAATGGCAGTTTCTCTCGCAGCAGGCCTACATAAAAACCTAATTCCAGTTTTAGGGAAAATTAAAGAACATCCTGAAAAGAAAATTGGTTTGGTAATGAAATTAATATCTTCTGTCTATATTAGTTTAGGGAATCCTCCAAGTTTGGAAACCTGTACCCGAGATATATTTGATGAGCAATTAGTTTTTAGCGGAGAGGATTTAATGAAGATTGCAAAAAGTATTGCTTCAGTTTCTTCACTGTTGCATAGTAAAGGAATTAATCATGGAGACCTTTATGCACACAATATATTGATAAGTAAAAATGCAGAGTGCCTTTTAGGTGATTTTGGTGCGGCTTCTTTTTACGATTTAAATTCAGCGCTAGCTCATAATATTGAGCGTGTTGAAGTGAGAGCTTTTGGGGGGTTGTTAGAAGATGTATTTAGTTTCGTAAGTGAAAGTGAACTAGATAATCAAGTTCGAATTAAATGGCAGAAATTAATCACTGATTGTACAATGTCAGATGTTAAATTTCGCCCTAGTTTTTCTGAAGTTTTAGATTTGTTACATAAATTTTAAAGTAATTATTAACGGTTAACCATTTCTTGATTTTATAATTATTGGTCATTTTTTTTGCTCTTAGAGCAAAAAGAAAAGTCAATATTAAATTGGTTTTTTGGTGTTCTGTTGTGTTATATTCATAATATTTTTATTAAAACTTTAGAGTATGTTAAGTAAGATGCTCTAGTAATAATACCTTTTTAAATATTATAGTTGTTTTTAATTTTGTGATGTTCTGCTTTATAAAACATAGATTTTACTTTAGAATTAGCAGATAATATTACTTGCATATAAATGTAAAGTATTGTTAAATTTTTATCATAGTTAAAATTTTTGTTCATATTTTCAGTACTTTCGTTAAACAAATTATCTAAGAACAATGAAATCAAACACCTTTAAGTTTTTTCTACTTATCATTATATTTACGCTGAGTGCAAATGCTCAAAAATTTAGTGGCAAGGCGACTTATATTTCTAAATCAAAAATGGAACTTGGTAATTGGGGAGCAAAATTAAGCGAAGCTCGTAAAAAACAAGTAGCAGCGCGTCTTAAGAATAGATTAGAAAAAACGTACGTATTAAGTTTCAATAGCCAGGAATCTGTTTTTTTAGAAGAAGAAAAAATTGATGCAATATCTGGTGCAACAGATTCTTGGGGGGGGTATTTTTCAAGAGGAGACCATTACAAAAATATTAAAGAAAATACATTAGTGCAAAGCCAAGAATTCTATGGCAAACGTTTTTTGGTAAAAGATAAATTATATCGTTTATCCTGGAGTATGGGGACAGAAACTAAAAAAATAGGACAGTATACCTGTTATAGAGCAAAAGCTTTTGTGCCATCTTCAGAATTAAATTGGTATAATTTTTCTTGGAGTGATTTAAGTTCCAGTGCAGATAAAGATGCTACTGACGAAGATCAAGAAGAGAAACTTACTGTTGTAGAGGCGTGGTATACACCTCAAATTCCTGTGAGCCAAGGACCTGCTGAGTTTTGGGGTTTACCGGGTTTAATTTTAGAAGTAAGCTTAGATAATACAACATTGTTATGCACTGAGATTGTAATTAGTCAAGATGAAAGTGCTGAAATAGTAGCTCCAAAGAAAGGAACAGAAATCACAAAAAAAGACTATACTTTGACTGTTCGCGAGAAAATGGTTGAAATGAGAAATAATAGAATGGGAAGAAGAGGTTAATCTCTAATTTTTTTTTGATAACCATTTATTGTTTTGGAAGTGGTACAGAATTCTTCTATTTATTTAACACCACCCGGATCGGTTAGAAAATAGTACTCATTATTAAATAACTTACTTTTTATATGAGAATTA